>Ga0247610_10000186_pt1 | contig 102529 bp, 78 predicted proteins | sample 174DNAGHGhighgp2_FD_193483 | JGI IMG/M metagenome (GOLD analysis project Ga0247610, IMG submission 193483) | Sheep rumen microbial communities from Palmerston North, Manawatu-Wanganui, New Zealand - 1742 DNA GHGhigh gp2 | ecosystem: Host-associated > Mammals > Digestive system > Stomach >... | reverse complement strand
TAGATATTATCCGCCGAAAAGAACAGATGAGGAATGTCCAGCTGCTCCATAGCTTGGGTCACCATCGTTGTTTTGCCTACCTGACGAGGACCAACGATCACTTGAATGAACTTTCTCGGCTCTTTCAACCTTGCTGTAAGTTCCTTAATTTCATACCTTTGTATCATATTGAATAAAAATGTTCAAAAGTAAAGTAAAAAATGTTCAGTTGTTGCAACATTTTGCATTTCCGGCTGCAAAGGTACAACAAAAATTGCACATATGCAAGCGTTCGGGTATTTTTTGCCAAATAAAATGCAATTTTATCTGTTGTATGGGGCTATGAGACGTCTATGCTCGCATAAGAACGGCTTATAGACCTATGCAACAGGGAAAGCCGTCATGCTTGGCAAAAAATGCCCGCGGTGGTATATGTCCGGCAGGACGCGACTGTAGTCAACTGCTTTCTCCACGTGCGAATAACAAGTCTTTTCCGCTAAAACTTTAAATAAATTTAACTTTTTACGACAAATCCTTGTGTATATCAAATATTTTATGTAATTTTGCAGCGCAATTCCGAAATTGCATAAAAATATACACCTATTGTTCGACGCTCTGTCGTTTATGGTGGTGACTTTGAGAATACAGCCGGAGACATTTGGGCGCTTCGCTACGACCATGTGAATAGATTATTCTAACGCATCCTCGGGTGCTTTTTTTTACATTTATGTGGAAAAATTGACGCGTTAGGGTAGTTTGCGTAAAAAATGACCTAAAAATGATGACTTTGCGTAAAAAAATGCGCGTGCGTATTGCATATGTGCAGATTTTTTAATAATTTTGCATCGAAATTTGCACAAACTATGCAAACTCGAAATGTAAAGTTCAATTTCACCCCCCCCCCCATGCGAATGGCGGCTTAATGGGTATAGGACATAATTCGCAACGCATAAGCGGTGCTCACTAATTGTGAGTGCTGCTTATTTTATTATGGAAATAATCAAACTAATTAACAATATTGTTTAACTAAAAATTTAAATTCATGAGAAAAAAATTATTTACATTTCTTCTCGCCCTCGTGACAAGCGTGGGGTTGAGTTGGGCAGTTCCGACGGAGTTTGCTAACTGCTATGACTGCTGGCGCGAGCCGGAATATCCTACTATTTCAGGGCAATGCAATTTGTTTAATTTCGGTAACCCCGGGGTTGGTAATGGAAACCCTTCCGGTCCGTGGAAATTGGAGTTCGTAGAGAATTATAACTCTTCAAGCACTAAATATGACTCGGATATAGTTAAAAGTTCTGCAGCTAACAAATATGGAAAATCTCCTGAACAAATGGAGGTTTATCGTCTCTATCAGTGGCAAAACGGTGCATACCAGCCGGTAGCATACGGTGTGCTCTATGCGTACGCCAATGAGAGCAATACGGTGGAGCATGCTGCCTTCTTTGAAGCAGGTGGTTATTGGGGATGTTACTTAACTGGTAACACGCATTCTAATAGTGATGACTTTAATATCCTTTTCGATGAAGATGCAAAAACCGGTTTCGGTGATTTGCATTCGACTCCGACTCCGACTCCTTCGGGAGACAAACTGCCGGGTGCGTTTACTGTGGACGGAAGTGGCACTCAAGTGTATTTCTCGCAAGGAAACTTGCAGGCTACTACTGCTGATAATGGTAGTACTTGGACTTGGGGCTTTGCGGAGAACCAGTATGACTTCATCGGTGATGCCGTAGCTAACAACGCCATCAATGGTGGAGGTACTGTTTCTTCCAACGGCGCTGTGGATTTGTTTGGTTGGAGTTCAGACCGCAATAACTACTTTGGAATTGATAACAGCGAAGAATTAACAGACTATGATGGTAATTTCCAAGATTGGGGCACGAAGATGGGTTCCGATTGGCGTACATTGACATATGACGAGTGGAACTATCTGTTAAATACTCGTGCGCCGGGTTCCTCAGCAGGTAGTACATCCAATCCCCGTTTTGCACGAGCACAGATCTTTACGGATGGTACTGCTCCTTCTAAAGACATCTATGGTTTAATCCTCTTCCCGGATGATTTCAATGATGGTGGCTCCATTGATGGTGTAACATGGAATGGTATCAATTCTTATGATGCAGTTTCCCCGACTTATTGTACGACAGCAGGTTGGGCAACTCTGGAGAGTATGGGTTGTGTGTTCCTGCCTGCTTCGGGTTGGCGTAGTGAAGGTGCAGTGACTAATGTGGGTACATACGGTATCTATTGGGCATCAACAAAGAGTACAGAGACAGATGAAGATGCAAGCTGCATGTATTTCTTTAGCGAGAATGTCGCTGTGTTCCGTTCCTATTTTAAAACCGGTGCTTCCGTTCGTCTTGTTTCGGAAACTGCTCCGGCTCCTGCGGTAGATCCGGCGGTTCAAAATGTCATTGATTTGATCAACGCGATCCCGAATCCGGTTGTTTACACTCAGGAGTGTTACAACGCTCTTGACGCAGTATATGAAGCATACCGTGTATTGAGCCCTGAACAAAAAGATCAAGTAACCAACTACGATGACTACTTAGCGGCAGAAGAGAGGTATTATATGCTGGGATCCGTTAACTATGTCATTGAAAAGATTAACGAGATCGGTAACGTAGAGTTCACATCCGCATGCAAGCATAGAATTGATTATGCACGCAGTGAGTATTGCGCTCTTACCCTTGAGCAAAAGGGCTATGTAACCAACTACAACACACTGCTTGCAGCTGAAGCAGCCTATGCCGCATTGATTCCGGTAAGCAGTACGGTTGTATGGGACGAGGCCATTTTGGAGACTATAGATGCAGATGAATGGGGCGAAGCGACCTACACTAATGGTAGTATTTCCCTTAAGGCTGTTGATGGTCGCGCACGCTATGTTGATATTGATGACCATTTCATATTTGATGGTTCGAATAGTGAGAAATCTTTCGTTTTCTCTTGTACTTCCGCTAACATACTTCGCATTGAGATAACGGTTTCCGAGAAAGATGAGCATAATGAATTAAGTTGTGCTTGGCAGGAGACAGCTACAGGTTATCGTTGGGTCGGTGAGGCTACCAGTGTTGACTTCGCCAGCACTATTTTCAAAGTTACCGAGATTAGGTTCTACTTAGGAGAAGCCTTCCCAGAACCGACTCCGACCCCTGCGCAAGATGGCGACAAACTGCCGGGCGCATTCACGGTTGACGACGGTAAAAAAGTAGTTTATTTCTCGAAAGGTAACTTGCAGTATTTAGGTAATATAGATAGATGGCATTTTGCAGAGAACCAATGGACTATTATTGGTAACGCACAGGCAAGCAATAACCGCGACCTCTTTAGTTGGGGTACAGGTGATAATCCTGATAGTGAAGATTATTCGACCTATACTGAATGGGGTAATAACATCGAAGGCAATTGGCGCACGCTGACTGTCGATGAGTGGACTTATCTGTTCAATACTCGTACCGATGCTTCCAGTAAGTATGGTACGGCAACCGTTGCCGGTGTAGTAGGTTTGATTCTTTTGCCCGATAACTATGATGGAACAGCCATCAATACCGATCGTACCGCATGGGACAACAATGTCATCAGCAGTTCGGAATGGGCAGCATACGAAGCGGAAGGTGCAGTCTTTTTGCCTACAGCAGGCATGAGCGAAGCATATGATGTGGGTGGTGTGGGTGTGCAAGGTTTTTATTGGTCATCTACGATGGACGCACTCTCTCATTATGCGAACGCTGTCTTCTTCGGTTTCGACTACTTTGAGGGTTATTGGTTCAATCAAGTAGATGCCCCATTCCAACCTCAACAACGTAACTCCGTTCGTCTTGTTTCGGAAACAGCTCCGACTCCGACTCCGACGGGAGAGCAAGTACCGACGAATGCAGACCCGGAGAACCCGAGTTACCACTACTCGACCTTCTTCCACAGCACGCAGAACTACAAGCTCACCAACGATGGTACGCAAGCCTTCATCGCTGACCTGAGCAATAACGATCTCGTGCTGACGATGATTGCCGAGGGTACGCAAGTTATTCCAGCTAATACGGCGGTCATCCTTCGCAAAACCGGTTCGGCTGATCCTGTAGTCCTCAACCCGACGGAAGAGAACGGCGTAAGTGTTAATCCGGACGACAACAGCCTCAAAGGTGTGGATGTCGCTACCCCTGTAACGGACATCACCGGTCTGACGACAACGAACTGCTACGTATTGAGCGGATCAGTTCAACACGGCGTAGGCTTCTACAAGATCAGCGGTAACACGCTCAAGGCGCACAAGGCGTATGTGAAGTTCACGGGCACTCCGAGCAACGCACCGAAAAAGATGCGCTTTGTCTTCAACCAAGAGCAGGTGGTAACCGACATTGATAACGCAAACGCAGATATCAAGGCCGAGAAACGCATCGAGAATGGTGTGCTCTACATCATTAAGAATGGCGTACGCTACAATGTACAAGGCCAGATTGTAAAATGACTAATTGGAGGAAACAACTATGACAAAGAAAGTTTATAATCAACCCCAAGTGCATGTAGCACAGATCGCTTTAGAGTCAATGGTTTTGGCAGGCAGTCCTGCCGGCAATACTATGGGTATGTACAATATCGAAGGCGATCAGTGGTGATTACGGTTACCGGTTATCGGTTACCGGTTATAGGAAAAATCGCTCTTCGGGGCGATTTTTCTGTTTTTCTCTTGCATATATCAAAAAAAAGCAAACAAATATTTGTTGTAACTTCGGACTCCGCCTGCTACGCATTCCCCCGAATTTACGTTCGCACGTTTGTACGAATAACAAGTCTTTCCCGCAAAAACTTTAAATAAATTTAACTTTTTACGTCAAATCCTTGTGTATTCCAAATATTTGTAGTAATTTTGCAGTCGATTTTGAAAAAAATCATGTTTTGCGGTGTTCGCGAGAGCGAAATTAAAAGGGAATCGGGTGCAAATCCCGGACTGTCCCGCAGCTGTAACTCTTAGTAACGACCTATCTTAATGTCACTGCCCAAAGGCGGGAAGACGATAGGATCGGAGAGAAGTCAGAAGACCTGCCGTAACACATCACATAGACGAACATCCTCGAGGAAGGAGACGAGTCGTATATTGGCAGCCACCCGAATGGCCTTTTGGGGTGTCGAGCCGCTCGACTCTTTTCTCGTATGGGGAAAGATATTTTTTATAACACATTATCGTTGTCTGCTTAAAAATGTGTTATCAGGGGCGGCTTTCGTGTAGGTTCGCCGCCCCTTTTTTGAGAAAACAACAAAACATATAGGATATGAAAGATATTTTTGATTTGAAAGGCCGTGTGGCACTCGTCACCGGCTGTAGTGGAGGATTAGGTGTACAGATGGGCAAAGCCCTGGCAGCACGAGGTGCCAACCTCGTCATCATCGCCCGTCGTTATGAGAAACTGTTGGAAGTGAAAGCGGCTATCGAAGCCGAGTTTGGGGTACAAGTGCTGCCGCTCCAATGTGATATCACGAACACCGAAGCGGTGGATAAGATGGTCGATGAGGCGATTGCTCATTTCGGTCGTATCGACATCGTCGTGAACAACGCCGGCACAGGTGCTGTCGCACCGGCTGAGGACATCACTGACGCGCAGTTTGAGAACGAGATGCAGATTGACCTGTTCGGCACATTCCGTGTCGCTCGTGCTGTAGCCAAGAAATCGATGATTCCGAACAAGTACGGTCGTGTCATTAATATCGCATCCATGTACGGCCTGGTGGGTAACAAGATCGCACCCGCGTCTCCGTATCACGCAGCCAAAGGCGGAGTGGTCAACCTCACCCGCGCACTCGCTGCCGAATGGGGCAAGCACGGCATCACGGTCAACACCATCTGCCCGGGCTATTTCATCACACCGCTCACCAAAGAGACGCTCGAGTCCGACTATTTCGCACAGTACGCCAAGACTGTCATTCCGATGGAGCGCTACGGGCACGAAGGTGAACTCGACTCGGCTGTCGTCTTCCTCGCTTCCGACGCTTCCACCTACGTCACCGGCGTAGCCCTGCCCGTCGATGGCGGCTACACATGTGTGTAAGTAAAGGCTAATGGCGAAAGGCTAATGGCAAAAGGGGAAAAGCATCGTTTCGGCGGTGCTTTTTTGTTTTTGTCGTAGAACTGCCATTTTGTCAGTAGATGAGCCTTTGGCGCGGGGTTTGTACATCGCTTGTAGCGCCCTCGGACTGCGACACGACCCCGTCGTATCGGTAAGTCTCTCGGGGCTAGCCGCTCTCCCCAAAAATTAAAATTTTCGGGGACCCCATAATAAAGTTAATTATTAACCAAAACAATATACGACTATGAATGCAACGAATCAAAACAACCAAAATGAGAACCTGAACAAGTTCGCGATCAACCTCTGTGAGCGGGCACGGGAAGGTAAACTGGATCCCGTCATCGGGCGTGACGATGAGATCAGACGTGTGCTGCAGATTCTGTCGCGGCGTACGAAGAACAACCCTATTCTGATTGGTGAACCGGGTGTGGGTAAGACAGCGATCGCTGAAGGGCTGGCGCACCGAATCGTGCGCGGAGACGTGCCGGAGAACCTGAAGAAGAAACAGATCTACTCTCTGGATATGGGTGCGTTGATCGCCGGTGCCAAGTACCAAGGTGAGTTCGAGGAGCGACTCAAAGGCGTGGTGAACGAAGTGGTCGCAGCCGCGGGCGAGATCATCCTCTTTATTGATGAGATACACACGCTCGTAGGCGCAGGAAAGAGCTCCGGCGCGATGGACGCAGCCAACATCCTCAAACCGGCGTTGGCTCGTGGTGACCTGCGGGCGATCGGTGCGACGACGTTGGATGAGTATCAGAAATACTTCGAGACCGACAAGGCGCTCGAGCGCCGGTTCCAAAAAGTGATGGTCGATGAGCCGGACGAGGCCGCGACGATATCCATTCTCCGTGGTCTGAAAGAGCGGTACGAGACGCACCACAAGGTACGTATCAAGGACGATGCGATCATCGCCGCTGTGACGCTGAGTGCACGGTATATCACTGACCGGTTCCTGCCGGATAAGGCGATTGACCTCGTGGACGAGGCTGCTGCCAAACTGCGTCTGGAGGTGGACTCCAAGCCGGAAGAGATCGATACACTCGACCGTCAGATCAAACAGCTGGAGATTGAGCGGGAAGCAATCAAGCGCGACAAGGACGATGCCAAACTGAAAGTCATTGAGGCGCAACTTAAAGAACTGAAAGCCAAGTCCGATGAGCTCAATGCGCGGTGGAACAAGGAGAAAGGCTACGTAGCGACGATACAGAACGAGAAAGCGCGTATCGAGAGTTTGAAGCATCAAGCCGAGGTGGCCGAACGCGAAGGTGACTACGGTAAGGTAGCGGAGATTCGCTACAGCCAGATCCCTGCCGCAGAAGCGAACATCAAGGCTGCGCAGGATTCGCTCCACGCCATCAGCAACGAGGCGCTGATCAAGGAAGAGGTCGATGAAGACGATATCGCTGAGGTAGTAGCTCGTTGGACCGGTATACCGGTTGCTAAGATGATGCAGAGTGAGCGCGATAAGCTGCTGCATCTCGAGGAAGAGCTGCACAAGCGGGTGATTGGTCAGAACGAGGCGATAGTAGCCGTGAGTGATGCGATTCGTCGTAGCCGTGCCGGTCTGCAAGACCCCAAACGACCGATCGGCAGTTTCATCTTCCTCGGTACGACGGGTGTGGGTAAGACCGAGTTGGCGAAAGCGCTGGCGGACTACCTGTTCGACGACGAGAACATGATGACGCGTATCGACATGAGCGAGTACCAGGAGAAGTTCAGCGCGACGCGACTGATCGGTGCGCCTCCGGGATACGTCGGTTACGATGAGGGTGGTCAGTTGACGGAAGCGATTCGTCGGAAACCCTACTCTGTCGTGCTGTTCGACGAGATCGAGAAAGCCCACCCGGATGTGTTCAACGTGCTGCTGCAAGTGCTGGACGACGGCCGTCTGACGGATAACAAAGGACGTGTGGTCAACTTCAAGAACACCTTGATCATCATGACCTCCAACCTCACCGAAGAGCAGTTGCGTGCGTCCGTTCGGCCGGAGTTCATCAACCGTATCGACGAGATCATCCACTTCAGCGAACTGAGCGAAGAGGACATCAAAGCGGTTGTCGGGCTGCAAGTGAGCCGCATCCACAAGATGCTGGAGGAGCAAGGAATAGACCTGCGCGTCACGGACGATGCGATCAACTACATCGCCAAAGAAGGATACGATCCGCAGTTCGGTGCACGACCCGTCAAACGGGCGCTGCAACGACTGGTTCTCAACGAACTGTCGAAGCAGATCATCGGCGGTAAGGTCGATTCGGCAAAGCCGGTAATCGTTGAGCTGAAAGACGGGGAGCTGGCGTTCAGGAATTAGCGAGTCGGGGTGAGGGTCATCCAATCGACATCCAGGTATCCGGCATCGTTGATGGGTTGACGGTCACGGGTGGAGAAGAATCCGATCTTGGCTCCAATCCACTCACCGGCCACCGCTTGCCAATCCGAATAGATGAGTTCCCACGAGCGTCCGTCGCGCGAGAGATAGAACTGACACTTCTGCGTCTTGTCCACGACGACGCGTACATACCACCACTGCCTGTCCCCCGGGATGGGCAGTGTTTTTGATTGGCGTCCGTGGATGATGAGACCTGCCTGCTCGTGCTTGGCGTTCTTGGTGTTGGGCGTGAAGCGCAGACGGGCTTCGAACGTGAAAGCGGTGTTCGCCGGGATCTTACGCAGCAGCAGGTTAGAAGCGGTTTGGACGGTGTCACAGGGATAGGTGAACAGGCGCAGGAAAGAGGAGTCGGCGTGGCAGAAGGCGTACTGCACCTTGCGGTTGCCGCTCCACTGCCAATCGGGTCCGATCGCGTAGGTGTCGAACTCATCGCGCACAGGCTGCGGTGCGGTCGAGATAGCATCCGAGCCTACTGTTCTCATCGGCACCCCGTCATCGCCGATGACCGGCCATCCTTTGACCCATTTGAGCGGTTGGAGATGCACGATACGTCCGGCTGCTCCCACGTCCTGGAAATGCCAGAACCAGTTCTCGACCCATGCTCCCTGGTGCGGGCCGTTGATGCGGGTCTTGCCCTGACGCAGCACTTTCTGCACCTCGTACGGGCCGTAAGGCGATTTGGCACGCAGGCACAACTGCCAGCCGGTCGATACGCCTCCGGCGGGGCAGAAGATATAATAAAAACCCTTGTGCTTGTAGAACTTGGGTCCCTCGACGGTGGGGTTAGCCGGGTGTCCGTCGAAGATGAGTTGGTCCTCCTTGATGACCGACAGACCGTCCGGAGCCAGTTCGCAGACCGCCAACGCGGACTTGAAACCGGCACGGCTGCCTGCAAACGCATGGACCAGATAACAACGTCCGTCGCTGTCCCATAGCGGGCAGGGGTCAATCAGGCCCTTGCCGCGCTTGACGAGCACAGCCGGCTCCCACGCACAGGGGATGACATCGCTCTTGACCGAGCGGATACAGAAGATGCCGATATCCGGGTCACCGTAATAGATATAGAAACGTCCTTGGTTGAACCGAATAGACGGTGCCCACACGCCACAGCCGGCAGGACAGGCATCCAGATGGCCGTAACCGGGAATAGTGTCCGGCAGCGCCGCATCCACGATACTCCACTGGATTCCGTCGTCCGACGCCAGGATCTGCAGACCCGGTGTGCACGCAAACGAACTGTAGGTCATGTAGTACTTACCCAACCGAATGACATCCGGATCCGAATAGTCGTACGGCAGGATGGGATTGGTGAAAGCTGAAAGATGAAAGATGAAAGATGAAAGACAAAAGACAACTAATAACAGACGCTTCATAACTATTTGTTTTTAAGAATGATCCAGATGATAACCGGGGCGCCGAAGAGGGCGGAGACGGTTGAGATGGGCAGGGGGTAGATGAACAGGGAGCACAGCACATCGCACACCAGCAGCAGGCAGGCACCGATGAGTGCCGAAGCGGGAATAGTGATGCGGTGGTTGGAGGAGTGGAACAAGCCCCGGGCGATGTGCGGCACAGCTACGCCGATGAACGCTATCGGGCCGCAGAAAGCTGTCACTCCACCGGCCAGCAGACCGGTCGCCAACACGATGAACAGACGCGTACGGGACACATTGATGCCCAAGCCACGGGCGTAGTCCTCGCCTAAGAGCAAGCCGTTGAGCGGTTTGAGCGACAGCAGGACAAAGAGCGTACCGAGCAACAGAACCGGCACGAGCATTCCCATATCAGCCCACCCCACACTACTGAGCGAACCGAGTGTCCAGACGATGAACAGCTTGAGCGCATCGGGATTGGCGAAGTTCTGCAGCAGGCTCACCAGCGCACCGGCGATCGAGCCGAACATCATGCCGACAATGAGCAGGCTGACGTTAGACGTGACCCGTTTGCTCACCGCCAACACCAGCAACAGGACCAGCGAGGCACCGAGGACAGCGGAGATCGGTAAACCGATCGGCGAAAGGCTAATGGTTAAAGGCGAAAGGATGCTGCCCAGCATCGTCAGGAAAGCCACACCAAGGGAGGCTCCGGACGAGACACCGAGTGTGTACGGACCGGCCAGGGGGTTGCGGAACAGGGTCTGCATGATCAGACCGGCGACGGACAGCGAGGCACCCGCCATAATAGCCGTCAGCGCCTTGGGTAAACGGATGGCGTGCAGGATATTGTACTCCATGTCCGACAGGTCGCCGAACGGCCACAGCCACACGCTGCCGCTACACACGTCCAAGCCGAAGAAAAGGAGCAAAAGTGCACCTAAACCGATGAATATGACCGAAGTTCTTCGCATTTATGCTGCAAAATTACGAAAATATTTTGATATATGCAAAAAAAGCAGTATCTTTGCACGTTTTTTTGTTAAAATTATGTCTGTACACGTACAAAATACCCGCATGACGACAGCCAAGCTGCGTCTGATGAAGGCCAACGGCGAGAAGATCGCGATGTTGACCAGTTATGATTTTACCCTTGCCTCGCTGGTGGATGAAGCCGGTATCGATATCCTGTTGGTCGGTGACAGTGCCAGCAATGTGGTCTGTGGTAATGCTTACACGCTTCCGATCACGGTGGATGAGATGATTTTTCTCACCAAAGGCGTGGTCCGTGCCGCGAAACACGCGCTCGTGGTATGCGATATGCCGTTCGGCAGCTACCAGGTGAGCGAAGAGGACGCGGTGCGTAATGCGATTAAGATTATGAAAGAGAGCGGCTGTGATGCCGTCAAGTTAGAGGGCGGTGAAGAGATTCTGCCGGCTATCCGTCATATGATTCAGGCCGGTGTGCCGGTGATGGGTCACTTAGGACTGACCCCGCAGAGTGTGAACCAGTTCGGTGGATACGGTCTGCGCGCCAAAGAGGAGGCGGAGGCCGAGAAACTGCTGCACGATGCCAAGTTGTTGGACGAAGCAGGCTGTTTCTCCATTGTGCTGGAGAAGATCCCGGCTGCGTTGGCTGCCAAAGTGACCAAAGCGGTCAGTTGTCCGGTGATCGGTATCGGAGCCGGCAGCGGTTGTGACGGTCAGGTGCTCGTGCTGCACGATATGTTAGGACTCAACCAGGGCTTCAAGCCTAAGTTCCTCCGTCATTTTGCCCAACTGGCAGGCACAGTGAAAGGCGCGGTGGAAGAATACGTAGATGCGGTTAAGGACAGCACGTTCCCTTCCGCAGAAGAGAGTTACTAACTCCCCCACTAAGCACAAAAAAAAGAGACTCAGCAGAGCCTCTTTTTTGTTGTCTTAGAAGTTGTACTTAGTCATCAACTGTACGCGGTGATTGGTCACCCAATGTAAGCCGTTGGTGGACAAGGCGTGTGCATCGAGCACACCGTCACCGTACTGTACGGAGGTGATCTCGTACTCCAGACCGAGTTGGAACTTACCGACCGTGTAGAGCAAGGTCGGACTCAGACGCCACATCCGGTTCATCGCACCCGAACGCGGGCAGAAGAACTCCGATTTGGTGTACTTGCCGTCGGAGTCGATATCGTACAGCGCGTCCTTGGTACCGAAGTTCTTCACGTATCCGCCGAACAGGATTCCCTGCAGTTTCTGCGGGTGTTTCTCTTCCTGTGCGCCCACTTTACCGCCGTACACAAGGCTGATCCATGAGGTGGAGTGACGAATCGGTGTGTAGGTGTACGAACCGTCGCCGTTCACACCCTTGATTCCGTATCCGCCGTACATATTCATATGCTCGCCGGACTCGGCAAAGATGGTCTTGGCCTTGAACGAGAACTCGCCTTTCTTGTACTGCAAGTAGAGGAAGGGCGAAGCGGTCGTGATGCGGTCGTTGACTTTCACCTTGACTCCGTAGAGGGTGCCTTGGTGACGCGGGCTGATGCTGAGCACGTCTGCTCCGGCACGGAATAGCCATCCTTTGTCGTGGATGGAGAGGCCCAGATAGGCTTCAGGCGTCTTGCTGTAGGCGATATACTCCGCCGACGTGATGTTATCCGGTCCGATGGACAGGTACTGCATTTGCCATAAGCCGGCCGCCGTCAAGGTGACGTATTTACCGAGGCGTGCATCCAAGCGAACTTGCGGCGTACGGCTGAACGGTCCGAAGGGTGCACCGCTGTTGAGCGCGATGGCATCACAGAGGTCGGCTGCCATCGGGTGCCAAGCCTGACCGATCGTCAGGTCCACACGGGCGTAGTCCTTACCCTGCATCATCGGCAGGCTGTCCCATCCGAGCGACAGGTACGCCTGACGCAGACGGAGCTGTGCCACACCGCTCAAGGAGTGCGACTGACCGGTCTTGGAACTCAAGCCGGCATAGAAGTCCGCTTCGATCTTACCGCCGATCTCCATGCCACGCCATTTATAATCGACGATATTGAGTCCGATACGTGTGGTGAGCGACAGGAAACGGAATGTGCTGACGGCATTCAGGTCCTCGCGGGGAGCACCCGTGTAAGCGGCTTCCGCTACGGTCTGATTCCAGAGTTCGTCCTTGGGCTGGTAGTTGTACAGGTCACCTGTACCCGACCAACTCTCACGGCTGTCATAGGTAAAATAGTTACGAATGAAACCGTAGGGTTTGAAGTGCTGTTTGAGGTGCGATTTCGCAGCCTCTTTCTTATCCGTCTTCACTTCCTGTGCCCGGAGAGAGATAGGACAAAGGACAATGGACAAAAGACAGATTATGATGAACTTAGATCTGTTACCCATAACTTTATTTTTTTAGAACGGGAATACCAACAGGACTGCGTACGAAAGGGCGATTCCGACCAAACCTACGACCAGACCGACTTTCATCATGTCCTTGGTTTGGATCAAACCGGTCGAACAAGCGATGGCATTCGGCGGTGTGGAGATCGGGAACAACATTGCGAACGAGGTCGAAGCAGCTACGCAAACGAGCAGTGTGGTCACACCACCGAAAGCGCCTAATTGCTCTGTCATAGCGGTACCTACGACTGCCAAGATAGGAACGAGCAAGTTGGCTGCCGACGAGTTGGCGATGAAGTTAGAGAGGATCCATCCGAGCAGACCGGCACTGATGAGCACGCCCAAAGCGGACCAAGAGCTGAACGGAATAGCCTCTACCATTGCAGATGCCAAACCGGTCTTGTTGAGGGCCGTACCGAGTGCAAAACCACCGGCTACCATCCACAGCACGTGCCAGTCAATCTTAGCGAAGTCGTCGCGTTTGAAGATACCGAGGAGTGCAAAGACGCCAAACGGAATCAGCGCGATCATGTTCGAGTTCAGGTGCGTCAGCTCACCCGTCATCCAGAGGAGGATCGTGAGCATGAAAGTGATGGTCACTACCCAGAACTGCCAATCGATCTTATGGCTCTCGTCGTGCTCGATGACGATCTTGACGTTCTTGGCTTTGAACGGGAACATCCACATGAGGAACAACCAAGCGAAGATGATCATGATGACCACTACCGGCACAAAACGAATCATCCACGCGCCGAAGCCGATATTGACATCCATCGAAGCCAGCTGACCAATCGCGATGGCGTTCGGAGGTGTACCGATAGGCGTACCCAGACCGCCGATGTTGGCTGCGATAGGAATAGCCATCGCCAAGCTCACACGACCGCCGCCGTCCACAGGCAGGGTACGGAGTACCGGAGCGAGGAAGGCCAACATCATCGCTGCTGTAGCGGTGTTGGACATGAACATAGACATCACGCTGATGATGGTCAGGAAACCGAGGAGCACCCATTTGGGGTTGGTACCGAACGGCTTGAGCATGATCTTAGCCAGGAAAATATCCAAGCCCACTTTGCTGGCGGCAATCGCCAACACGAAACCACCCAAGAAGAGCATGATGATCGGGTCTGCGAACGCCGCCATCAGTTCTTTGAAGTTCGCCGGAGATCCTTCCAGAAAGTAAACCAACTTCTCTCCTGTCTCCGGGTTAATGTCTGTCATTTGTGTCACAAAACCCTTGTTAGACACAGCAAAGAGCAGGAACACAATAGTGGTCACAGAGGTAGCCCACGCCGGAATGATCTCGAACATCCACATCAGCGCTGCGTACATGAAGATAGCGATTGTACGCTGCTGGATGACCGTCAATCCCTCGATGCCAAACCACTCGATCGGCATAAACCAAAGGGTCAGCACCACGATCGCTGTCAGCGGTGCCAATACATAATTTTTAACGTTAAATTTTTTCATTGTTTGTTTGTTATATTACTTGCTTAAAACTTGCAAAATACACTCGCGAATACTGCCAAACGGCATTTTTTTGCAAAAACGGTTGCAAAGGTACAACTTTTTTTGCAAATGTGCAAATAATTTTTCTTTTTTTTGTAAATTAGTGCCTCCAGGGGTCACAAAGGATACAATGTTCGTTTCCCGGGAAGCCGATGAGCACGGTCATACGAATGCCGGCATACAGGTTTCTCAACCAGAATGCTTTGGCGTCAGCTGTGGAGAAGACATGGTCCATCCGATAGGTCGGGAAATCGTAGATCGTCTCCATCGGCGTGTCGTAGAACACGTTGTTCGTTTGCGGGCATATATTGAGAATACCCATATCGACGAAGGCTGCCAAACGCACGCGGACATCGGTTCGGCTGGCTGCTGTGACGCGGTAGTTATGCGGACCGTGATAGGTCGTGATCTCGTATCCCATCTCCGCGTGTGCCATCACATCCAGTTTGAGTGCCAGCCGGTCCCCTTTGCGCTCGATCGGCACATCTTTTCGGAAACCGTGGTTGTCCATCTCGCGCCAGATACCGAGGTAGGCTTCGTACTGTCCCATGGTCGAACCTTCGAGCTGCTGCCTGGTGCCGCCCCAGAACGCGTAGTTGACATGCACACCCGCCATCCAGTACCCTACTCCGGCAGGGCTGAGCAGGTAGTGACCGATATAAAGCGGCACTTGACCGTACAACTGGTGCGCGAAATCGCGGCGATGATAGAAATCATGCTTGAGGGTGAACTCGACATCGTTGACGCCCTCCCAGGTGTCGTGCATGTTATAGTGGTAGATGCTGGTGTCGGTCACGTTGTTGTACACACGCTGGTAGTTGACACCCACACCGGTCTGGAACAGCAGTCCGCTGTACTGGTACTCGTAGAGCAGATGCAGACCCGCGGCACCGCCACCGGGTAAGATCTTGGCTTGTGGCATGTTATTGAGGAACGCCGTCCAGCTTCCCTCCACCGAGAACCCGATCAGGTGATGTGATCCGGCGTACTGCGAAGTGTGCAGACCCCAGAACACATCGGTCTTGTTCCCGACGTCATTCGTCGTAAAGTCATTGAGCCGCTGCAACTGGTATTCCCAATGTTCAGCCATCTCAAAACGCCTCTGCCCCCATGCCATCTGCGGGCAGATGAAACATAGGATTAAAAGGGCATATTGCAGTTTTCGCATACTTCTTTCACAATTACTTTGATGGAACGATAGGGTTCTTCAGGGGTGTCGGCCGACCACAGCTGGAAGATGTACATACCGGGAACAGCCGGCAGTTCGACTTGTGTCACATCGGCACGGAACACACCTTCACTCACTAACAGACCGTTGCTGTTCGAGATGCGGTACGTACCGTCCTTGCGGGAGAGGATGTTCGCGTACGGGTGACCGGTTACGATACAGGTCGGTACGACGGACAGGTAGCCCATTTGCGGGGCAAAATCATCCGCGATAGGATCGCCTACGATGGTGATCGGGCAGGTCTGGAAATCGACCGTCTCACCCACACGCGTCAAGCGTACGTGGTACTGATCACCCACGATCAGTCCGGTCGGTATATACAGGTACTCATGAGTCTCACCGACGAGCAGTTCATCGCCGTGATACCACTGGTACGCATCCCAGTAGTAGCCACCGTTATACTTCTCGTTGTACAGGGCAATCACATCGCCAAAACGCTGCTGCGTGAGCCAAGAGGGATAACTGAGCACGATGTTCGTATCGGTCGCGCACAGATCCGGGTTGGTACAGATTCCGTTGTCCAGCACGAGGCGGATGTTGTAATAGTCCGGCTTCGGATAATTGGTGATATCATTACCGCGGAATGGCATCGGCAGCGTCAGCATATGGAGTTCTTCCTCGGTTGTGATCGGGATGTCGATCTGGTCCACGAAGCCGTAGTAATGGCCCTCCTCGTCGTAGTAAACGGAGTAGCCGATCGGGTCACGTCCGGTGTAGGTGTAGAACAGCTCGTACGCGCTGTCATCGGCACAGATGGAGTCTGCCCAAGCCGTCGGCACGGTCGGTTCAATCACCTCCAAGTGGAGGTACGTGAAGTGGTGACAGCCCCAGTCATTGGTCGTCGTATCCTTGTAGTCGCCCGGCTCCATGAGCATACGACCGTGGAAGTCATAACTCTCCGTGCGGCAGATTGTGTCGTAGATGATCTCGAACGTGGTGTCCAGCACCGTCAGGTAGAGGTGATAAACCGAGTCACAGCCGAAGTACTCCGTGTGGAGGCTGTCGTAGATCAGATGATCGCCGGCTTCGATATGATCCAGGTTATGGGCACGCCAGGTCAGGTCTTCGTCCGCACACTTGGTGATGTGGTCCTCGAAGTAATAGGTCGGAGCCACATGCAGACGTAACTCGTAGACGGAGTCACAACCCGCCTTGGTCGTCAGGCTGTCGATCGTGATGTAGTCACCCGGCTGCAGACCTTCGTAAGTATGTGCACGCCAAGTGAGGACCTCGTTGTCACAGATCGTGTCCCTATCCAGGTGATAGTACTGCGGCAGGATATGGGCGTAGATGCGGTAGATCGAGTCACAGCCGACCTGATTCTCGCAGTACGGACAGGTGGAAGTATGCAACGAATCGGTGTAAACGATATCGAGCGGCTCCTGATGCGTCAGCGCGTCGTAGATCGTATCCAGACCCACATAATGCGAGCCTTGGAGCAGCATCAACTGCGAACTGCAGACGGTGTCGTACGACTCGAAATAGTGCGTGGGGTGAACGGTCACGTGGTAGAAATACGAACTGTCACATCCCTCACGGGTCTTACCCGGGAACTCGACGTAGTCTCTCGGTCCCGGAATACGATCACCCGGCTGCCAAACGATATCGAGACCATTGTCCTCCAAGTACAAAGTCTCGTTGTCGCATATATCGCGGTAGCGGTGGAAGAGATACGCCGGTCTGACGTGCATATGCAGTTGGAAGATACTGTCGCAACCGAATGCCGTGTGCAGCGTATCGGTGTAGGTCGTATCCTCATGCGAGAACAGCTTGCCTCGGTACTCCACCACATCGTTCGCACAAACGGACGTGTCGGTGTAGAAGAAGTAGGTCGGGTGAATGGTCAGCCAGAGACGGCTCAAGCTGTCGCAGCCGTTGACCGTATGCAGCATACGCTCGTAGTACCGCATGGTCGTGTCACGCACGATCTGCTGCTGCACGGCCATTTCCGCCGAGATGAAGATGGTATCCATCCCCTGCGCATCCCACATCGGGTCATCGTACAGACCATCGATATCCTGCTGGTGCCAAACGAAAGTCTCGTTGTAGCAGGTGTGCATATAAGACGTAGTGTCGAATACGGGGTTGACGCGGATCTGGACGTAGTAGGTGGAGTCACAGCCTTCTACGGTCGTGTAATGCGCGGTGTCGTAATGCAAGCCTACGGTCAGGAAGATCGAGTCGTTGAGCGTTGCATCGTGTACCGAGTCACCGGTGTACTGACGTCCTTGCCAAACCACACGCTCGTTCTCGCAGATGACATACGCCGAGTCGAAGCGATAGATCGGCTTGACGCGCAGGATCAGACCGTAGGTTGAGTCACAACCATGAATGGTCGTGTGCGGTTCGTCGAAGGAGTAATTACCCGAATCGGCGATGTTGATGAAGCCATGACTATGTCCCTCGTCATCAATCCACTCCCAGAGGCTGTTGATCGTATCCTGGCAGACGTACTGCGTCTGACGGTAGTCATAGACGGAATCGACGAAGTAGTGCAACGTGACGATCGAGTCACAGCCGAGAGCGGTCAGCATCGTGTCATTGCGCGTCAAGGCGTCGGACAAGTGTACGGCAGGCAGGTAACCGCCTACTCCGTTGTTGAGGTACTCGTAGAAATACGTACCCTCCGACTGACATACACGACGTTCGGTCGATGCACGATAAACGGTGTTCACCCGCAGCGCCAAGTGATAAACGGAGTCGCACGCGTGTACCGTATAATATTGTGCCGTGTCGGTGTAGTAGTCCGCCTGACCCGCCAAGCCCGTCTGCACACGACGGTAATGGGTCGCGTCGTAGCCGTTCGGGTTGTAGTTAGCGAACTCACGACCGGTAAAGAGGATGCCCTGCCAGCTGAGCGAATCGCTCTCGCAGAGGATCAAGGTGTCGTAGATATGGTAGATTGGCGCTACGTAAACGGACTTACCATAGGTCGAGTCACAACCGTGGATGGTGTGGTATACACGTCCGAGAACGTAAGTCGTATCACCCTTGTCGAGCGAGATGGTGTCTTGCGGAACACCGTTCTCGTACCAGATCCAATCGGTGTTGTACTCTTGGCAAACGAGTTGCTGGCTGGTGTAGTTATAGACAGAGTCGACGAAGTAATTGAGCGTGATGATCGAGTCGCAACCCAAGGCCGTTTGGATCGTATCCTTGCGTGTCAAGGCATCGGAGAGATGGGCAGCATTCAGGTAGCCGCCTACTCCATTGTTCAGGTGCTCATAGTAGTACGTGCCTTCCGATTGACAAGCACGGCGCTCGATGGTCTCACGGCCGACCGCGTTGACGGTCAGGTGGAGGTGGTGTACCGAGTCACAGCTATAGGCTGCCGTACCGCGACGAATCGCATAGTCATACTCGTTCGCTGCCAAGTTCACCATCACACTGTCAAAGTCCGAGGTGACATAGGTGCGGCCGTAGTTGGTGTACTCGTCACCGGTGAAGAGCATGCCTTGCCAATGCAAGGAGTCATTCGAGCACAAGGTGACGGTGTCGTAGATATGGTAAATCGGGGCCACATAAACGGACTTGCCGTACATCGAATCACAACCGTGGATGGTGTGGTATACACGTCCGAGAACGTAAGTCGTATCACCCTTATCGAGCGAGATGGTGTCTTGCGGAACACCGTTCTCGTACCAGATCCAGTCTACTCCGTATTCCTGACAAACGACTTGCTGGCTGGTGTAGTTATAGACGGAGTCCACACGCAGGGTGAGCGTCACGATAGAGTCGCAACCTGTTACTACCGAATGGATCGTATCCACACTGGTGTAGGTGCCTACACGACCTGTCTCCATATAACGTCCTTGACCCCAGTTCCAGTTCGGGTTGAAGAACGGTGATCCTTGGCAGACGCTGTCCAGACTGTCCGTATGAGCGACCTCATGGACATTGAGTGTCAGGTGGAAGATCGAGTCACAACCTGCAACAGTATGACGATAGACGTTCTCGTGATGGATGCCGTGTGCCAACGAACCGCGGACACTATCATAAGGTGCCGGATCATAGGTCTTACCGTAAGCTGCATACTGACTACCAACGAATAACATACCTTCCCACTCGAGTGTATCGTTTTCGCAGAGATCTTTCTCCTCGTAGAAATCGTAGATCGGGTTAACGTACCAGCTGACACCGTAGATCGAGTCACAACCGTGGATGGTGGTATGCGTCTCGCCGAGGGTATGCAGACCGGTGGTGGATACATCCAGCACGAAACCATGACTATGTCCTTCGTCGTCGATCCATTCGCGCATCGTATTGATCGTATCCTGACAGAACGCACCGAGGTTCTGGGTGTAGTCATATACAGAGTCTACGCGCAGGGTGAGTGTTACGATAGAGTCGCAACCTGTTACTACCGAATGGATCGTATCCACACTGGTGTAGGTGCCAACACGGCTTGTCTCCATATAACGTCCCTGACCCCAGTTCCAGTTCGGGTTGAAGAACGGTGAACCTTGGCAGACGCTGTCCAGACTGTCGGTATGAGCAACCTCGTGGACATTGAGTGTCAGATGGAAGATCGAGTCACAACCGGCAACGGTATGACGATAGACGTTCTCGTGATGGATGCCGTGTGCTAACGGCCCGCGGACACTATCATAAGGTGCCGGATCATAGGTCTTACCGTAAGCTGCATACTGACTACCAACGAATAACATACCTTCCCACTCGAGCGTGTCGTTTTCGCAGAGGTCCTTTGTCTCGTAGAAATCGTAGATCGGGTTAACGTACCAGCTGACACCGTAGATCGAGTCACAACCGTGGATGGTGGTATGTGTCTCGCCGAGGGTATGCAGACCGGTAGTGGATACATCCAGCACGAAACCATGACTATGTCCTTCGTCGTCGATCCATTCGCGCATCGTATTGATCGTATCCTGACAGAACGCACCGAGGTTCTGGGTGTAGTCATACACAGAGTCCACACGCAAGGTGAGTGTTACGATAGAGTCACATCCTGTTACAACAGAATGGATCGTATCCACACTGGTGTAGGTGCCAACACGACCTGTCTCCATATAACGTCCTTGACCCCAGTTCCAGTTCGGGTTGAAGAACGGTGAACCTTGGCAGACGCTATCCAGACTGTCGGTATGAGCAACCTCGTGGACATTGAGTGTCAGATGGAAAATCGAGTCACAACCGGCAACGGTATGACGATAGACGTTCTCGTGATGGATGCCGTGTGCCAACGAACCGCGGACACTATCATAAGGTGCCGGATCATAGGTCTTACCGTACGCTGCATACTGACTACCGACAAACAGCATACCTTCCCACTCGAGTGTATCGTTTTCGCAGAGATCTTTCTCCTCGTAGAAATCGTAGATCGGGTTAACGTACCAGCTGACACCGTAGATCGAGTCACAACCGTGGATGGTGGTATGTGTCTCGCCGAGGGTATGCAGACCGGTGGTGGATACATCCAGCACGAAACCATGACTATGTCCTTCGTCGTCGATCCATTCGCGCATCGTATTGATCGTATCCTGACAGAACGCACCGAGGTTCTGGGTGTAGTCATATACAGAGTCCACACGCAGGGTGAGTGTTACAATAGAGTCACATCCTGTTACAACAGAATGGATCGTATCCACACTGGTGTAGGTGCCTACACGGCTTGTCTCCATATAACGTCCCTGGCCCCAGTTCCAGTTCGGGTTGAAGAACGGTGAACCTTGGCAGACGCTGTCCAGACTGTCGGTATGAGCGACCTCATGGACATTGAGTGTCAGGTGGAAGATCGAGTCACAACCGGCAACGGTATGACGATAGACGTTCTCGTGATGGATGCCGTGTGCCAACGGACTGCGGACACTATCATAAGGTGCCGGATCAAAGGTCTTACCGTAAGCTGCATACTGACTACCGACAAACAGCATACCTTCCCACTCGAGCGTGTCGTTTTCGCAGAGATCTTTCTCCTCGTAGAAATCGTAGATCGGGTTGACTACCAAATGAAGGGTATAGATTGAGTCGCAGCCGCCGCCTTCGCAAGCCGGGCAGGTGGTAGTGAGACAACTGTCGTAGTAGAAGTACTCACCCGGCTGGTCGGTCGGGATGACGATCTGGGTATGTTGGGTCCAAACGAACGGATCGTTCTGACAAACCAAGGAGTCCTCAACCGGGAAATGGTACGAGGGTTTGACAATCAAATGGAGGTAGAAAGCAGAGTCACAATGATACTTTGTATCATAATGACGCTCATCGTCCCGTGTTCCGCCTGTTCCTGGGTACCACAGTCCTTCCCACTCAAGCGAGTCGTTGTCGCAGACATAGAGCGTATCGAAATGCTCGTAGCTGGGGCGCATGGTCACCGTCAACTGATAGACGGAGTCGCGGACAGGCAGTTCGACGGTCTTCAGGCTGTCGAAGACATGGGTGGTGGTCTTTTTGAGACGGATATCGAACGGATCGGAGCCTTGCCATTTGCTACCCACAATAATAGAGTCGCGCCAATGGATAGAGTCATAGTCACAGATGGTGCGATAAGACCGGAACAGATAGGTGTCCATCAAGGTCAGTTCGAGACGATAGATACTGTCACAACCGTTCACCGGGTGTACCTGGTTCTCATTGTCGTTGTGGAAATAGAGGGTCGTGTCACCGTCTTCCAGGTTCTTGAACTCCTCACCCAAGAACGGACCATACGTCACACCGTGCCATTTGTAGGTCTGGTTGGTCGCCATCACATGTTTGTCCACTTTGAGGAACGGTTTGAGGTACTTCAGTTCCAGTGTATAGATTGAGTCACAGCCGAAGCGTGTGACGCACGAATCGTAATAGGTTCCGGACGTTGGAAGTTCCACATAACCAGCACCATTCCGGTGATGAATCCACTGATAGACATTCGGTATTTTCGTACGTGTATCCCTGTCATACGTCCACTCACAGATACTGTCCTTGTCGTTGTAATAGTACGACTTGGGGATGATGAGTTGAAGGATATTGATCGAGTCACATCCGTTTCCGTTGTTGCACTCCGGGCAGGTCTGTGTCTGCAGGGTATCGGAGAAGAAACCGACCCAAGCCTGCAAATCGTCATTGAAGACCATGTTCGGATGGTTCTTACTGATGAGCGAATCGCGTGTGTTGTACTGAATCGGCCAACGATAGAGCGAGTCGGGTTTGGTGTTGTAACACATGGTGTCAATCACCGTGTCGCGATAGGTCTTGTGAAGCATCAGGTGCAACTCGAAGATCGAGTCACAGCCTTGGAACGCCGGGTATTTGGGGTTCTGCTTACACGGACAATAAGTCGTCTTGTCGTAGATGATCGCGACCGTATCTTTGGTCACAATAGTGCCGTCCGCATCGGGTGAAAGGATACCTTTGAATTTCTCTCCTTCGTACACAAGCGATTGGTTATCACACAGATGCAAGGTATCTACCCGACGGAAGGTGTCGCAGACAAACAGGTACAAGGTGTAGGTCGAGTCACAGCCGTAGATAGTCTGATAAGCACGGTCGTATATGTTCTCGCCCAGGCGTGCTTTCCACTCATAATCCGTGGTGCTCTCACCGTCTGTCTTGTCCGCAATGAACGTGGTGACAGATTTGGTCGTACCTTTCTGCGTCAGGTCACCCTGGTTAGGGAAACTGTCGTTGAAGAACTCATACGAGTCACCCATACAGATATACTGATAAACCGTGTCGTGATAGATACGCGTCACACGTACGGTGGTACGCAAAGTATCGATATTATCCTCCAGTTCTTCGCAGATAATGTGCTGTTTATGCACAACCACTTGCAGTTCGTACTCCATCATCGGTGTACGATCCTCAGGCGGCAGATTGGACTCATCGGGCAGCACGAACTGATGATTCCAACGGAACAGTTTGTTTCCGTTTTTCTCTTCATCCATCTGCGCGTTGAGTTTGGACTCCTCCAGATTCGTATAGGCTTTTTTGATCGTTTGCTCAGTGCCGGTCACGTCGTACAGGTACCAATCCACGTACTGCGCGTTCTTGGGGAGCGGTGTCTGGAACGTCCATTTGACGGTGTCCCCTTCACAGACTTGCGCAGTATCCAGACGCTCATGGTCCTTTTTCCACTCTTTCCACTGTCGTTGGTACCACCCTTCCTCCAGACGCGGTGTGACATCGTAGGACTTCGCGGACATGATGTTGCCTTCATTGGATACGAACAAGGAGTCCTGATACGGATCAGGGGTGTAACCCAAAGTATATAAATAGCCTTGTGCTTCGGTTAGGGCATAGACCATACCGACAAATCCGTCACCACTACTCTCAACGGTGTGATAATGAGACGGGTTTTGTGAAATTTGCCAGGACACATATGCCACATTCGGCGCTGCATCAAACACCGTATAATTGGTTGCCGGGATAGTAACTCCGTCCACTTGGATGTTTCCAATATTGCCGGCGGAGGTCACTAAATACACCATATACCGCTTAGGGTCACTTGGACGCAGCGGATCCAAATCATGGTCGAAGAAGTTCATGGATTTGGTCAGGTGATTCCACGCCGGCATCATCGCGTTGGCCGGGTCACCGAAGTTACATTCTATCCTGGGGCGCGTACTGATGAGAATCGTATTACTGGTACTACTGGTCGTGTACACGTAGCACAAGGTGGGTTGCGAACAATGGATAGTCGCTTCCAATGTATATTCATCCAAGGTATAAGGCAAATAGCCGTAGTCGGGATAATACGGAACAAGCGACTCTCCGGCATTCAGGACCGTATCCAACTGATCATGCGTTGTGCCGTCATAGAAATCGATATGCACCTCGGTGCCATCATATCCGGCTGTAATGATATACACATTGCTCAACGTATTACCTAACAGTGCCAAGTAATAGTCCGTACCCCACTCTGCGATAGGCAGGGTCTGCTCACTGAGGAAGTCCTTCGAACCGCCTTCCGAGTACGGCATGTTGGTTTGCTGGTTTCCGTTGAATACGGCTACAGGATTCGTTGCACAGATGCGGCTACCACTCAAGTCCACATAGGTATCTGATTCGGTGTGCTGCCTGGATGCTACCAAGTACGCGTCACCGGCATTCATGGTCAGGGTGATCTCCGATCCTGCTGCAACACCGCCGAAAGTCTCAAAAGTGGGTTTAATTCGAACGGTCGTATTATCTTCGGTCGCAACAATGGCGAACTCGGACGAATAGGTATCTTCCGGATAGGTCTGAACGTAATACTCTTTCCCAAGGAAATTGGTCGGGATGATTAATGTTCCATCACGCGAAGACTCGCCTCGTTCACCCACACGGCTGTAGGTAAAACAAGAGAAGTTCTTATCCGGTTCGTCGGTATAGACATGCACACCCTTGTACTGACTCGGGCTGCCTTCACTCTCTAACAGGTACACGTCATTCGACATGGACGAGAGATCAAAGAAATAGGTCTCATTGGCTTGTACGGTATGCTCAAACTGTGCAGTGCCCACTTCTAAGATGACATGCGTCTGCTGACGTGCAGAAACAGCTACCTTTAACTCAAACGTGATATTTGCATATTGAGCAGAGGTAGGATCAAAGGTGGCGTTGTTCATGAACGTCAGCCAGAAATCGTTTCCTTCGGTGTTACTGAACGATTCGCGCGCACCTAACCAGTTAGGGTCGTTGCTCGTCAAAGTAGCAGCACCGATACTCACTATCGATGCCACAATCAAACATATAGATACAAATAGTCGCTTCAAAAATCCTGTTCTACTCATTTCTTACTTCTTGCACTTCCTATATATACCTGTGCACCCAGATACACTCCCTGCGGGCTGAGCGAGCCGTTGGTTGGAGTGACGAGCGGATGACGATATTCTACTTTGGCTTCTACCAGCACATGCTTCGCGCCGGAGAAATTAAACGCTACACCGGCTATGACACTCGCGTAAAAATCGCGCTGTGTGTCATAGTTGTAACTTTTTGAGAACCACTTACCTACACCGGACACATCCACCGCCGCTCCGCCATAAGGCACCACGGCCCCGTGTTTCATTACCGGAATATAGACCTTGACGGTCGGTTTGTACGCCACACGTGTGTCTATAGGTCCGACAGCGAACTCCGTACAGATGGGCGACATAGCAAACAGTCCGACACGAAAATCCACAACCGACAGGTTCAGCAGGTGATGGTGTCCCATGAACGAATAGGTGTAACCGGCACTGATGAAACTGATGGTGCGGTAACCGCTGTAGTCGTAGTACCGGCTCAGCGGAGAGGATTTTTGTTCCGGCTCCATCACCGGTGTTGTTGTCGTCTTCGTAGGCGTGGTAGTCTTCACCGTCTGTGTCGGTATGGTTGTTGTTACCGTCGGCGTAGTGGTTGTGGTTGTTATCGTTGTGGTTGTTGTCGTGGTCGGTTTGGTGGGTGTGGGTGCCAGAGTTGTTGTGGAGGTCGTTGTGACCGAAGAGGTGTAGTTCTCACCCGCCTCGTCTGTAAAGTCCATCACGCAGCAATAACGATAAGCTGTATGCGGCGCGTAGCCGATACCGACCGAGTTGAAGTATTTGCTTAGGCAGTTACGACGGTGTCCGAGACTGCTAATACCCTCATCGATAAGCAATTGTACAATGATATCACGTCCGGTCGTCTTGCCGTAACTGCAGTTCTCACCCCATGCATGTCCCGCTTTAAAATCGTCGCACCCTACTCTGTTGTGTCCTGTCATGCCACGTCGTCCGCTCTCTTGTGCCCAACACTTGGCAGACGAAGAGGCATACCGGTGCGCATTGAGCGGAGGCAGGGGACTCATGCTATTGAGTTCGCTACGAAGCGAGCTCAGATAGGCTGATTCGCGCTCGCCGCTCAATTCCACACGAACAAACTTAGCCGGGTACATACGGGCTAAGTTGTTGTACAGAATCACATCTTTCTCTGTCTGATTCAGATAGGGACAGGAGCCGGCCGTGTTCGCCGACCTCAACTCCTCAGAAGTCCAACTCTGAGCATAAGTGAGCATAGTGCCGCACAATACTACAATAAGGATTGTTATGCGGGAGTAGATTTTCATTCTTGCGTATTATTTGTTGTACTTCTTGATCAGTTCTTTGTATTCCGGCATCTCGCGGATGTTGTCCAAGTCCGTATCCTTCTCCATATGATGGAAGGCGCGGTGTCCTTTTTCAAACGAAATGGTCAATGCACGAATTGCCTCTTCCTTGCGGTTGAGCAGCGAGTACATACATGCCAGATCGTAATAGTTGCCGGCAGAGGGTTCTTCCTCAATGATCTGCGCCATGATGGACAGGGCTTGTTCGCCCTCACCTTTATATAATAGCGTGTACGCGCGCGTGACAGACACATCTTCCCCTTCCAGTTCGAGAGCTTTGTCCAGATCGATGTTCGCCCGCTCCACGTCGTTGAGATCCAGATACAGCCGTCCACGGTACAACAGCACGAAAGCCAGATCCTCATCCAACAGGAGTGCTTTGTTATAGTCATCCAACGCTCCTTCGTATTTCTGCTGCTCCTCACGCATACGTGCACGTCCGACGTAGGCACTGATGGCATAGTCCATATCGTTCTCGATCACCTTCTGGAAATCCGCTTCGGCTTTTTCATACTCGCCCATTTCATTGTAGCAACGAGCACGATGGTTGTAGTAATAGTAGGTATATTCGCTGTTGGGATAGAGATCGATGAGACTGTTGTAGCAGAGCGCTGCGTTGGCATAGTCGTACAAGCCTTCGTAGCAGTCCGATTGGAGCAAGAGCACATAGCCGTCAGGCACGGTATCGGTGACAAGTGCCTGCATCGAGTTGGCATCCGCCAGCGCTTCGACGTATTGGTCCATCTGCATGTAAGCGCGTGAACGCAGACCCAGCCAGAAGTAGCGCGTATCCTCGTCCTCGGCATTCTTGATGTAGGACGAGATGGTCTTGATCATATAACCGTAGGCTTTCGGAGTGGTGCTAATGAACACGTCCACATTATTGTGCTCCATGGAGATGTAGTCCGCATAGAGGTCGATGAACGACGTCCAGTCTTCCGCCTCCCGATAGATGAGGGCACGGATACGCTTCGCTTCAGACATACGCGGGTGATAGAGCATGAGTTCTTCCAAAATCTCTGCAGCCTGTCCGTTGAGGTCCAAGAGCCATAAGTTACGAGCGAACTCAAGCGTGTAGTCGGCATTGTTCGGCATCATCTCATGGGCTTTCTTGTAATTGATAGCCGCCGACTCGTAGTCATGCTTCTTGTAATAGAAACGTCCGCGCTGTGCGTAGCCTCTCGGGTTCTTCTTGTCCTTTTTGATAGCCAGGTTGTAGTTCTCCAGCGCCTTGTCGTAGTCCTGCACTTGCTCATAGATCAGTCCACGCAGGCAATAGAGCGTAGCCAGATCGTACTCGCACTTCTTGTTCCAGTACTTGATAGCTTTGTCCGCATCGTCGAACGCCTTAATGTACTCCTCTTGGGAAGCGTACGCCAAAGAACGCATACCATATGCGTCTGCACTCTTCGGATAGCTATTCAGATGCTCTGTGGCATAGTGTATTACCAATGCGTAGTCATTGTTATCCAACGCATTTTCTGCCATTTCCAAATACGACTGAGCGAAACTATACCCTACGGTCAGGATCGCGATGATCGAGATCAATAAACGTTTCATATCACGCATGATTTTAATTAGGAAGCATATTTATATTTCCAGATATTATACGCCAGGAACACACACCCGAGCAGCAGGATCACGGCCAAGCCGCCCAGGGTGAGCCTGATGTTTTTCTTCGCACGGCGTTGTACCGCTTGAGAGCCGCCTACTCCGTTATAACGCTGGTTAAAGGAGAGGACGATGTTTTCATTTGATTCTTCCATGTTTATCAATTCCTATTAACAAAACCAAACACTCATACTACTGAACACGTCGGACAGGTCACCGAACAAGTCCACGAGTCCCAGCACATCAGCGATACTAATGAACAGCTGTGCTATTCCGCCGAACAGGCCGAGTCCGACAAAGAAGACAGGCAGTACTACGACGTTGAGGAAGATCAGCACAACCTTGACGATGAAGTAGATCAAACCCACCTTATCCCACGTCTTCTGCTTCTTCTCGAACTTCTCGGGATCGCCTTTGTATTTGTCCCAGGTAAAGCTGTGACCCTTGATACCCAAGATGATCTTGATGACTAGTTTGATCGGATAGAACAAACCTACCAGCGAAGAGAGTATCTGACCGATGACCGGAATCCAGAAGAACAAGATACCGATTCCGTGCGAGAGCAGGAAGAGAACCGGAATAACGATAGGCCACCATACACCATTACAAACGGCATAGATCCAGTCGAGACCGAAACCACCCCAACTCCATTTATCTACGATGGCAGGTTCGGGACGGTCCTGTTTGGGTGCGGACTTGGCTTTGGATGCGCCCTTGGGCACTTCCTCTACTTCCACTTCGACAACGGGCTCCTCTTTCGGTTCCTCTTTGGGCTCCTCTTTCGGTTCCTCTTTGAGTGCAGGCTCTGCTTGGGGTTCATCTGCCAGCAGTTTCTCAACCTGCGTCATATCGAGCGCGTACTTTTGTCCAAGGGTGATCGTGTCAGTCATCACAATGTGACAAGAGTCGTTCAGCACCTTGACACCGTTGACATACGTACCGTTGGTGCTGTGGTCGATGAGCGTGTAGTTCTTGCCTAAGCGCTCAATGGTTACATGACTTTCGCTCACTGTGGTATAACGACCGGGAACGACGATAGACGAGTTGGCATCTCTGCCGATAGTGATTTTATTCATATCTGTATGAGTTTTAGTATTCCATTTATGCGATTAATAGGTCCAGAACGGGCGGAAGCCGCTCCATTTTTGCAATTGTTCTTCCAACCGTTTCTGCAGATGCCAGAAGTACGGGCAGTTATCATAGCCCGGAAAACGGCAATAACCGTTCATCTCTTCTGCTATCTTCAGTTTTTCCTCTTCTGTCTGCGGGAAATCGTATAATACATCCACGGCCAAGTCCACATATACATTGAAGAACCGAAAAGCATTTTCATAGTCTCCTTTGAGCATGTAGAGTTGAAAATACTTCTGCGCACAAGGTCCAGTCTGTATCATCGCAGCGATGTGCTTCCCCTCTTCATCCCATTTCTCTTCCGGATAAGGCGGCAGTTGTTTCCAACGCTCCGCCAGCACTTTCTCTGCGCGCTTATAGTCATTGGCCATCAGTGCATAGTCAACCTGTAGTGACAAATATTGGTTGTACAAGTCCATCATTGAGTTCGAGTGAACCTGCTGACTGAGTTCCAGCACATTCTTCGCTGTTTGGTCTATCTGTTTGCCTAATTTTTTAGTCGGTCCTTTTGCTGACAACTGAGACTGATACGCATAGAGTTGCCACCAATAGAAAGCACTGTCCGTGGTAAGCATTCCGCTTTGGAGCATCTCTTCGCAAATGGTTTGAGCACGCTCCATGTACTGCATTGTATCCTGAGCTCCTTTGTGACAATCGGCGTAATGGAATGAGGCAGAGCCCAAAGCCTCTAACGCCAAATCGGCAGACTTCAAATACTCCGGGGAGGTAACACCATACACTTTTCCGGCAATCTGCCGATGAGCAAGAGCTATATCTACAAAGTCCGGATAGGATGTCGAGCGATAATAGGATGCGGCATCCAAACAATGCCAAGCTTCTTCTTCAAAATAGCCGGGGTAGAACTGCAGGGAATCGCACAGATAGCGGTATTCCTCCTGCGAGATAGAATCCCATTTTAGCAAATCGCGCCACAGGGCTGCAAATTTATAATACTCAAAAGGAAGATTTGTATATGAATCATAATAATACTCCTCCTCTTCTCTTTCTTCGCGTCTTCGCTTCAGTTCCGCACAATATTTAGTTCTACACAAGAAGGGTGTTATATATTCTCCGAAAAAACCAAGATAGTCCGAATCGATAGGACGGGTAATATGATGATAGCATGCAAGTTTTTCCTCTATGAGCTCTCCCACCACTTGAGCGGTGTCTGCCCCTAATGGCACTCCAGCGTAGTCATATCTCCACTCCATCACCGGGAAAGACCAGATTTCTTGGTCTAACTCGGCAGCGCTGCGTTGGCTCTTGTCTTCGATAGGCAGCGTAGCGCAGTAGCCCTGTAAGCACAGAGAAACCAATGCGAAGATTAGAAATATTTTTTTCATACTACCCGAATTATCCAAATTTGGGCGCAAAGGTACAACATTTTTTTTGATTACACAAGATTTTAATAACTTTTATTAAAATAATTTTCCGAATGTAATGCAGAAATGTCATTATTCGAACATGTATCGGAGATCTTCCGGTTCGAAGACAATATCCATTGACGTGTCGTCATTGAAGAATCGGACGATGAAACCAACATCGAATTTGAGGATCACATCAAAAATATTAGCGGCATCTTCGGATTGTTCTTCCGCGGTGCTTTTTTTCATAGCCTCCACCACTTCACGTTTTATATCTTCGCCGGAAACACCGGAGAAGTCCGAAAAACCTTCATCACATTGTACGGAATAGATGACGTAGCCATCCGTGTACTCTGCTTTGACGAGGCTGATACCTTCTCTGATTTCATGCGGACAGAGCAGATTCGTTGCTGCTACAGATGATTTGATGATTGCATCTTTGGGACTGCATGCGTTAAGCATGGTCATGGCCAGCACTGCCAGTACCGCCATCGTGAGTTGTTTTGCTTTCATAATGTGAGTATTTGAGTTAGTTCCAATGTTCGTCGTACTTGAACTCAAACGAGCTCAGAGCGAAGTGTTTTCGGATTAATGCGGCCAGGTCGTCTTCTATATCGCGAGCCCAGGAGCCGACCAGCACCTCAAAATGATCCACACACCAGGACACTCGTCCGCGCGGGAACTGATCATAGTCGCCCAAGAACAGAGACGGCTCATTGTGCGCGACAGCATGCATGTACTGTTTCTGCCACACATTACGGTGCAGACTCTGGAAGAGGATGTAAGGCAGACCTTTCTCTGCCGCTTCTTCCATCATCCGTGGACTGAGTTCTTTCTTGTACACACCGAACAGGTCGTGTTCCTCCCGGTTGTACCAAAAAATGCCGACAGCGGGCATTGGCTCGTCATAGAAATTGATATCTATCATAACTGACCGCAAAATTACTGCTTTTTTCTCAAATATGCAAGGATAGACGATATTTTTTTGCCAAAATCTTGCATATGTGCAAAATTTGTTGTAAATTTGCACCGCAAATTATAAATCTTGTCATTATGCGTAAAGTTTTTCTTGTTTTGGTAGCAGTGTTTTTCTGTAGCGGATACAGTTACGGATATAAGACGCAGCGAAACAAGCGTGTGGAGATCGGTTCGTTGTACTACCATCTGTACAGGGAGATAAAATATAATGACACATTGTACACGGCAGAGTTGACGTATGCACCCGGAGTGGTTAAATACACCGCCAATCTGATAGGAGAATTGAGCATTCCGGATTCCGTAGCGTACGACTCCATTGTTTTTCCTGTGACCGGCATCGGAAAAGAGGCGTTCAAGAACTGCCGTAGGCTGACAGCAGTGACACTTCCTAACACACTGAAATACATCGAACGCGATGCGTTTGCGAACTGTGATCGAATGACAACAATCAATCTGCCGGATAGCGTAAAGCAAATTGAGTACGGTGCATTCAGCGGCTGTACAGGACTGATAGCGCCATTATACAACTCACGTATTTTTGTGCGTTTACCTCAGAGTTATTCGGGCGAGTATATTATGCCTCAACGAATCAAAACCATCAAGTCAGGCGCTTTTAACGAGTGTCATGAACTCACATCCCTGACGATTCCGAGAAGCGCCACCAACATAGAGAACAATCTTTTCTACGGATGCTATCAACTGCAATCGATCGTATATAACGACAGTGTATTCGTGTATATGCCAAAGGATTATGTAGGTGACTACACCGTACCGCAAAGTATCAAACGGGTGACCGGAGAAGCGTTTGGGTACTGTAGACGTATCCGCTCGGTTTCGCTACCCTACGGCATCACTGTTATCGAATCTCACTCATTCATCGAATGTGAAGATATGCAATCGATCATAATTCCTGAGAGCGTTGAAGAAATCGGATGGGGCGCATTTCAAAAATGCAGCAGTTTGGACACTATTATTCTGCCGGAGAGTGTCGAAAAGGTAGGAAGTGGAGCCTTCGCAGGTTGTAGCAAATTGAAATACGTCAATTTGCCGGAAGAGATGCGCAATCTGGACGACAGAATGTTTGAGGGCTGCAGTAGTATGGAGTCGGTTGACATTCCGGACTCGGTTAGAATCATTGGAAGCTGCGCTTTCCGAAACTGCAGCAGTTTGAGGGAGATCGTCATTCCGGACTACGTGTACAGCATCGGCTGGGAGGCATTTTGCGGATGCGAGAGTTTGACCTCTCTCACGATACCGAGCAGTGTGACGCGCATTGACCGACTCGCGTTCTGCAAGTGCACTCAACTCCGAACAGTGACACTGCCCAAACGATTCAAACCAGAGATAGAGATACTCTTCGGCGACTGCAGCAAGAACATAAAATTCAAATTCACCAAATAAATCCTTAAATAAAAAACACGAATATGAACCGAGACAATGAGGTTTTTGACGTCATTCGCCGTGAGCGGGAGCGTCAGATGAAAGGCATTGAGTTAATTGCAAGCGAAAATTTCGTGAGCGATCAAGTGATGGAAGCCATGGGCAGCGTGCTGACCAACAAGTACGCAGAAGGATATCCCGGACACCGATATTACGGGGGATGTGAAGTAGTGGACGTAGCGGAGAACATTGCCCGTGACCGTTTGAAAAAGTTGTACGATGCCGAGTATGTGAATGTTCAGCCGCACAGCGGTGCACAGGCGAACATGGCGGTATTCATGGCTTGCCTCAAACCGGGCGACACGTTCATGGGCCTCAACCTGAGTCATGGCGGTCACCTTAGTCATGGTTCAGCCGTTAACTTCAGCGGTCTGGTCTTCAACGCGATCGGTTATGATCTGAACGAAGCGACCGGTCGTGTGGACTATGACGATCTGGAGATGAAAGCACGCACCCATCGCCCGAAACTGATCATTGCCGGCGCAAGTGCGTATAGCCGTGAGTGGGACTACGCGCGTATTCGCCGCGTAGCCGATGAGATAGGTGCGCTGTTCATGGTGGACATGGCACACCCGGCAGGACTGATTGCAGCCGGTCTGTTAGAGAACCCGCTCAAGCATGCACATATCGTGACGAGCACAACGCACAAGACCCTGCGCGGTCCGCGAGGCGGCGTTATTCTAATGGGTAAAGATTTCGATAACCCCTGGGGTAAGACCACTCCGAAGGGTGAGATCAAGAAGATGAGTGCCCTACTCGACTCTGCTGTATTCCCGGGTACCCAAGGCGGTCCGTTAGAGCATGTGATTGCAGCCAAAGCGGTTGCGTTCGGCGAGGCGCTGACAGAGGACTTCAAGGTTTATCAACGTCAAGTGCAGAAGAACGCAGCGGTCATGGCACAGGCGTTCATGGACAAGGGTTACAAGGTCATCAGCGGCGGTACGGATAACCACTCGATGCTCATTGACCTGCGCACCAAGTATCCGGAGTTGACCGGTAAGGTAGCCGAGCAGGCATTGGTAAGCGCAGATATCACAACGAACAAGAACATGGTGCCGTTTGACAGCCGCAGTGCGTTCCAGACTTCCGGCTTGCGCTTCGGTACGCCGGCTATCACTACCCGTGGTCTGAAAGAGGACCAAATGCCGTGGATTGTGGAGCTTATTGATAAAGTACTGCAAGAACCGACCAGCGAAGCTGTTATTGCGGCAGTACGCGCAGAAGTGAACCGCGAGATGACGCAACACCCGCTGTTTGCGTGGTAATAACGGCGAATGGCGAATGGTTATAGGCTAAAGAAAAGGACGCTGGGCGTCCTTTTTTCTTATGCTTGTTTCTCTTTGCGGAAATGGTTCGGAGTAAGTCCGGTGTGCTTCTTGGTGTATTGGCAGAAGAAGCTGGCATTCGGGAACTCCATGATGCGTGCTATCTCGCGAATCGGCATCGTCGTGTTGCGCAGGTAATGCTTGAGTTCGGCTACGGTCACATCCGCGATCCATTCGCCGGCAGATTTCTCACTGCGCTCCTTGCAGATCTCGGACAGGTACTTAGGTGTGATACCCAGTTTCTTGGCGTACCACTGTACCTCGCGCTCGTGCGGATACTGCTGCAGCAGACGGGTGAACTCATGGAAAGTATAGTCGCTTTGGTTGACCGAGGTACGACTATTGGCATCTACCAACGCCAGTTTGTCCATATAATTGAGCATCTCCATCGTAGCAGCCCGCGCAATGAGCATCAGGATCTGCTTGCGGTATTGGCTTAAGCCTCCTGCTTTGTCCTGCAGTTGCATAGTGAGCATTTCGAAATAGGCATCAAAGAACTCTCTGCTGCGTTCGCTCAATTCGAATAGCGGGTTCTCCTTCACATATTCTTGTTTCGCCCACCAGTTCGGCTCCACGCGCATGTGGTCAAACATCAGTTTTTCATAGATGTCCGCATCGATCGTGACCTGCTTGAATGCAAAATCAGGGGACATCTGATACGGGCCCAACTCTTGGGTGAAATCCGGTATACGAACAAAGAGGAATCCTTTGTTAATTCGCAACATATCGCCGTGGTAGAACACGTCAATATATCCTTCCGAACAATACAGAACCGTCATTGTGGAGACAGAAGTAGTACGCGTCTCACGACAAACGCGGAAACCTTCCACATCCGTAGTGAGAAAAATTGAATCAGTTGATAAAGTCATATCTATACAATTTAAGGTTACAAACCAATATGTGAACCGTGAGCAATTATGCGAAATTTAATTCTTCAAAAAGAACATTTTTCGCCATTTGCGGTGCAAAATTACTAATTATTTTTGAAATATGCAAATTTTTTTGCATTAAATTTGCAAATATCGCAATTTTTTTGTACCTTTGCAGCGAAATAAAACATAAACACATGAAAAAAAGTATAGTTTTTGCGCTGATAGCGGTTTTGCTATTGGGTTGCAACAGCAGCAACGAACGCGTCTTGACGACGGCAACAGGCAGTATCTACGAGTGTCTGGTAGTGAGTGAACGGGAGTTGGAGTCCACGTTGACGGAGACGATGGGTGCGGACATGTACGGTCTGCCGCAGATGGAAGCTGTGATGACGGTGACGCACATTGCTCCGTCCACATTTGATGCGCAGTATATGGCGTCCCGTAATATCCTGCTGGTGGATATTGACGGCACCAGATACACACACGTGAAAGCAATTCGTCATCGTGATGTATGGGCTCGTCCGCAAGCCGTTGTGCGCATTCAGGCTCCAGACAACGAGTCGTTTATGAGTTATTGGGAGGAGAACGGAGAATCGGTGCGCGAGTGGTTTGTACGGGAAGAGTTGGCACGTCAAGGCCATTTCTACCGCGGAGGTACTAATAGGGACGCACGCGCGAAGTTGCAGGCGCAAGGCTATGATCTGTTGATTCCGGAAGACTATATGCTCATTCGTGACACGACGCTGAGTATCCATGCACAAACGGTCAAAGCCGTGTGGTGTTGCAACAACAAAGGTCCGATGCGTCGTGACGTGCTGGTGTACAGTTTCCCGTACACAGCACAAGAGCAGTTCAGCAGCGACTCGATCATTACGATGCGCAATGAGGTGGTAGGCCGTCTAGTGAGCGCACAGGTAGAAGGCAGTCACATGGGAACGGAGTACAAACATTTCCCGCCGGTAAGCCGTTCGGTTGCTGCGCTGCGTGATACCACAGGCGGTTTCTATGCGATCGAGACACGCGGTTTATGGAAAATGCTGGACGGTGAAGCCATGGGCGGACCGTTTGTGAGCCTGACGCGTCTGGATCAGGTCAACGGCCGCGTGGTGACTGCGGAAGCATTCCTTTATGCGCCGGGACAGAAGAAACGTAATGCCACACGACAGGCGGAAGCGATTCTGTACACGCTTAAAATGCCGAATGAGAAATAAAGGCGAAAGGCTAATGGTTAGTGGTTAGTGTTTTCCAACGGCGAAGACCATAGAGGCAGTTGGCACACCAGAACACGTATTGTGCGGTCATGCAGTAGTCGCCTGCACGGAGCCAAAGGACGACGCTGAAGATATCGACCGCCAACCAGATGAACCAATGCTCGCGATAAGCGAGGATCATGAGTACCTGCGCAACCAGCGCAGGTACTGTTGTATAAGCGTCCAAGTACGGCTGGGTATCATCTGTCCAGGTTGCCAACCCCCACCCTACGAGTGTGGAAAGCAGCACGGTAGAGAGCGCGATTAGCAGGATAGCACGAACAGATAAGGTACGCGGTGTCACTTGTGTCCCGTTCTCGGTTGCTTGCAGCCGTTTCTTCCAAGCGATCACACCATAAATCATCGTGACGAAATAGTAGGCGTTGATGGCGATCTCGCCGTAGAAACGTTGTTGGTAGCAGAGGTAGGTGTAGGTAATGACCTGCGCAAAGCCGAACACGTACGTTCCTATATTACCCTGCGCACACAGGCACACCGAGCACACGCCTAACAGGCCTGAGATGAGGCTGATCGCCGGGAATTGCGAGTCGGGAGCAGCGAGTTCGTTCGCTACCACGAATGTAACGATCTGAACGAGCAGACCGACCGCTAAGAAACTATAGTCAAACCATTTTGTTTTCACTATTTCTTCTGCAGGGAAGTGACTTTGATCAGTTCTTTGGGTTTGGACTCAATGGACGGCAGTTGTTGGTAGTTCCACTCCTCCTCAAAATCCCAATTGGACTTGGTCTGTATCTTCTGGTTGTAGTAATAGACGGGTTCGGGTTGACGCTGCTCCGCCCAACTGCCCGGTGTCCATTGACCGTCTCCGTTCTCGTCCAGATAGAGACGCAGGTAATACGCATCGGGTTTGAGGTACTGGAAGAACGAGCCCTGCTCATCTGCCGGCAGTTCATACAGCACCTGGTCCTTGCCATTGAGCAGTTGGATACGTGCGTTCGGCACAAACGGGTTCAGTTTGACGCGCAGGGTCGAATAGTCCGTCGTTTTCTTGAGTTGCAGACCGTAGGTAGCAGCTATATGCGTCACACCGTACACGTCGTGCAAAGCTCCGCTGTCTATCTTGAGCTCGTACGTCGCCCCCTCTTTCCAGGCCGTAAGTAGCTGGAGCTTCATCGGCATCGAGTCGTACGGCATCCAGGTCAGAGGTACCAGATGGCGGACGGTGTCCTCTAACTCGTAGAGATGGAACGCGTCACGGTTGATCGAATCCAAGGGTGTCGAGCAGATAATACGCAGGGTGTCGTACAGGTCAAACCCTTTCCGCGCGTTACTCTTGAGGTCGAGCCGCCTGTTGCGATTCGCCCGCTCCTGCGCTTCCAGCGCCTTGGCAGACAGCTTCGGTGCGCGCCAAAAAGCACGGATCGTATCCGTCGTCCACTCGAGATGGTACAGGGAATCCGTCTGACGGTAGCGCAGTTCAAAATAGAGCGAGTCCTGACGAATCGTGAGGCTATCGGTGAGCCAAAGCGTGAGCGAATCACCCTTGGTAGAATAATGAGCGAGATAATGAACGGTGTCACTCAACGCACGCACCTGCGGCATGCTGTCCGGGGCGGCAGAGAACACGAGTTGGACATAGTGCTGCTTCTCACGCGCGGCGCGTTGGAGATACAGTTTCTGCTGCGACTCTTTGAACAAGAACAGCGGAGCAGCGGAAGCCAACTGAGTGATGATTTGCCGTTGGTGATTGATGATCGTATCCAGCGGAATAGAGTCCGTAGGAATGGAATCTAGCGGAATAGAATCTATGCTATCCGGAACCAGTTGCGGCAGCGGTGCGGAGACCGTGATGGGTTCGGACGCAAACGCGTACGATTCGTCTACCGTCAGACGGTAGTCGCGGCTGATATCATCCACGGCGTACAGACGATACGTACCCGGGTGAATGTTACCGATTCGGAAACAACCTGTCGAGTCCGTTTTGGCGATACGCAGGAACGGGTGCTTGACGAAAGCGGTGTCCGACAGATCCTTATGAATACCCACCAGCACACCGATGAGCGGGTTCAGCGTCAGCGCGTCATAGACACGTCCCCGGTACTCCAAGGTGTCGATCTCATCGCCCGTGGAGAACGAGTAGCAGAAACCGCGTAAGGGCACTTTCTCGTGGTAGTCACATATGGCAGAGCCGAAATCGATGGTATAGGTCGTGCTGTCGTGCAGCGTGTCTTTGAACTGCACCATCAGTTTCTTACCGCGCACCTTGACATCAGGCGGGTTCTGCTGCGGAGGGGACATCAGCAGGTTAGAGGCTACGTTGTCCAACTGCAGATACTCGTTGAACGTGATCTCGATCCGGTCACCATGAAAATTGACCGAACCCTCCTCCGGTTCAGCATACAGCGGTATCGGCGGCTCCGTATCCTTCGGCCCGCCTTGCGGTCCCACACCCCTATTGGCACAGCCAATAAGCAGCGCAGCAAGCAATGCTATGAAAATCCGTTTTTTCATTTGCGGGTACAAAAGTACAGCTTTTTTTTGAAATATACAAGTTTTTGTCAAAAAATTTGGAGATTTGAGAAAAAAGTAGTATCTTTGCACTCAAATCCAAAAACACGTTTTTTCATTCCCGTTTGCGCCCCATATATAGCCAAATCAGACTAACGAGAGAGAATCGAGAGAGAATCGGATCGGGGGTAAGTCGGTATCGGATAGGAGGCTGGTCGGGTACAAAAGACAACAAATATACAATCTATATGGCAAAAGCAACATTAGACAAAAAGTTCAAATCCTACACAGGAGCAATGCCTCCTAATGGACATCGTTTCTATCTCACCAACCGTTTTGGCCAAGAGATCATCTCGCATTGCCCCGAACACCGTGTTCCGGGATCTGTATCCGAGGCACAGCATAAGTCCTTCAACCTCATGGTAGAAGCATCTGCATTAGCCGACGCCGATTTGCGTGACCCTGTTAAACACGACGAATGGCTTCATAAATGGCATGCTTCCCTCGCCATCCGCGGTGCCAAGCGATACAAAACACTCCGCGGCTTCGTCTCCGCCCAATACCGCAAACAACTATAAAACCAGCGGCGACATCTCTGCCGCCGCTGATCTTTCTTCTTTTACCGGGCAATGATTGCCCGCTTTTATCTCACTTCCTGTCCGGTGAGGGTGTAGGTGCGATTACCGCGGAGTGTATAGGTTTTCCCTATCTGTACCAATTGTCCTTTTCTTCTTCGAATATATTGAAACAATCTCCCACCTGTACGGCAACAGATTTCCACATATAGGTCGTTCCTATCTCCTCCGCAGTGAATTTATTCTCCCTGCTGAAATGATTTGACAACATGAGTGTATTAGTTTAATGATTAGTAAATTAGTTTATACGAAAAGTAACGGGAGCAGATAATTTCACTCTCACCGTTTTTCCTTTAATAGTGCCCGGTGTCCATTTAGGCATGGACTTAATTAGACGGACAGCTTCTTTATCAAGTGAAGGGTCGCCTCCAGAACGTACGACTTCAACGTCGGAAACACTACCATCCTTATTGATAATAAATGAACATACAACCTTACCTTGAATTCCATTGTCTGCAGCAACTTCAGGGTAATGTATATTATCAGCAAGAAAACGGGTCATCGCTTGTGCCCCACCTGGGAATACAGGAAGAACCTCTGGAACAGAATATACGTTGTTGTCTTCGTTATTTCCACCATTCCCATTTTCATAGAAATCAGCAAACTCGTCTGGAATCTCCATATACACTTGGAAATTGACAGTTTGTTCATCTAAACCTATATTTGTGATACTAACACCAAAAGGATAGTAAAACTTCTTAATAGGAGTTGACTGAAATGCTCCGACTCCGATACTTCGAACACTCAGTGGAATGAAGAAAGTTTCATCAAGAGAAGAACACTTTTCAAAAGCATCGTCTCCAATTTTAGCGCAATTTATAGGAATTCGTACATTTCTTAATGAACGGCAATTCATAAAAGCAGAATATCCTATTTCGGTACAACTAATAGGGAATTTGATTGTTTGCAAAGAGGTACAATTGGCAAAGGCACTAGATTGTATCGTCTTAATTTTATTGGATAATACAACAGAACGTAAACTTGTGCATTTCTCAAATGTTTCCCGTTCAATAGTGGTCACACCATTTGGAATAACAATAGAAGTTAATGACTCGCATTTCTTAAAAGCGCCTTCTTTGATAGTAGTGACTGTATTGGGTAATTGTATAGTTTGTAAAGCTGTGCACCCTCTAAAAGCAGATTGTCCTATTGTGGTTAGTTGAGAAGGCAGAGTAATAGTTGTTATTCGGCTACAGTCGGTGAAAGAAAAATCGTCTATTACCTTAATTTGATCGGGTAAAACAATTGATGTAATATACTCTACATAACTATACCAAGAATCATGATTTGGCTTGTGTAGCACCTCTCCAGATCCGCGAAATGTAAGTACACCCGTTTCCGTGTTAAGGAACCAAGTCAGGCTTTGAGGATTCTCTTTTGGTCCACAATACCCCGCATACGTGGAAGCAAAAATCCGCATGCTACATAGTGTAACTACTAATAGGACGAATAACTTTTTCATAATAGTATTATTTTATTGGTTTATATTATACAAAAAGTGCGAACTTTCGTTAATATTGGATGATTCGGGCTTCGACTCCCATGTATGCCAATATATGCAGAAAGCCCACACTTACATAGTGTGAACATTCGCCATATTGAGGACATACATTACAATTTGTCGAAGTTTGAATCATTCCTTCAATAAAGCAAATGCTTCGTTTTTTCAATATGTCTGCGCAACGCTTTGCGCTAAATATGTGGAGTATAGCGGACTCGAACCGCTCACCTCGACACTGCCAGTGTCGCGCTCTAGCCAGATGAGTTAATACCCCTTACCGGTTTTTACGCTGTCGGTAGCAGCGAATGTTAAATCGCTTGCGCGAGATATTCGTCACCCATGAGGTATAGGCCCGTCGAAGGGTCATGGAGATCCTTGTTAAGTTGAGATGAATAGAACAACTCAAAAGCGCGAGAAGCACTAATGCCTTTGCGTTCGCTAATACGGGTCACTACACGACCAATCTTATTCCACATCAACACATCGCTTAACATTGGATAGCCTCCTTAAAATGCAAGTATTTATCAATCGCTTGCTGGTTCAAAATACAAATCTGATGGTTAGGCTGGTGTTTGCTGAGTTCTTGCAGCGCATATTCAGCACTAACTGTTCCTGCAATATAACCTTCCACCATATCGATTACACGATCGTTGGCGATACCACCCTCTATACAATCGTACTCTTTCCAAGGCATCTTACCTGTGCGGCTATTGGCAATAAAATTGAGCCAATCGGCATCGTAATGCGGGAAAAACAGATAGCGATAGTTGGCACGGATGGCATCTATATCCAGCTCGTACACCGAAAGGATCTTGTCGCTCTTGCGCTGACGCGCCATTCTGTCGGCCCACAACTCGGCCTGACTTCGCATAATGGTTACATAAAAACCTTTACCAAAGTCCAAACCTTCGCGACCGGCACTAACTAACGGATTAGCAATCGGCTCTGTTCCTCCATGATAAACTTCTATCATATGCCTTGTTTTTGTTCCCACAATTCGAGGGTATAGATGATGTCTTTGGTTATATTCTCGCGGCTTTCACTGTGAAGTACCTCATAACATGGTATGATGTAATCATCTATCAGGTTCACGCGCGCCATACGACGGTAGATGTTGTCAGCAGGTTGATTAAGCGCCTTCGCGACAGACTCAACACAAGAAGCCGTAAAAATGTTCCGGCATTCTGCTGATGAGGGGTGATATGTATATGTTGTACTCACAATAAAAACCTTTGCGGCTGCAAAGGTACACAAAAATTTTGACATGTGCAAATTTTGGGGCAAAAAAATCACAAAGGCAGGAGGGTGTAGCCTTGGGAGAGGAGGTAGTCGATGGCTTTGGGGAGGACGGCGAGCATGCGCTCGTTGGATTTGAGCGAGTCGTGGAAATTGATGATCGAGCCGGGACGGAGGTCACACTTGATCTGCGCAAGCATCTGTTCCGGAGTGCGTGTGGCTTCGTAGTCGCGGGTGAGGATGTCCCAGTAGATGAGACGATAGCCTTGCTGATGCAAGGCACGGCGCTGACGGAAGGTCGCTTTGCCGTAAGGCGGACGAAATAATGTACAATGTACAATGTACGATGTACGAAGGACGGCCTCTTCCCATTTAGCCACGTTGGACATGTAGTCTGCATAGGGAGTGCGCCAGCCTTTGAGGTGGTTATAAGTGTGGTTGCCGATCGAATGACCGGCTTCGATGACCTGGCGGAAGACATCAGGGTGTTTGTCGATGTTCTCCCCTACCATGAAGAAAGTCGCCTTGACGTTGTACTTGGCAAGGATCGCCAGCACTTGAGGGGTCACTTCGGGGATGGGTCCGTCGTCGAAAGTGAGATAGGCGACTGGCGAAGGGTTAGAGGACGAAAGAACTCTATCCGCACGGAAAACACCGTACGGATAGAGACTTTGCAGAAGTGATTTAATAACTTTAGCCATTAACCTTTCGCCTTTAGCCATTACTTACCAAGCGAGACTGGAAGCGCCGAGGATAGCGGCGTCGGAGTCTTTGAGCACGGAGATGGATACAGGGATCTTGCCTTTCCAGATCGGCATCAGGTTGGCATCGAGCGCCTCACGGATAGGATCCATGATCCAGTGACCGGATTTGGTCAGACCACCGAAGAGGATGATCGCCTCCGGGCTGGAGAAATGGACGTAGTCAGCCAGTTTCTGACCGAGCAGATGACCGGTGTAGTCGAAGATCTCTTTCGCTACGAGGTCACCCTTCTCTGCTGCGTCGAACACATCCTTGGAGGTGATATGGTCAATGTCTGCTACTTGGCGCAGGAGCGTCGGTTGTGTGGTCGAAGTGACGATCTCTTTCGCGGTACGTGCCACACCCGTAGCCGAAGCGTATGCCTCGATACATCCGTGCTGGCCGCAGCCGCAGAGACGACCATTACCCGAGTGGTCGATCTTGCAGTGACCGAGTTCACCAGCAAAACCGTCATGACCGTATAGCAGTTTGCCGTCGATAACGATTCCCGAACCGACACCGGTTCCGAGTGTGATGACGATGAAGTTCTTCATTCCACGTGCCGAGCCGTAGATCATCTCACCTTGTGCTGCCGCATTCGCGTCATTGGTGATGGTGCACTTCACACCCATGCGTTCGCTGATGAGCTTAGCGAAAGGCACAACACCCTTCCACGGGAGGTTCGGAGCCTGCTCAATGCAGCCCGAGTAGAAATTGGCATTCGGCGCGCCGCAGCCTACACCGACGATGTCACTCATCGAGAGACCTTCGTCTGCTACCAGTTGCTTCAAACCTTTGCACAAAACGTCGCAGTACTCGTCGATATTCGGATACTGCTGGGTAGGAATGGAATTACTGCGAAGCACTTGTCCGTCTTCATTAACCAGACCGAACTTGGTACCTGTTCCGCCCAAGTCGATACCTAAAGCATACTTTTTCATGTTCTATAGATTTTTTTGTAAGAATAATAACACTCTGTTGTGCATGTGGGTGGCATTGTTGCCTTTGCGCAGGAAATGGTTGTCATCGGGGTACAACTGCATCTCAAACTGTTTGTCCGCTTCCACCAATGCGTTGATATACTGCAAGGTGTGTTGCAAATGTACGTTGTCATCTGCTGTGCCGTGAATGATGAGCACATTACCGGTGAGGTCTTTGGCTCTGGGCAGCAAGGAGGCTTTGTCGTATCCGCGGAAATTGACCTGCGGCCGACGCATATAACGCTCCGTGTAGCCCGTGTCGTACAAACGCCAATCGGTCACCGGCGCAATTGCGATTCCGGCTTTGAAGGGATGGTTGGGTTGACTCATGGTCATGAGGGTCTGATAGCCGCCGTAACTCCAACCAAGCAACGCGATTCGGTTGCCGTCTATATTCGGTTGCTGCGCCGCCCATTGAGCCGCAGCAATGAGGTCTTCCGCCTCTTTGACACCGAGGTGCATGTAAGTCTCATTGCGCCAAGCGCGTCCTCTGCAATCGGAACCGCGCGTATCCACGATGAGTACCGCATAACCTGCTTCCACCAAAGCGTACTCAAAACGCTTGCGCCAACGGTTGAGCACGCGCTGACTCGTCGGGCCGCTGTAATGCATTATGATTAACGGCGAATGGCTATTGGCTAATGGCAAAAGGAACATCGCTTCGAGTTCTTGTCCATTACCGTTCGGGATCTTGAGTAGTTGCGGTTCGGGCAGTTGGTTCGCTTTCCACTCCTCGCGTATGTCCGCATTGTCCTCCAACACCTCGACCTTGGTCATTTTGGTGCCTTTGAGGGTGTAGAGGGTGTAGGTGTTCGGTGTGTCGAAGGATTGGAAGCACTCGATCATCCTCTTGCCGTCCACAGCAAAACGCGCACTGTGCATACCTTCGCCGGAAGAGAGTTGGGTGATATCGCCTTTCTTGATGTTCACCGCATATAGTTGCCGTGTGGCGGGTGTCGGCGCGGCTTGGTAATAGAGCGTCTGCGTTGATTCGTCCACTGCGTAGAGGGCCGTCACGTCTGTTTTCTCGGGCGTGAGTGCTTTGATGAGCGAGCCCTGTGCGTCATGCAGGTATGCGCGACGCCAACCGTCTTTCTCGCTGAGCACGATAAAACGTCCGTCGCGAAGCCATTGGTACTCGTCAAAGAGCGAGTAGTCCATGTAGTAGTTCTCCGACTCTTCGCGATAGAGGAGCTGAGAAACAGTCGATTGCGGGTTACAGCGCAGCAGCTCCATGCGCGTCTGGTCACGGTCCACCCGCAACACCATCAACGCGTCGCCTTGCCACCGGATACGCGGCAAATAGATGTCTTCGTTATCCTTGTTGACCTGCATGGTCTGGATGGCTTTCGTAGCCATATCGTACACGCAGACGGACGCTTTGGCATTGGCACAGCCGGCTTTGGGATAACGTAAGGTGTCGGCAGCAGGGTACTGCGGATTGCGTTCTTCGCCCAGATAAGTCTGCCAAGCGAACGCAGGCACAGCACGCTCATCCAGTTTGACGAACGCCAGTTTCTTGGAGTCAGGCGACCAGGCAAACAGCGCGGTGATACCGAACTCCTCTTCGTACAACCAATCCGCCACGCCGTTGATGATATCGGGATTGGCATCTTTGGTCACCGCAATCTCGGTTCCGAAACCGAGTTTATGCACATAGAGGTTGTTATCTTTGGCGAACGCGATGTAGCGTCCGTTCGGACTCATGACGGCATCCCGCACTTGGCCCAAGTTCAGCCCTTCGCCCAAGCGCTTGCGCGTACCTTTCTCGGTGTCCACGATATACCAATCGGCGAGCGTCGAGTGACGGAAGATGGTCTGCTCGTTCTCGGACTCCAATTGATAACGCGCGGAGTAGTCCGCTATATCCGTCGGCTCAACCGCCAACAGGCTGTCCTGCACGGACGAAGGCACCGTACGCGCATTGTACGAACCCGACAGGATAGCGGGCAGTACAGTCAGTATCATCAGTAATTTCATCATAGACGTATTGTTTTCTTTCCGTTTACTATACGGAGTTCGTAATTTCCTATCGGGAGAATCAGTTCTTGCGGTGTGCCCGTCACGGACTCAATGTCCCTACCCGTCTCCGGATAACAGGTGTAGGCGGGTTCTTCTTCCTGCTCAATGAAAGTCATCAGCGCAGTCGTTGTACCGGTGAGAGAACCGGCCTGCCTTAGTCCGGCAAACATGTCACCGTTCTCGTAGTTCATGGGCCATAAGACATAAGTCTTACCCTGATACTGCATATAAAAGACGGTCCTGTCCTGCTCGTGGTATACGCACCACACGCTCTGCTTGGCAGCTAACTGCTTACCCTCGTAGCCGATGTAGGTGCCTGTAGGCACATGTTGGATTGTGACGCTGTCCAGTGTGGGATTGAAGACCATGTCATAGGCTTGATTGCTATCATACGGATTGGCCTGTGTATAACTCATTCGTCCATTGTACGGAACTCCTGTGATGGCACTGTTATTGTAGGTATCAAGATACAGATACGTGCCTGTTTGCAGGTCGCTCACGTATGCTGCCTGCTGCTCGGCTTCGTATACGTACACGGCCCATAAAGTGCAGTCACCCGACGGGTGATAGTCTCCCGGTGTGATCCATGAGTCCGGCATGGTATGAATGGTATAGAAAGGCTGCTCCGTCCATGCCGCAAAGTGCCAGTTCTCTCTGTCTTGCAGGACCGGCAATCGGATGCCTGCGCCTCCTTCCGTTTCCGTCAATGTCTGCAGCTGTTGCGCGCCGCTCATCAAAGTAACCGTATAAGCAGGGGATGCAGTGTAGGAGATGACGTATCGGTCGATGTGCAGCGAATTGATAGTACCCACCAGTTTGATGGTCCAATCTGCGTACCCCGTCTCCGAACCGGAGAATAGGGACACGGCGTGATAATCTGTGTTATCGTACGCTCCGGTCCATTCCGCCAAGGTGCCGGACTTGGTAGACAAGGTCTGTCCGTCTGCCTCCACCGTGAACACGCCGGCCCCGGAAGTCTTGTTCGATTTGACATAGACAGTGATGCTCTCCACCGTAATGCTCTCCATGTGATGCAAGCAGAACGTAGCGGTATCATTCACGCGTACCTGACCTTTATTATAGGTATTGACATAGTTTGCCACGACACCGGAAGGCAGGTCTCCTTCGCCGGCAACTGTCTTGTTACTCGTCACCGTCCAAGACATCACAGCCAATATGAGCGCTAAGATTTTCATAAGCACACTTTTGCGGCTGCAAATTTACTACTTTTTTGGCAAATACGCAAATAAAAATCAAAATAATTTGCGCGGGTGAGATTTTTTTTGTAATTTTGCACGGTTTTTGTTAGTCTGAAGGAAGAAATGAAACGATATTTATTTTTCATCACATTGCTGGTAGGCAGCATGAGTGCGAGTGCACAGATCAGTCATATTCTCGGACACTGGATGACGGTGGACGACAAAACGGGTAATAACTACGCGGTAGTGACAATCTATCAGCAACCTGACGGATTGTACTATGGCAAGATCAGTAAGATGCTGGTCGGTCCGAAAGATCTGGTGTGCGAGCTATGCGAAGGAGAGGACCACAATGCGCCTATTGAAGGACTGGTGATCTTGCGCGGCATGACCTATGATGCAAAGAAGAACCAGTTGACAGGCGGCAAAGTGCTGGACCCTGAGTCCGGTAAGTTTTACTACGGTAAGGTTTATCCCCAAAACGGCAAACTGGTGTTGCGCGGTTCGCTGGATAAGTTCGGGGTGTTAGGGCGCAACCAAACATGGATTAGAGCAAAATGAATGATATGAAACGATACATCTATTTGATTGCGTGCCTGTTGATAGCTGGTACGACAATGGCACAAAACCTGCTTACTCCGGAGCAACTGGCCAAGCGTGAGAAGCGTAAGAACCTGACGGTCAAGGAGTGGAACACGGACGCCAAGACGAAAGCACGTTGGTTGGATCACATCAAGGTGTACGACAGCCAGGGACGGTGCATTGAGGAGATCGAATACGCGTCGTACGGTCAACGCAGCCGTACTACGTACACCTACGACGACGTAACCGGGAAGGTGTTGGAGGAAGTCGAATACAACGATCGCAATAAACCCGTGCGTATTCGCAAGTACGAATGGAACGCAGACGGCACTAAAGCGAAGCAGTATAACTACTTGCCTAATGGCAAACTATATTCGGTAAAGGTATTTGAGTATATCTTCTCAGATAAGTAAGTACGACCCTATCTCGCTTAGCGAGATGGAGAACGTGAAGTTGATGAACCGAATCGACACCAAGTATGCAGTGCCGATATCGGTTCTACCGGCTATCTTGGAAGCGGCACAAGCGGACTATTTTGCACAAGAGATAGACGGACAGCGGATAGCGACGTACGACACCATGTACTACGACACGGATACGCTGGACATGTATGTCCGTCATCACGACCGGCAACTGGTGCGGCAGAAGATACGTGTGCGGCAATATGTGGAGAGCGATTTGACGTTTTTGGAGATCAAACGCAAGAACAACAAAGGCCGCACCAAGAAGAAACGGATCGCCGTACCGGGCTTTGCGATTAATGCAGACACCTTTGGTGAAAGCAAACGTGAGACATGGAGTGTGGAGGACTTTATTGGCGCCAAGAGCCGGTACCAATGGAGTGAGCTTAGCCCGCACCTGAGTACCCGGTTCCACCGCATCACACTAGTCAACAAAGCCAAGACCGAACGGCTGACGATTGACATGGATTTGGTGTGGGACAATGTGGTGACAGGTGAAAGCAAGACTTTTCCGGAACTGGTGATTGTCGAACTCAAACGCGACGGCAATGTACCCTCTCCGATGAACAAGATCATGCTGGATATGCGTATTCATCCGCTCAAGATCAGTAAGTACTGTATCGGAACTGCCTTGACTACCCCGAAGATTAAGAAGAACCGATTCAAAAGTAAAATACGTAAAATTGAAAAATTATGCCAGAATTAAGTAACCCGACATTGGAGTTTTTGGAGAATGACCCGTCAATTGCCGAACGTTTCGGTACTGCCCCGGAGAGTATCTCTAACCTGATGCTTTCACTCGCTGATATGCTGCATGTAAACGCAGAAGCCATTACGCTGCCGCTGATGTTCCTGTTTAACCTGCTGGTAACATGGATCATCGTGTACTGTATCTACTACCGTTTCGGTAAGCGACGCGAGTACTACGTTACGTTCATGCTCTTCTCCAGCGCCATGTTCCTGTTGCTGTGGTTGATGCAAAAATTAGACATTCAGACAGGTTTTGTGCTGGGTCTGTTTGCCATCTTCGGCATGATCCGTTACCGTACGGAGACGATTCCAATTCGCGAGATGACCTATCTGTTCATTATCATTGCCGTTTCCATCATCAACTCGCTCAGTCTCAAAGCCAATGATCTTGCGTGGTATTCGTTAGTACTTGCCAATGTGCTCATTATCAGCCTTGCCTATGGTTTTGATGTTTGGATCAACCGCAAACGTACTTCTACTAAGATCATTCTCTATGAAAAGATCGAGAACATCAAGCCTGAGCGCCATGCGGAACTGATAGCCGACCTCAAAGAGCGTACTGGGCTTGATATTAAGGATGTCGAAATCGGACATATTGACTTTCTGCGGGACGTGGCATATATCAACGTCACCTACACCCTGGAGAAGGGTAAGATACACAACAGTATTGACCAAATAACGAGGTTCAAGTAATGGCGAAAGGTTATCGGTTGCCGGTTATAGGCTTGCTGCTATTTTGCAGTATCAGCACGTTTGGATGGACTTATGACAGTCAGACGAGCAGCACGGAGCAGGTGATGCAGTTCCGTGTGGGTGCGGATTTCACCAAGAAATGGAAGAACGGTCTGCGTCTGAGTCTGACGGAAGACGTGCGCATCGATGCCTATAACTCGCTTAACGGGGCTGCGTTCAGCAAGGCATACACTACCCTCACGCTGGGTTATACTCCGATTGACTATTTCAAAGCGGATGCCGGTTATACCTTACGTGTGATGGGTCGTAAGGACTGGAGTGATGCGAACGAGGTGCTACGTCATCGTGTGTTCATGAGTGTTGCCGGTGTGTATCCGTCGCAGTACGTCAAACTGAGTCTGCGTGAACGTGTGCTGTGCGACATGCGTACAGACAGTGTGAACCTGCTGGAGAAAAACCGGTATAATTGGTTGTTGCGCAGTCGGTTGAGTGCAGAGTTCATTGTGCCGGGCAAACCCGTCAAACCGTATGTATGGTGTGAGTTGGAGAACACGCTCAATGTGCCGGAGTATCAGCAGCGAAATGGCAAGCAGTACATCAGCCATGTGCGCACCCAAGTGGGCGTCAAATGGCGGTTGACCAAGATGAGTAGTCTGGATTTTTACTACCGTTTCCAGTACGGCTACAACCGCGACATCAACATCACCAAGAACAAAGGATACATCCAATTGACCGAAAAGACGACCTATCTGCATGCGATTGGCGTGACGTACAATTTGGATTGGTAATAAAAAAAGAGCCGTGCGGCTCTTTTTTTATAGTTTGAGTGCCAATCCTACGAAGTAGGTTCGGGGAGTAGAAGGACCGTAGATGTATCCTGCATCCCGGAATTCCCCTTTGTCCAGGTCTTTCTGGAACTGGTCGAAGATATTCTTCACTCCGCAACTGATCTCCAAGCAGTAGTGTTTGTACAGGTGTACGTCATAGGCGAGGCGGATTCCCATGTCCCAGAACGCCGGAGTGAGTGTCTCTTCGTCTTGGGCGATGTATCCTGCCAAGTGTGGCACGAGCATCGAACCGGTCGCTTTGCCGTTGATGGAGATGGTGAAATCACGTACAGGTGTGATGTCGAGCAGCACGTAACCGTAGTGGTCGGGCGTGTGGAGCATACGTGTCTGCGGTGCTATCGAAGAACTCCACGCTTGCGCCTCGGTATAACGACTGCGTTGGAAGGTGTAACCGGCAGAGAGTTGGATTCGAAAATCTGCGTGCTGATAGCTCGTTTTGCCTTCAAGGTTCAGTCCGCCCACCCATGCACCCGGGGCATTCGTACGGGTGAAAAGGATGTTCCCCGCAGCATCTATACCGTCCTCGCGCAAGAAGAACACATCTTGCAGATAGGTATAGAATCCTTCCGCCGTCAGGTTCAGTTCCCATGCACCAAACTGACGATACCAATCGGCACTGAGCGTCGCGCTGTGCGAGTACTCGGGTTTGAGTTTGGGGTCGAGTGCAATGAGCGACACGTTTCCGCCGACAGCTGCCACGTGCAGGTCTTCGTCATAAGCCTGCGGGGCACGGTATCCGCTGCTGTAACCGGCACGGAAGACGAGTCCCTCTATGGGTGTGTAGCGGAAGGTCGCACGTGGGGTCACTACTACGTTCTTGAGCAAGTTGTGCTTCTCCAGACGGGCTCCTATGAGTACGCTCCAGTGTTCGTTCTTCCACTCGTTCTGCGCGTAGGCACCCACTACATGGACGTTCTGTGTTATGTCGCGCTGATAGCCTAACATACGGTCGTGCAGTCCGTTGAAGTTATATTCAGCGCCTACTGTCAGATCACCGTTCATACGCCCACAGGGGTATGAGAAACGGTACTGCAGACCTGTGTTAGAGGTCAGATCCGTACTACGCCCGTAGGCCGCAGTGTCACGTCCGGCTCCGAAATAACTCTCGCGACCGATATGCTGGATGGCCGAATAAGCGGACACGAAATGTCTGTTGTCCTGTGAGAACCAATCGAATGCGACCGAACCGGCATCGATGTTATGACGCAGTTGCTCAGCGATATCCGCGGTGTGCGGTTCGTCCTCAAGTCGGTTGCCGCCTCGGCGATAGTCGGTCGTATGGTGGTACTCCATGGTGATCTTGCTGTAAGCACTGGTCTTGAAGAAGAGTCGTGCGCCGGCTGTGGTAGCACGGAGTTGTGGCACTTCGCTGAACCCGTCCTTATCACGGTCATAGGCGCTGCGTGTACGATGAGAAGCAAACAGGTATGCACCTATCTTACGGTTCTCTGACATGACGGACGCGTTGAGGTCCGTGTGGATATCGTAGCCGGCATGCTCGTTTATCTGTGAGGTGTTGGAGATGTTAACGAAGTTACGTACCGGCTCTTTGGTGATGATGTTCACCACACCGGCGATTGCGTTCGCGCCATAGACCGCCGATCCGCCTCCACGCATCACTTCGATGCGGTCGATCATCGCGGCAGGCACTTGCTCCAGTCCATAGACCGATGCCATCGAAGAGAAGACAGGACGGCTATCCATGAGTATCTGCGTGTACTGGCCTTGCAGACCGTTGATACGCAGGTCGGTTTTACCGCAGTTAGAACAACTGTTCTCTACCCGCAGACCGGGTTGAAAACACAATGCGTCCGCCACACACGAACCGGCCGTTGTCTCGAATAACTCCGGTGAGAGCACATTGACAATGGTCGCCGCTTCCTGTCGCTTGGTAGCATACCGATTGGCAGTCACTACGACGGCGTTCAGCTGCTGCGACACTTCGTGGATGACGGCTTTCAACTCGATGGTTTTATTTTCCACCATCGTCACCGGCAGTTCCACAGTCTCGTATCCTACAAAACTAAAGACGATGGTTTGTTTGCCGATTGGCATGTCTTTAAGAAAATAGTGTCCTGATTCATCAGTGACCGTGCCGATGTTAGTGCCTTTAACCTGCACACTCACAAAGGGCATATGTTCGCCTGTTTTCTCGTCCAGCACGTGTCCTGTCAAGTGCGCATCATACTGCGCAAAGGCAGGTACACAGAGCACCGAAAACAGCGCACAGACTATATACTTTAATTCTTTCATTCGCTTAATCTTTCTTCTCTAAATCATATCGGAAACCAATATAGGCTTTCCATCCCATAGTCGGTCCCCAGACCATGGATGCATCGAAATCCGTACCGTACGGGTCGTCGTAGCCGATGATGGGGCTGTCCTGCCGGAAATTGGTCATGTTCTCCGCACCCACATAGATGCTACAGGTCCGGAAATACTTGGTCACCTGCGCCATGAGTTGAGGGTACCAGGTGATGGGTTTGGGTGTTCCGTAGCCGCCTAACATATCGCCGTAGGCAGTGAAGCCATCGGGCATGCGGCTGATACCATTGAACTGCGCCGTGACATCAAACTGCCATTTCTTGAGCGGTGTCTGATACGAGGTGGTTATCACGCCTTTGAAGCGGTTGGTGAGCGCTTTGGTGCGCAACTCGTATGCGTTCGTCTGGGCATTGAAGGTAGTCTGCTTTACATCGGTCCAACGGAATGCTGCCGTCCATGTCCAGCCGCGCAGCACTTCCATGGACGCTTCTACCTGCGCACAGTGTGCAAACGACTTCGCACCCGTTATATCCGATTGATTGTATACATACACCGCATGCTTGTCCCGGTCCATGTCCACGATGAGCGAGTTCAGGAAATGGGTATAATAGTACTCAGCAGACAGCTGCAGTTCTTTGCTTCCCATCGGGATATAAAACGTCGTACTGATGCCGGCATTGACAGCCCGCTCTTGACGGATGTCCGAAGCCAAGTGCAGCGTACGGTTGGAAGGCAGCATGAACGCATTATCCGCTATCGCGTTCGGCGAACGGTAACCCATTCCGGCACTGGCACGGAGCGTCCACCATGTGAAAGGCGAATACCGCACGTTCGCACGCGGGGTGACGAAGAAACCGTAACGGGTGCTATAGTCGGCACGGACACCGGCTACCAAGGACAACTGATCGCTGTAAGTGTAGGCATATTCGGCAAAGATACCGGGTACCACCTCAAAGCGGTCCAATTGGTAATTGGTGATGGGTAATTGGAGCAATTCCTCGTACTTGTCGTAGTTAACCGACACGCCGGCAGAGAGCCGATGATCGTTGTCGATCAGGCCGCCGCCTTCCCAGTTACGCTGCCAAATACCGTTGACATAGACGTTGAGTTGGTTCGCCTGCCATGTACGCACACCGTAGGAGTTGTTGAGGTCATGATAACTAACCGCTGTAATGAGGGCGACCGATGAGCCGCTCTCGTCGTCATAGACATAGCCGTTCTTGAGAAATCCCTCTACACGCCATGTATTGAGGTTGATCAGATACGGATTGGTGACAGGGGTTGAATGGTGATGCACGTTCTGTCCTCCGCGGCGACGATCGTACAGTCCGCGAACGAAGGCCTGCATCGTATAGTCACCATGCTTGTAGAACCAGCGATTGGCGAGGTTGGCATTCTGTACCAGCGGCATGTCCGCAAAGCCGTCTTTGTTCTCGTCCATTGACATGTAACTGCCGGTATAATGCGCCAAGATGCCGGTATAGAGCGACTCATGGTCACAGTGTTCACCGTGCTCATGATGGTGCTCGTGCTCATGTTCGTGCTCTTTGAGCGGAATCTGCCATCCACCTTCGATATTCGCCTCTGCCATCACCTCAGAGTTGAACATGAGGTTGACGGACAAGGGGTTCTGTGTCTGCGGTTTGAGCAGTTCGACGTTGATTTGTCCGGTGGTCGCTTCGTAGCCGTTGATGACAGAAGACGTGCCTTTGCTCACTTGGATAGAACTCATCCACGGCCCGGGCACATACTCCAGCCCGAAGTTCTGCGCCAAACCGCGCACGGCAGGTGTGTTCTCTTGGAGCAGTTGGACGTAAGTGCCGCTCAGTCCGAGCAGACGGATCTGCTTGGCACCGGTCGCTGCATCGGCATAGGCTACATCGACAGACGCATTGGTTTCAAACGCTTCGCTGAGGTTACAGCACGCAGCGCGGCATATCTCCTCCGCTCCAATTTGCTGTACGTCATACGCCGATTCGCGCAGACGCATCACGCCGACACGCCGTTCGGTGATGATCACTTCGTCGAGGATCGCTTCGTCAATGAGAACAATGGTCAGCGGCTGACGGTTGAGCACCGTAACCGTATCGTTATGACAGCCGACGAACGATGCCACGAGACGATTGGTGGTTTTAACGGGCATGAGAGTGAAGTTTCCTTCCAAATCCGTCGCGACACCTGTTCCGGTGCCGGCCCAATAGACATTGGCACCCACGAGCGGTTCGCCGTGCTCATCCAGCACTACGCCGCTCACTTGTGCACGCATATGCGCACACGTACCTATTATAAACAATAGAAATATCAGACTATACCTTTTCATTTTGTACCTTCCATTTTCCCGTTTCGTCGAAACGGGCTGCAAAGTTACACAAAAAAAATGACATACGCAAGCGCGCATGTCATTTTCTGATCAAAATCGCTATTAATAGGGATGTTTGATGTCTTATTCCTCTTCGGTTTGCGAAGCAGCGTAAGCAGCCAGCAGTTTCTCTTGTACGTCAGCCGGAACGAGCTGATAGCTATTGAACTGCATAGTGAACGTTGCGCGACCACCGGTGAGCGAACTGAGGGTCGTGGAGTACGAAGCCAACTCTTTGAGAGGCACTTGTGCTTTGAGACGAGTGAACGATTTCTCGGTCTCCATACCCATTACCATACCGCGGCGACCGTTGATGTCAGACATGACATCACCCATGATCTCCGACGGAACGAATACCTCGAGGTCATAAACCGGTTCGAGTACTTTCGGGTTAGCCTCTTTGAAGGCCTGAGCGAATGCATTACGTCCAGCCAGACGGAACGAGATTTCGTTGGAATCAACCGGGTGCATCTTACCATCATAGATGATGACGCGTACGTCACGTGCATACGAACCGGTGAGCGGTCCTTGCTCCATACGATCCATGATACCCTTTACGATAGCCGGGATGAAACGTGCATCGATGGCACCACCGACGATGGAGTTGATAATAATCAGCTTACCACCCCACTCGAGGTTGATTTCCTGTTGATCCTTAACGGAGATCTTGTACTCCTGGTTGCCGAACTTATAGGTCTCTTTTACCGGCATACCCTCCTCGTACGGTTCTACAATGAGGTGAACCTCACCGAACTGACCGGCACCACCGGATTGTTTCTTATGACGATAGTCAGCACGAGCGGCCTTGGTGATCGTCTCACGATACGGAATCTTCGGCTCGAGGAACTCGATCGGCATCTTATCGTTGTTCTCCAGACGCCATTTGAGGGTACGGAGGTGGAACTCACCTTGACCGGAAACGATCATCTGACGGAGCTCTTTGGACTGCTCAACGAGCCATGTCGGGTCTTCCTCATGATAACGGGTGAGGAGGGCAGCGAGTTTCTCTGCATCACTCTCCGTTACCGGCTTGATAGCACGACGATAACGCGGCTGCGGATACTGGATCGGCGCATATTGCAGATCGCATCCCTTAGCATTCAGTGTATTGCCCGTGCGGGTATCTTTCAGTTTAACGGTTGCACCGATATCGCCAGCTGCGAGTTCATCTACCGGAACACGGATCGAACCGGCCACCTGATAGAGCTGCGAGATACGCTCTTTCGAGCCGCGCTCCATGTTCTCTAGGTCATCGCCGTTGTGGATCGTACCCTGCATTACGCGGAAGTAGTTGACCTCACCGATATGCGGTTCAACCGAAGTCTTGAAGACATACACGCTGGTCGGCGCCTTTGCGTCCGGACTGATCTTCTTACCATCTACGGTCGGATAGCTAAACTGAGCTGGACTCGGAGCCATTCCATTGAGGAAGTCCATGAGACGACGAATACCCATGTCTTTGAGACCCGAGCAGCAGAGAACCGGATACATCGAACCGTCTGCATATACGGACTTCAGACCTTGCATGATCTCTTCGTCGGTCAGACCTTCGCCCAGGAACTTATCGAGCAGCGTCTCGTCAGCCTCAGCAGCTGCTTCAGAGAGTTGCGAACGCATCTCCTCTACGCGGTCTGCGTACTCAGCCGGGATATCCTTGAGTTCCGGAGCGCCACCTTCTGCTTTCCAAACGAGCATCTTGCCCTTGAGCACGTCTATAACGGCATTGAAACCGGCACCGGCGTTCACCGGGAATTGGATCAACGTACACTTATTGCCAAAGTTATCTTTGAGTTGATTGAACGTACGGTCGAAGTCGGCGTTCTCATGATCGCACTTGTTGATAACGAAAGCCAGCGGTTTGTGTGCTTTCTCTACGAGGCGGAAGTTGTTCTGCGTTCCCACCTCTACGCCACCGTTCGCACTAAGCACTACAAGTGCCGAACCGCACATCTGGAGCGCTGCAACAGTACCACCGCAGAAGTCATCGGAACCTGCGCAATCGATGATGTTTAATTTCTTGTTCTCGAACTCGATGTTACAAACTGTAGAGAAAACGGAATAACCGTACTCTTTCTCTACCGGGAAGTAGTCGCACACGGTAGATTGTGCTTCAATCGAACCGCGGCGTTTAATCACCCCGCACTCGAACAACATCGACTCCATGAGAGTCGTTTTACCCGATCCCGAGCCGCCTAACATAGCGACGTTCTTGATCTCATTTGCTTGATAAACTTTAGCCATAATTGTGTTATTTAAGGTATTTTTATTATAATTTGCAAACTATAGATAGCAAAATCGCGGCAAAGTTACAAAAAAATTTTGATATGTGCAAATTTTTTACTAATTTTGTAGCCGATTTATGCAAAAGGACGAAGGACGCATAGAAGTTATCGGGGCGCGGGTACACAATTTGAAGAACATCAGTGTATCCATTCCGCGTAAGAAGTTGACGGTGATCACGGGTTTAAGCGGCTCGGGTAAGTCCTCGTTGGCTTTCGACACGATCTTTGCAGAAGGACAACGTCGTTACATGGAGACGTTCTCGTCCTACGCACGCGGTTTCATCGGCCAAATGCAGCGTCCGGACGTAGATAAGATAACGGGTTTGAGTCCTGTTATTTCCATTGATCAGAAGACCACTAGTAAGAATCCGCGTTCAACGGTTGGCACAATCACCGAGGTGTATGATTTCATGCGTCTGCTGTTCGCACGTGCAGGCGTAGCGCATTCGTACTTGACCGGCAAGCCGATGATTAAGTTCACCGACGAGCAGATCATTGGCCTGATTCAACGGGAGTATGCAGGAAAGAAGATACTACTGCTGGCTCCATTAGTCAACAACCGAAAAGGACACTACAAAGAGTTGTTTGAGACCATCCGTAAGAAAGGATTCGTGCATGTGCGCGTAGACGGTGAGGTGCAGGAGATTGTGGCAGGCATGAAACTCGACCGGTACAAGAACCACACGATTGAAGTAGTTGTGGATCGGCTGAAGGTACAAAGTGACAATGAACAAGGGATAAAGGAAACTGACACCCGACGTTTGCGACAGTCGATTGACCGTGCCATGACACAGGGTAACGGGTTGATGATGGTAGCTATCAGTGATCAGCCTTCAGAATTCAGATATTTCTCAAGAAGTCTAATGTGCCCGGAGACGGGATTGAGTTATCCGGAACCGGCACCCCATACCTTCTCGTTCAACAGCCCTTCCGGTTGGTGCCCGTGTTGCAAAGGTCTCGGGAAGATACAAAGGGACAATGTACAAAGTGCAAAGGATGATATAGACGAAGCGATAAGGGAAGATAACTGGTGGGAGTTGTTAACGAGTGAACAAATGAACGAGTTAACGAATGAAGAGGATGAGGAGAAAGAGGAATGGATTGAGTGTCCGGAGTGTCATGGCAAGCGATTGAGCAAAGAGGCGCAGAGTTACAAACTCGGCAATTACACGATATCCAATTTGTCGGAAATGGACTTAGACGTGCTGCTGCACGAGTTATCTACCATCAGTAGTCAGTTATCCGACAAACAAAATGCAATTGCAGAGCCGATACTAAAGGAGATCTGTGCACGTTTGCGGTTCATGCAGTCTGTAGGGCTGAGTTACCTGAGTCTGAATCGCAGCAGCGAGAGTCTGTCGGGCGGTGAGAGCCAGCGTATCCGTTTGGCAACACAGATAGGAAGCCGCCTTGTCAATGTACTATATATACTGGACGAACCGTCCATCGGACTGCACCAACGCGACAACCAACGGCTCATTAGCAGCCTGAAGGAGTTGCGCGACATGGGCAATTCGGTGATTGTGGTGGAGCACGATGAACAGATCATGCGGGACGCGGACTGGATCGTTGATATCGGTCCAAAAGCCGGTCGGTTAGGCGGCAAAGTGCTGTTTAGCGGGACACCGGAAGAGCTGCTAAAAGCAGATACACTGACCGCGCAGTATCTGAATGGAGAAAGAAAAATCGATGTCTCGACATCTCGAGGTCTTGATACTTCAAAGGGATTTATTACCCTTTCCGGCTGTACGGGCAATAATCTGAAGAATGTGACGGTGAAGATTCCGTTGGGTCAGATGGTGTGCGTGACGGGTGTGAGCGGCAGCGGTAAGAGTTCGCTCATCAACCAGACGCTCTACCCCATTCTCAGCCAACGTTTCTACCGCAGCAAAACGAGTCCGCTGCCGTATCAGTCGATTGAAGGCGTGGAGCATATCGATAAGGTGATCAACGTAGATCAGTCGCCTATCGGACGCACCCCGCGTTCCAATCCTGCGACCTATACAAACGTGTTCACCGACATACGCGAGTTGTTTGCTCAGTTGCCGGAATCGAAGATTCGCGGTTGGAAGACCGGTCGGTTCAGTTTCAATGCCAAAGGCGGACGGTGCGAAGAGTGTATGGGTAACGGTTACAAGACGATTCAAATGCACTTCATGCCGGATGTGTATGTACCCTGCGAGGCATGCGGATGTCAGCGTTATAACCGCGAGACGTTGGAAGTTCGTTGGAAAGGTAAGACGATAGCGGATGTGTTGGACATGACGGTGAACCAAGCCGTAGAGTTCTTTGAGCCACAGCCGAAGATACTGCGTAAGATCAAGACGATACAGGATGTCGGACTCGGCTACATCAAGCTCGGTCAGTCATCTACAAGTCTATCCGGAGGTGAGAGTCAGCGAATCAAGTTAGCAACCGAACTGTCTCGTCCGTCCACGGGCAAGACCTTGTACATACTGGACGAACCTACCACCGGTCTGCATTTTGAAGATATCCGTGTGCTGCTCAAAGTACTGCGTCAGTTAACCGACAAAGGTAACACGGTGCTCATCATCGAGCACAACACGGATGTCATTCGCGCCTGCGATTGGATCATTGACATGGGACCGGAAGGTGGTCGCGGAGGCGGCACATTGGTGGCAGAAGGAACGGTAGAGGATATCCGCCGGAATGCGAAAAGTATTACCGGTAAATTTATTTGATATTGAATATGATTACAAACCCGTATGCCATATTTGCATTAATTCTGGCAGCTATCTTGTTAGTGCCGATTATATGCCGCAAGATTCGGATTCCGAGTATTGTGGGTTTTATTGTAGTAGGTATCATGGCCGGTTCGCATGGTTTCGGTTTGTTAGGCGGTGTAGAGACGATTCAGACGCTGGGCAAGATCGGTATGCTATATATCATGTTGCAAGCGGGTATTGAGGTGGATACCAACGATTTTCGTCAGCAACGTTCGCGTTCCATTCTATATGGTCTCTATTCGTTCCTTGTTCCGTTCGTACTGGGTATAGGAAGCAGTCTTCTGCTGGGATTTAACGTTACGACCAGTATCCTGATGGGTGCTATGTACGGTAGTCACACGTTGATGACCTATCCGATCGTGAGCCGGTATGGTGTACAGAAGAATGCGGCTGTCAATCTGTCCATCGGCGGCACCATGATTGCGATCACGCTGTCGCTGTTGGTATTAGCGTTTCTCAAGAGTAAGTATATTGATGCCGACCCGATCAGCACCTGGGGCCTGTTGGGACGGATTGCCCTTACGCTAGGTATTATTCTACTTGTTTTCCCCTGGATCGCTCAGCGGTTCTTCAAACGCTGGTCGGATGCAACGAGCGGTTTTCTGATTGTAATGACGATGATGGTCGTATCTGCGTGGTTGGCAGACTGGAGCGGTTTGGAGGGTATCTTAGGCGCGTTCATCTGCGGTGCCGCGCTGAACCGATTAGTGCCGAACCTCAGTCCGGTCATGCAGCGTATCAATTTTGTGGGTAACAACCTGTTCGTGCCGCTATTCCTGATTGGTGTGGGTATGATGATTGACGTGCATGTGTTATGGAGCGATTGGACAACGATCATCATTGCTGTGGTGATGATAGCCACCAAACTGTCCAGTAAATGGTTAGCCGCATGGTTAGCGCAAGTCAGTTTTGGTCTACAGGGCACGGAGCGGCAGTTGATCTTTGGTTTGACGCATGCCACAGCAGCCGGTACATTGGCTATTGTGACAATTGGTTATAAGACCGGGGTGTTCGGCGATGAGATTTTGAATGCGACCGTGCTGATGATCTTAGTATTGTGCACATCGGCATCGTTCATCACCGAGTATGCCGCCAAACGGTTGGCACTACAGGAGGAAGCACGATTGGAAGCAGACAAAGCGGATAACAGTTGGCTCATGCTTACTGTGGCAGAGAACCGGCATTATGAGTTGCAGGAACTGAGCGAGTTAGGCGAACTGCACGACGCAGATTTTGCGAGTGAGAGCGATTGGTCAGAGGCGAAGAAACTGATTAACAGCCAACACAAAGCAGCCATTGTCTATCATCCGTCCCAACCGCTGAATACCATTAACCGTCTGTTGGTCGCTGTTCCGCGTTACGCGGAGAAAGAGCATGATTTCATCTCATGTTTCGGGTTGGTACGTCGATTGAGCAGCCAGTTAGGCGCCAAGGTCGTGTTCTACACCAACGAAGATACTCAACGTGCGTTACAGGCATTCTGCCGCCGTAAAGGCAAGTACCTGCGCGCATCATATCGTGAGATGGAGAACTGGGAAGATGTGTTGATGATCGCCAAACAAATGGCTCCGGACGATATGATTGTGCTTATTAATGCTCGTCCATCCACCCCATCCTACAATCCACTCTTTGAGCAAGTGCCGAAGATGCTGGATAAGTTCTTCAGCGGGCATAGTTATATGCTTGTCTATCCCGAGCAGGAGATAGGCGCTGACGTGCCGGATATTCTCACCGGCGACCAGACTCAAGCCAGTCTGACGTGGAAAATAGTCAGTGCGATGAAGAAGAAGGTCTTATCTTTTCAACAAAGATAGCCCACAGCAGGAACATCATTCCGTAGAATAAGTATTTGAAGATGTGATCGTGCAACACCGGAAACCAATCCGGGTGGTGCTCTATAAACAGTGTGATCAAGAAGATACGCAGAATATTGAACGCGTAGCAACAGATCCATCCTAAGGGAATATACCACGTTTTATGCTTCCACCCGCCACGAACGGTTAGGATGAGACAGAGCCAAATGAATGACTGCTTGAGTCCGGTGCAGCCCCATATGATCGTAGTACCGCTCCCCGACTCAAAACGGATGGTGTGTTCGCTTACCATATAAGCGGTGTCCCGAAACAGCGACACCAACCAATAAACAGCGGACGCGATATGACAAGCCATGAATTCAAACGGAGCGGTTACATCCAGTCCGAACCATGTGACCATGTCCCCATTCTCGTCACCGATCATCGTGAACTTCCATGCATAGTTCGCCACCAGCAACGTAACCATAAAGATAATTATATCCTGATATGGCTCAAATAGTTGTTTTAGCGAATGGCACTTCATCAATCGCGCAGAAATCGTTATCCAAATATTTGAAATAGCCCGCCTGACAGATCATGGCGGCATTGTCCGTTGTGAAGGAGAACGGTGGAATGAACACCGTCCAATGGTAGCGCTGACCATATTCGACAAAAGCCTGACGTAATGCGCTGTTGGCACTCACACCTCCTGCTACAGCCACCTGGTTGATGTTCAGGTCCTTGGCTGCTTTTTTCAGTTTGCGCATGAGTATATCCACGACCGTAGCCTGCAAGGATGCGCACATGTCTTCGCGCAGGTTAGGCACTTGTTCCGCCAATTGGTCTATCGTCTCCACATTATACTGCTTGAGCATATCACGCAACGTATAGAGGAAAGAGGTCTTGAGGCCGGAGAATGAATAGTCGTAGTTGGGTATATTCGGTTTGGCAAAAGGATACTTGGTTGCATCCCCCAGTTTGGCCAGTTTGTCTATCCACGGTCCACCGGGATAAGGAAGACCCAGCACTTTGGCGCACTTATCAAACGCTTCACCGGCAGCATCGTCAATGGTCTGACCAATGATTTCCATATTGTTGTAAGCGCGCACGAGCACGATCTGGCTATTACCTCCCGATACCAGCAAGCACAGGAAAGGGAACGTCGGATGTGGCAAACCGGTTCCGTCTTCTACAAAATGTGCCAATACATGTCCCTGCAGGTGGTTTACTTCCACCAACGGCACGTTAAGCGCCAATGCCAAACCTTTAGCAAAAGACGTACCTACCAACAACGACCCCAATAGTCCCGGACCACGTGTGAAAGCGATAGCCGATATATCGTCCTTGGTTACTCCTGCCCGTTTGAGAGCCGTATCCACCACCGGCAGGATATTCTGCTGATGAGCACGGCTGGCCAGTTCCGGCACCACTCCTCCGAACTCCTCATGCACTTTTTGACTCGCAATCACATTACTGCGCAACACACCGTCTACAATAACTGCAGACGAAGTATCATCACAACTGGATTCAATGGCTAATATAACAACCGGTTTTTCCATATCAAATGGTGTCAATGAAGAATTTCTGCTTGCGATTGAACATAGCTACTCCGATCAGCAGCAGGATCAATATCACCACAGCGCTGATACCTAAAGCCGACCAGTCGAAGGCCTGTTCTGCCGGAAGCGCTTTTCCATAAGCTCCGTACTTGAAACTCTCTATGATAGCGGTCATGGGGTTGATGAGCATGATTTGATGCAGTGTCTCGTTCTTCACCTCGCTCAGCGGATAGACGATCGGTGTGGCATACATCCACAGGGAAACGAACACTCCGAAGAAATTCGTTAAGTCACGGTATTTGGTGGTGAGAGACGACACAATGAGTCCGAGTCCCAAAGCCAAACACTGAATCATCAGAAGAAGTACCGGGAAGAGCAGCAGATACCACGTCGGACGCAGATACACGCCCTTGAATACAAACAGCAGATAGACGATGATGAAAGTAGCCAACTGCAACGAAAAACGGAACAGTTTGGATACCACGACCGAAACAGGCGATACCAGACGCGGGAAATAGACCTTTCCGAATAAGTTCGCATTCGTCTGGAAGGTGCCGGAAACGGCAGTAAGGCACTCCGAGAAGTACTCCCAAAGACAGATACCGCTCAGGTAGAACACTGGTTGAGGAATACTATCGGTCGGTATTCCCGCGATACGGCCGAACACCACGATATACATGAACATGGTGAACAGCGGCGAGATGAAGTACCAACCCATACCAAAGATGGTCTGTTTGAATTGCACTGTGATATCACGCTTGATAAACAGCCAAATAAGGTACTTCTTCGCCCATAACTCCTTTAGGCCGAGTCCCTTGGCAAAGGAACCCGGCGAGATCACTGTCGTCCAGTAATTGTCTTGATTCTTTGCCATATTACACGGTGTCCATAAAGGACTTTTGCACTTTGTTAAACATCATCAATCCGAACACCAGCAACACGAAGGTGAATACAACGCTGTATCCGAGCCAAAGCCAGGAGAACTGACCCTGACCGAGTAATGAGTACTTGATCGCTTCCATGACCGGTGTAACCGGATTGAGGCTCATCGCCAAATGCAGTTTCTCGTTCGTTACCATACTCAGCGGATAAATCACCGGTGTAACATATACCCAGAGCGAGATGATTTTCGCGAGCATAATCTGCAAGTCGCGATATTTAGTGGTCATGGACGAGAAAATCATTCCGAAACCAACCGCCATGAATGCCAAGATAGCCACGAATAACGGGAACAGCGCCAACTGCCAATGAATCTCCAATGGCACCCCATTCGGCGTACCTACTATCGCGTAATAGATATAGAACACAGCGAAGATAGCCAACTGGATACCAAACGTCAGCAGGTTTGTTGTTACAGCCACGAGCGGCATGATAATACGCGGGAAATAGACTTTTCCGAATATATCCGCATTGGACACAAACGAGTTGGAAGTTGCGCTCACGCAGCTGGCGAAATACCCCCATACGGAAATACCGAGCAGGTAAAACAGGATGGGCGGCACACCATCTGTCGGTATATTGGCAATTCCCCCAAAGACTGCTACGTAAACGATAACGGACAGCACCGGTGTGATGATGAACCATAACGGTCCAAGGATAGTCTGCTTGTAGGCTGTACGGAAATTACGTGCCACAAAGAGAAGAAACATGTCCCGATAGCGCCATATCTCTTTCCAATCAACTGCCAGCAGTCTATCCCGCGGAGTGATGGTCAAATCCCATTTTTCTTCTTTCATAGATTCTCTTCTTTATCCAATGAAATCTCTCCGTTGAAGCGGTTCTTCTTGCCGTAAACCACCCATTTATCAAGCGCAACCAGCACTGCGGGCACCACGGTCAGCGTGAGCACTATCGCCACAAATGCACCGACTGCCAAACAGCCGACGATATTGCTAATCATCAGATCATCAATAAACAACGCCATAGCTCCAGGGCCAATCACCATGATCAGTCCAGAAGTCAGGATTGTACGTATCGAGCCTTTGTATGCCGCACAGACTGCGTTCACTTGCAGCATCTTCTTACGATTCTCGCGGTAATAGTTAGCAAACAGTATTCCATAGTCGATTGTAGCCCCCATGAGGATAGCCTGCACAATCAGGTACGCCAGATAGAGCATTTGTCCGGTCACCAAACCAGCTACTACCACATTGACATACACGGCACTCATCACCGTCACAACCAAAATCGTCGGTACAATCACCGAACGGAAAGTGAGCGCGACGATGAGGAAGATAGAAAGGATTGTGAGCAACGAAACGACGTTCATCTCATGGTCAAACCCGCCTCGCATCTCTGCGTACATTACAGACTCGCCCACATAATAATGCTGATGCGGGATTGCAAGGTCCGCCAATGCAGTCAACGTATCCACAAACGCATACGTCTGAGGAGACTCAGCCGGCAGTGAAGACAATACCACCAAGAGGGAGTAGTTCTCTTTGCGCAACTGACCCAAGCCTTCTTGTATCTGCGTATGAACAGAAGCGGCCTGCTCACTCACTTCGGCCGGCAGTATATCCGCCAGACGTTCATCGTACACCAGCGTATCGCACAAGAAAGCCAACAATGGCTCAAATCCCAAACGGAGCGAATCACAATTGCTGTTCACCGCGCCATAATAATCGTACAAGAGCGACATCTGGGCCGGAGTAACCGGTTCGGCTTTGACATCCGACAATTTCATCAGTCGTGCCAACTTAGCGGCCATCTGCTCTGCCGTATACGTCTTACCACCAAAGACCAATTCAGTGAACAATTCCGCCTGCATATCAGCCTTGCTCGGACCTTTATGTTTCGGAGTTACCGGTTCTTCTTCCGGTACCGAAGCGGTCGCCATCACAGCACGGGTTGTATCCGTGCTATGTAAAGTCGATTGAATCGTTGTGATGGAATTGACTATCTCTGCTGCATTGAGTTCCGACGGTTTTTTCGTCAACACCTGCGGCTCCGTTTTGGGTTTTGGATAAGCGATTGCCATCAGGTCATCTTCCGTATAATCCGTGATACCAAAAGCATGCAGCAACGTGTTGAGTTCAGAAGGAGCGAGCGAAGCATTCTTGTCCGCCAGGTTCATCAACGAAGCACGCAGATTCAATTGCGTACGCTGTTCTTCGGATATCATACCCGCCAAACCTTGACGTTTGAACAGATCGTCCACCAACAAATGGACGTATTGCAGCGGACTCATTTTTTTCACGCTGCCCGGAGCATAACCATAGACCAGACGCGTCTGAATAGGAGTAGAACCCATGAAGACCGACATCTCGCTCACCGTCATCGGCAAACGGATCGCTGCCGTATCCGTCAGTTTGCGCATCTCCACAGAGACAGCCGTTGTCTGTTTGGCATTCAGTTTCTCGACAAACGGCACAATAGCAATGCGTTTGATCGTTACTGTAGGCACTTCCAGACTGTCTATTTCCGTATTCTCTACCGGATTAAAACTCAGTGGAGCTATCGTCTCGCGTGGCAAGACTACTGTGTCCTCCAACTCTTGTTTCTCCATTGACGCAACCGGGATGACCGGTGTGACCGGTTTAGTAGGTTGAGTAGCCGGTTGCACATCTAACATCGACTGCAAACTCTCTATCTGCGCTTTCATCTCATCGTCCAGATAGGATGCGAACAGCGGATTAGAGGCAACATGCGTATGCAAGAATCGTGCAATCTCCGGGAAGGTCAGTTCCGTTTCTACCGTGTCTTTCGACTCCATGTAATAGAGCAATTGCACCATTTGCGGATTGATCATGTCCAAAGCCTCCGGCGGAACAGTCGTTCCTTCCGGCATATAATCCTTGAAATCCGTCAACAACGAACGCACATGGTGTGCCATCTCGGCCGGTGTGAGCGGCTGCGACATAAGGGTCGGATAAGAGATGACAGATTGGATACCGGGTTGGGCCATCAACCGATCAGCCAACGCGTAGATTGAATCTTCATCCTGTGTCTCATACACCAACACAAAGGGGTTTGGCGACGGGAACACTTTCTCTATCTGCGACTCCGCTTCCGCAGAGAAGAAGATAGTGGTCTGACGAGAGAAATACCACGAAGCGAAGAACAGCAATACGGCACCGACGGCCATCGGCAGTTTGTGCCGTGCCACAAAGCGAGCGAGACCATCCGTAGGCGGTACGTATGCCGCTTTAGAGGTTTTGTTGATCACGCGACGGAAGAGCAGCATCATTGCCGGCATCGCGGTGAACGTACAGATAAGCGAACAAACGACACCTTTCGCCAACACGATACCCATATCCGCACCTATCTTCAGGCGCATGAAACAGAGCATGAGCAGTCCCACTACGGTAGTCAAAGCCGAAGATAGAACAGAAGGCGCTGCGCGTTTGATTGCCCGGTTGGCTGCAAGTACGGCAGAATCACGATCTGTGTTCTCATTCTGCTCTTGCCGATAGCGGTTCAGCAGCACGATACAGTAATCGAGCGATAGTACCGCTTGTAGAATTGAACCAATGAAATTGGTAGTGATTGATACCGAAGGCAGGAAGGCGTTCGTACCCATATTCAGCAGGATAGCCAAGCCGGCAGTCAAGAGAATAACGACCGGCTCAAACCACGACTGCGCCATCACGAACAGCACCACCATGATCAGCACCGCGGCAAAAATCATCACCGAGATAGGAGGTGTTGCACCGTCCTGACTGGTCTCTACCACACAGTTACCACCAAAACGGGTGTTAATCTGCTTACCCAGCGCTTTCTGGTCCACGGACTTCGGCACATCAAGGTCAAAAACCGTGTAAGCACTATCCGCTGAATATCTGTACGATACACCATGCACATCGGGATAGGCATCCAACAAAGTCCGTATACCCGGCACCTCGTTAGGCTGCAATCCTTCGAACATGACGTGCACATCCGTTCCGGACATCTGGGCAGTGGAAGTAAACTCGGTCGTGATGATTTCGAGTCCGCTCTTCATCTGCGAATCATCCGGTAGGTACTTCGTCATATCAGCGTTGACGTTCACGCGGAACATCATCACACCGCTGAAGATGGCGAATACCACCGTGATGAGGAACAATATGTAATGGAAACTGCGTTTCAAGTCTGTTTACGAGATTGATTAGAAATTACCCATTTGGAGGAAAGCTACCTCTTTCGGGGTGAGGAAACGCCATTTGCCGCGACCTACATTCTTCTTGGTCAAGCCGGCAAAGGACACGCGGTCCAAGTTGACTACTTTATACCCTACTTTCTCAAAGATACGGCGCACGACACGGTTTTGACCGGAGTGAATCTCCAGACCGATGTGACGACGATCCGCCTTCGGGAACTCGAGGGCGTCCGGTACGATACGCTCATCGTCCAATACTACGCCGGCACGAACAATCGCCTCATCCACCTCGTCCAAGTCACGATCCAGCGTAACGGCATAGATCTTCTTCTTGTTAAACTTCGGATGGGTCAATTTAGCTGCCAGATCACCGTCATTGGTCAGCAGCAGGACTCCGGTCGTATTACGATCCAGACGACCAACCGGATAGATGCGCTCTGCACACGCATTACGAACGATATCAATGACCGTATGACGCTCTTGCGGGTCATCGGTAGTAGTCACTGTGTTCTTGGGCTTGTTGAGCAGGATATATACCTTGCGCTCACGACGAACCGGCTGATTGTGGAAACGGATGTCATCCGTCGGCAACACTTTTACACCGAGGTTATCCACCGTAACACCATTGACAGTGATAACACCTGCTTGAATAAAATCATCAGCCTCACGACGAGAGCAGATACCGGCATTAGCCAGGTACTTATTCAGACGAACCGGTTTGGTCATATCTTCATGTTGCTCGCGATAAACTTGCTGTTTGCGTTGCGAATACATTCCGTTATTGCGCTTCGGTTTGGCTCCGAACGGACGACTCGGGCGCTCACCGTTAAAAGAACGCTCATTGGTAAATCCAGCAGGTTTAGGTCTGTTTTCCCCTTCACGCGTAAAACGGGGACGCGCGGGACGAGCCGATACCGGTTCTCCCTCTCTGTGGAAGCGCGGTCTTGGACGACGCTCTCCTTCATTGTTCAAATTGTTGTTGTACATAAAATGATGTAATGATTTAATGTTTAATTGTTGTACAGGGTAACTCTCACGAGCTACGTACGTGCGTCACGCACGCGTTTATAACATAAGGATAAAGGCTAACGGTCAAAAACATGAACCATTAACCTTTAGCCTTCTGCTTTTAGTTTACATTAAGCTTCAGCTTGCTCAATTGCCAATTTACCACGGTAGTAGCCACAACTCGGGCAAACAGTGTGGTAGATATGAAGTGCACCACAATTCGGGCATGTTGCCAATGTAGGAGCCTTCACTACGTCATGGGTACGACGTTTCGCTTGGCGGGTGTGCGATTGTCTTCTTTTAGGATGTGCCATATTGTTTTACAATTTTAAAATTTCACTTTTAACTGTTAACTATCAGCCATCAATTTTCGGGTTCCGGCTCTGCACAAAGGTGATCATGGAGGAGAAGTTCCATTTGCTTGTTGCACTCACCCGCTTGGTGACTGTGCACGATCGGAATATTGATACTTACTATTTCATAAGCGAGCCAAGTCAAATCAAGATTATCGATTATTGATTTTCGATTTTCGAGATTTTCGTCTTCCGAGAAGATTTCCTGCTCGTCTTCTATGTCAAGGGGCATCGGGTCGAGGCACCTATCACACACAACAAACACCGTTCCGTGAACCGTTATGTTGAGCTGATAATCCTCCTCCCGGAGATTTAGCGTCGCTTTGCAGTCCACTGTTCCACTCAGTATTTCCGACTTCTCTAACGAAGCAAAGAAATCGTCATCCAGCTGAATATCAAACGAATGCGTGCCTATCGGAAGGCGCGAAAGATTGACTATATAGTGGTTCTGCTCGCTCATAGGCGCAAAATCGGGTGCAAAGGTACTGCTTTTTTTTGATATATGCAAATATTTTGCAATATTTTTTTTAGCACGCCTCAAATTGGTGGAGGAAGCGCACATCGTTCTCGGAGAAGAGACGCAGGTCCTTCACACGGTACTTGAGGTTGGTGATTCGCTCAACACCCATACCAAAGGCGTAGCCGCTATACTCTTTGCTATCAATGCCACATGCCTCCAACACGTTCGGATCTACCATACCGCAACCAAGGATCTCCACCCAACCGGTCCCTTTACAGAACGAGCAACCGGTGCCGCCACATATGTTACAACTGATATCCATCTCGGCACTCGGTTCGGTGAACGGGAAATACGACGGACGAAGACGGATCTTGGTCTCCGGGCCAAACATCTCCTTGGAAAAATACAAGAGCGCTTCGCGCAGGTCGGCAAAGCTGACATTCTTATCGATATAGAGTCCCTCTACCTGGTGGAAGAAACAGTGAGCACGTGCAGAGATGGCTTCGTTACGATAAACACGTCCCGGGCAGAGCACACGAATAGGCGGTTTCTGGCTTGTCATGACACGTGTTTGGACAGAGGAAGTGTGCGAACGCAATAATACATCGGTCGGTTTCTGCACGCCCTGCTCTTTTTCCACAAAGAAAGTATCCTGCATATCACGTGCCGGGTGTTCCGGCGCAAAATTAAGCATACCATAGACATGTTTATCATCCTCCACTTCAGGACCTTGCGCAATCGTGAATCCGATACGGGAGAAGATATCTTCTATCTCTTCGCGCACCAAAGACAAAGGATGACGCGTACCTAACGCAATCGGATCCGGTGTACGGGTAAGGTCCAACTTGTCCGCTTCAGCCTGCTTCGCCTCAAACTGCTCACGCAAGGCATTGATACGTCCTTCTGCATCTTGACGCAACGCGTTGAGCAGTTGTCCCAACTCGCGTTTTTCCTCATTTGGAACAGTACGAAACTCGTTGAAAAGCGCCGTAATCTCACCTTTCTTGCTGAGATACTTAATACGGAGCGCCTCTAACTCCTCTGCGCTGGAAGCGCTCATCTCATTGACCTGCGCATGGAGGTCATTTATACGATCTTTTAGCATGGTTTACGAAATTTGCCACAAAATTACTATTTTTTTTTAACATGTGCAAGTTTTATTTATTTTTTGTCATGTTTACCTAACAAAAAAAACGCATTTTCTTGCATATTCCAAAAAAAAGTTGTAATTTTGCAGCGCTAAATATGGTAACCATGAAAAATGTGCTATTATTTGTTCTTATGACATTGGTGTTGGCGGGATGCCAACAGCACAGTCACATTGCTTCCCAAATTGCAAACAGTAATCCAATTATGCCGGTTCGGATGAGTTCCGATACAACGCATGTGGTCATGACCGATTATCTGCCTGTTTTATACGGTGATACGAGTCTGTGGGAAGGTTTACAATGGACTACCGGAGAGGCAATTGAGTGTCAGAATATTAGCGGCACACCGCAAGTCGTTCGTGAGATGGACATCGTCAATCGAGACAACTCTATCCATGCAATTGCTTTTCAGGACAAGAACGGTAGTTTCGCCATCCCTATCCTTCCTAACAAACCGGTCCGTCAGAGCCTGGTATCCTTGCATTATGCAGACAATCAACTACGTGTCGGATTTACGGACGATGTGGTTAATCCGACCCTTGAAGCGTACATCCAGAATAGGCTGATTGACCACAATCTGTGGCAGGAAGAAGAGGATGGAACATGGGTATTGGATTTGTCAGCTATAAATCCTCCGTTATCAGCTTTCAGCGGTCGCAGTTATATGCGAGTGTATGCAGAGGACGAGAAATATCTGTATAATGATTTGTTGCTGCCGATGCAGGACGGACAGATCATCACCGATGCTTCGCAGCTGAATCGCCATGACCAACAGGCGCAAGTGCTGTACTCGCTGATGATTGACCGTTTCTATAACGGTAACACCGCCAATGACTGGAAGATGAACTCTCCGGAAGTGCTGGATATAGTCGATTATCAGGGAGGTGATCTGGCCGGCATTACGGCCAAGATTGCAGATGGTTATTTTGATGCACTTGGCGTTAACACGTTGTGGATCAGTCCAATCACGCAGAACCCATGGGATGCATGGGGCTACTACCCGTTCACAAACGGCAATAAGTACGACGCAGCCAAGACCTACACCAAGTTCAGCGGTTACCACGGCTATTGGCCTATCTATGCCACCCAGTTAGACAGCCGTTTCGGTACACCGGAAGAGTTCCGCACCTTATTGGATAGCGCGCACGCGCACGGGATAAACGTCGTATTGGACTATGTAGCAAACCACATGCACATCAATTCCCCGACGCTGCAAGAGCATCCTGACTGGCACACGGACTCTATCCTGCCCGACGGACGCCGTAACTTTGAGTTATGGGACGATGCACGCCTGACCACATGGTTTGACAAACACATTCCTACCCTCGATCTGGAACGTGAGGAAGTATGTGAGCAGATGACGGACAGTGCGCTGTATTGGTTGGCTAATTACGAGCTGGACGGATTCCGTCACGATGCCTGCAAACATATTCCGGAAGGATACTGGCGCATGCTGGGACAGAAGATTGCCACCCGTTGGCCGGGTCGTCCGATTTGGATGATTGGAGAGACGTATGGCAGCCCTGAATTGATTGGCAGTTACATCAAATCGGGTATGCTGAATGCTCAATTCGATTTCAACGTTTATTTCACAGCACGTGAGGCGCTGTGTGGTTTGACGGGAATGGACGAAGTACTGAGCAACGAACTGACATCCCTCGCCACCTATGGTGCGCACCACACGATGGGTAACATCAGCGGCAATCATGACCAGATACGTTTTGCCTCGATTGCCGGCGGTGCCATAGACATTCACAGTTATGGGAAGGAAGAAGGTTGGACACAAGAGATTGGCATCGGAGATGCGGATGTGGCCTACAAACGTGCCTTACTACTGGAGGTGCTGAACAGCACACTACCGGGTGTTCCTTGTATCTATCAAGGTGACGAGTATGCAGAGGTAGGTGGAAATGATCCGGACAATCGTCACATGATGCGCTTTGAGGGATTGAACGACGAACAGATACAAATGCGCAAACAAGTAGCCGAGTTGATGGCAATGCGTCGTCATTCGATGCCGTTGCTTTACGGAGATCTGATTCCGCTGGAGAGCAGCGCAGACCTTATTTCGTACAAGCGTGTCTACTTAGGACAAGCAGTTGTTGTCACTATTAATCGAAAAGAATTAACCTATAATATTTCTGTAGAATGAAAAAGACACTTTTCTTCCTTTGGGCAGCAGTTGCACTAATCAGCTGTGCGCCGCAAGAGCAAAACGAGTTACGTCACCCTAAATGGGCATATGACGCGACCATCTATGAGTTGAACACCCGTCAAGCCACACCGGAAGGCACGTTTGCTGCAGCAGAGAGTCTGTTGCCGACCCTCAAAGAGAACGGCATTGATATCATTTGGGTGATGCCATGTCAACCGATTGGTGTCATTACGCGTAAGGGCACGCTGGGCAGTTACTATTCCATCATTGACTACTGCGCCATCAACCCTGAGTTCGGTACGCGCGCGGACTTTGAACATTTTCTGAGCGAGGCACACAAGATGGGCTTCAAGGTAATCCTCGACTGGGTAGCCAACCATACAGCGCCGGATAGTGAGTGGACCAAGAACGAAGGCTGGCATTATCGGGACAGTCTGGGTAATCTGATGGTTCAATACGATTGGACCGACATCTCCAAACTGAACTATGAGAACCAAGACATGCGCAATGAGATGCTCAAAGCCATGCATTGGTGGATGGATTCAATCGGCATCGACGGTTTCCGCTGCGATGTAGCCGGTGAAGTGCCGACTGACTTCTGGAACTGGGCTATGGGTGACTTGCGTCAAACCCATCCGGACATGTTCACGCTGGCAGAAGATGAGGACAAAGCAAACGAACTGACCGAAACCGCATTCGATATGTACTACGGATGGACGCTGCATCATATCATGAACGATGTGGCACAAGGCAAACAGAACGTGGAAGACCTGTGGGCTTATTTTGCCAAGGCCGATACAACCATTCGTCCGGAGGCGATTCGTATGAACTTCATCTCCAATCATGACGAGAATAGTTGGAACGGAACCGAGCAAGAGCGCATGGGCGAGGCAGTGAACCTGTTTGCTGCTTTCTGCTATGTCGTACCCGGCATGCCGATGATATACACCGGTCAGTTAAGCGGTAACCATCACCGTCTTGAGTTCTTTGAGAAGGACCTGATTGATACAGATGAGGAGTACGCACAAGCTGCGTTGTACAAAGAGTTGAATGCCCTACGCGAACGTAACAAAGCGCTCTTCAGCCCGGAGGTAGGTGCACCGATGACCCGTATAGCTTGCGATAACGAGGCTATCTTCGCGTGCCAACGTACTAAGGAAGGACGCAGACATACCAACACCGTCCTCGCTGTGATGAATATGTCCGATAAAGAACAAAACGTCACGCTGGAAACCGGCGAGACGTTTACACTAAAGCCATGGGGCTACGAGATCATAGAGAAATAATTTATCACAAATAATAAATCCCGCGATTCGCGGGATTTATTTATGCCATCGCTCCGTTGACTTGAATCACTTGTCCGGAGACATACGAACTAAGGTCGCTCGCTAAGAAAAGGGCGACCTTAGCTACTTCTTCGGGTTGCCCACCCCTTCTCATCGGAACCATAGAAACAAACTGTTTGAGTGTCTCTTCGTTCAGGGCTTTGGTCATATCGGTAAGAATGAACCCCGGTGCGATCGCATTAGCGCGGATACTTCGTGGTCCTAACTCCTTAGCCGTTGTCTTCATCAGCGCAATGATGCCGGCTTTGGATGCGGCGTAGTTCGCTTGTCCGGCATTCCCGTTCAGTCCTACGACGGAACTGAGGGACATGATTGAACCGCTGCGCTGACGCATCATATAAGGTGTTACGGCATGCGTGAAGTTAAAGGCCGATTTGAGATTGACACGTATCACCTCATCCCATAGTTCTTCCGACATGCGCATCAACAACGTGTCGCGCGTAATACCGGCGTTATTAACCAGTATATCAATGCGTCCGAACTCTTTGATCACATCCTCCACTACGGCATGTGCCGCATCGTAGTCAGCCGCATCGGACGCATAAACACGCACCTTGACTCCCAAGGCCTTAAGTTCTTTTTGAGTCGCATTAACCGTTTCGTTGCGTTCTAAATCCGTGAAAGCGATATTACACCCTTCCTTTGCAAACAGAAGGGCTATCTGCTTACCTATTCCTCTTGCTGCGCCCGTGATGAGCGCTGTTTTTCCATCTAACAATCCCATAACTATAACCTACAACCTTTACTTCTCATCAATCGGAAACATACCGGTCGGATGCAAGATCGTATATTGATTCATTTCCTCATTGGAGTCAAACCCGACTCCTGTGATAATACTTTTCTCCCGCTTGATATGAATAAGCGAGTCCGAATAAACACGGTGTGTTTTCTGGTTCCAGTTCAGTTCCGGTGTATCAAACTCCTCCCCTTTGCGGTTGAGCGCATGCACATTACCACGGAGCAACCATATCTGCGTTGTCTCGTCGTAGTACGCATAGTCGGCTTTGAGGGAAGCCTGAACGGCCAGCATGGCATCAAATTGCTCCAGATACACTCCTTTGGGAAACTCCTGATAGGGCGGCTCTGTTTTGTCGTAGACCAACCACTGTGGCGCTTCGATGCGATAGCGCGTGATTCCGGAATCAGAAATAAGCGTGCTGACCGAATCAGTGGTCAGCACGGCAACTGCCTGACGCTCTTGCGTTTCGTTGCTCTGCTCTACTTCGCCCTTTGAACAGGCGAAGCAAAGCATAGCGAGCAGTATCAGAATACTATCGGATAGTAGTCGTTTCACCTATCCAGCCTCCTACGAAGAAGGTCGAGCCAGAGAATTCATTCGGCAGGTCGAAACGCTCTTCGCGTGTCGGGAAATAACGGCTATAAGAATGAATGTACTCATTAGCTGTTGCTTCCACAGACGGATCAACTTGTTTTGCTTTGATAAACTTATCTACAGCTACCCAATAAACAGTCTTGTTCAGGATAGCACCCTTTGCGTCATTACCGTACGGACGGCTGGAAGCGTAGCACATACCGATGATGATGTAGCAACGTCCCTGACCCTTGCTGATGTTCAAGTTATTGAGGGTCGAGATAGATGCCAATGCATATTTGCGAGCCTCTTGATATTTCTTCAGGTTTGCAAAGCAATATACGGCTGCATTGTACTGATAGTCAGCCACATCTTCGTAAGCCTCTTCACCCATAGCCAGGTTGATAGCCTGATCGTAGTATGCTACAGCAGTCTCGTAGTCACCCTTCTTGGCAGACATCGAAGCACAACCGGCTGCAGACTCTTGGGTCGGCTGCAGTTTGTGTACAGCTTCGCATGCAGCGAAATAGACATCCGAATCCGTACAACGAATACGTTTGAACAGTTTAGCCACATTGTTAAGAACGGTCAGATTCTCTTTGTTTGCCGTAACGATAGGACCATAGATCTCGTCCAGTTTAGCGCAATCAGCCGCACCCGAACTTGCGAATAAGTCATCGATATAGTCACGTTTTTGTGCTGCATAAGAAGCATTCTTGTTGCTCTGATCCGAAGCTTGAGTTGACAGATGGGTTGCAGCCAACTCATAGTCCGAGATGAACTGCTCCACCAACTGATCCGGATTCTGCTTGTATAGTTTGCGAGATACAACCACTAGCGTCTCCAACACTTCCATTTTGCTCTTAGCACCCATTCCTTCTACCGATTGGCGCAAGCACTGACGTGCCTCTACAATCTTTGCATCACCGAAGAAATCGATATATGCCAAACCCTTCTCACCCATGATGTAAGCTGCCGGGTATTTCGCATCATCGCCGAAGAAACGGATACGTTTATCCTGCATCTCCAATGCGAGGTTTGCCAAACGCTCTTTCTCGGCCGGATCAGTAGCTGCCAGATACAGCGCATTGATCATCTTCGTACCCTGGCTGTAGAGCACTTTGTTGGCGTTCGGACAGTTCGTGTACACATAGAGCCAATGCTCATAAGCACTCTCGTACGATTTGGTACGAACATCATCGTTGAACAAGTTCAACTCGTTCAGACAGTCTTGCGTGATTTCCGGTTCAGCCTCTTCTACAACAGGAGCCGCCTGAACGGGAGTCTCTTCACTAACTTTTTTCGGCTTCTTCGCGCATGCCAATGCCGGAACAGCAGCTGCTAACGCTAAAACAAGGATAGTTTTGAATTTCATAATTGTATATTTTTAAATGTTATCAGTTGTCCATTTGCAGTTATTCGTTTCAAATATCGTGCCAAACTACAATTTACGTTTGAAGAACCAGTTCTCCGCAATCGAAGCACCGATGGTCAATCGCAATGCATTCTCCTCCAATCCCGCACTCGTGCCGCGGTGCGTATATTCAATAGTCGTATTGATGACCGTGCCCACCGTATAGAGCGGGAATCCGATACCTACGCTGGCCGTAATTTTCTTAGCTCCGACCATGGTCAGATACTCATCCTGTACATTGATACCGGCTCGCCATAACATACGCTCCGCATAATTGCGCCCCATGGGATTGTGTCGATACTCGACACCGAAAGCGTAGCGGTTCCGGTCGCGCAAGCCGCTCATGCTGCCCGGGGCGCCGCCATACATCGCGGTTGCCATGCATTGCCGCTCAAAATCAAACGCAACCGTCAGTCGGTTCGCCCAGTTGTAACTACCGCCGACACCCCAGGCCATCGGCAATTGCCAGCCACCTGTTATAGTATAAACCGTGTCGCCTTGGGTCTCAAAGATGAGCAGGTCGCTATGGAGTTTCATCTGATGCTCATAGATAGCACCCAGATTGACGGTGTGATCTCCCCATGTGTGGAACAATTGTGCTCCCGCACGGAAACGCACGTTGCTCACGCTCAGATTCTCATATTGAATGGTCGAATTGACATTGGACTCCGTGAACGACAGCATACGCATGTGGCTCAGTTCACCCCACATATAATAGACATTCACTCCGAGCGCCAGCCAGTTACATACATTAAAACTCAAACCACCGTACACCTGGCTGATGTTTCCGTCGCCGGCATAGTAGGTGGTATAGTGATAATCGGAATTGATCGAATCGCTCAATTGAATATCGTATCCCACCGAACTATAAGGCAGCAAACCAAGGGACATCGCCACCCAGCGTTTATAGAGCGGGAACTGCATGGTGACGTACTCCAAGTTTCCGTTCGCTTTGTTTTTCATTCCTCCCGCATCGCGGTAACGGCTCCAGTTGGCACTCGCAGCCAAATCGAACATGAACGTCAGTGTATCGCATGCCGTATAAGAAGCCGGCTGAGAAGGGTTGATGGCGCGGTTGTTACGCATACCGAAACCGACTCCGCCCATCGCGCGGTAGCCTGTCGGAACGTTCTCGTTGAGGTCTCCGTACGCGTAACGCGAATACGGAGAACTGGTCATGTTCTGTCCCATCATCGTCACGCTCAACAGCAGCGCACCGACCAATAGTATGTTTTTGGTTCGTATCTTCATTATTCTGTCTGTTCCTTCTCCTTATTGTAATCCCTTGTTATAAATCAAAATCTCATTCAATCCGATCAGCACCAGATTCTTCTCGTATTGCAATTGTCTGTTCTCCGTACGGGAAGTACGCACGTTCGTTAATATATAGGGTGCGTTACCTCCTGTAATAAACGTCTGATAGTGCTGCGTCTTCTCTTTGAGCGTTCGCATGTATCCTTTCACTTCATACGCCACACCCCGAATCACGCCGGCCGCGATTGCATCACGGGTATTCTTACCAAACAGTGGAATGAGTTCGTTATCCTCCACCTCCACCAACGGCAGCTTCTTCGTCATACGCTGGAGCATCGTGAAGCGCATCTTCAGTCCCGGTGCGATGTTTCCGCCCATGTACTCTCCCTTTTCCGATACGAAATCGTAGGTAATCGCAGAACCGGCATCAATAATCAGCAGATTCTCGTTCGGGCACAAGCTCTTCGCTCCGACTGCTGCCGCCAAACGATCTTGTCCCAAGGTAGCAGGGGTGTCGTATCGGTTGATAATCGGCACAGGCGTCATATGATCAAAGAGCACAAAATGCTGAGATCGACGGTGTAACGTATTCACCACAGCCGCTTCAATATTGACCACGGACGAAATGATCGAATCGGAGATATCATACAGATCGAACAAACGCTCAATATCTGCGGAAGAGAAAGACTTGTAAATGAAGTGATTCATTATCTTCCCTTCATCCGTCATCAATGCCACTTTTGTACGGCTGTTTCCCTGGTCAATGCACAAGTTCATAGCTGTCAGCTATCAGACCATGTTCGAATACAAGAACCGCTTAATCGATTTCTTCGGTGTCTTCTCAAACTCATGCGGATAGAGTTTGACAAGCGATATCTGCTCATAAGCCGCCAGTTCGGAGTTCACCTGTTTACGAGTCTCCTCCAACTGCTCCACGAGTTGTTCCGGGGTCAAACCGTCTGCATCCACTTCGTTGTAATCCGGACAGATCAGCGCCACCAAACGGTTGTCCTCCTGCTGCAGCACAAGCGACTCCAATACGTACGGCATATTATTGATCTTCGCCTCAATCTCCTCCGGATAGATGTTCTGTCCGCTCGGACCAAGCAGCATCGTCTTACAGCGTCCTTTGATAAAGAGGAATCCATCTGCGTCCAACAAGCCCAAGTCGCCGGTACGCAGCCATCCGTCTTCGGTAAAGGCTTCTTTGGTTGCCTGCGGGTTCTTGTAATAACCGAGCATGGTATTCTCACCACGTACTACCACTTCACCTATACCTTGCTCGTTCGGATTCAGGATCTTCACCTCCATGATTCCCGGTAACGGACGTCCGCACGAGTACAGTTTACTACCCTCTGCGTACGGTGTGAACGTAATCAGCGGAGCGCACTCGGTCATACCATACCCGACAGACATCGGAAACTTGATACGGTACAGGAACGCTTCCACCTCCGGGTTCAACGGAGCACCACCAATAATCATCTGTTGGAACTCACCGCCAAAGGCCTGAATCAACTCCTCACGAATCTTCGCACAAACAACCTCATCCAGGAATGGCACTTTGAGCACCCAACTTACAGGCGGCTTCTGTATCTGCGGCACAATCATCTTCTTGTATATCTTCTCCAAAATCAGCGGAACCGACAGAATCACAGTAGGTTTGGTTTCCGCGAACGCTTTGAGCAGAATCTTCGGAGACGGAGTTCGTCCAATCAGATAGGTATGACCACCTGCTGCCAGACAAGCCAGAAAATCAAACGCACAACCGTAAGCATGCGCCATCGGAAGGAAAGCGACTTGACGAGACTGAGGATTCACCAGATTATGTTCAATCGCATAGCGGACATTACCGGCCAAACCGTTGAGCGGCATGATCACACCCTTGCTGAATCCGGTCGTACCGGAAGTATAGTTGATCGAGCCCACTTCCTCGTTAGAGCGCTCGTCAAAATGCACATCTTTAGCCCAATAACCGTCCGGGTGTTTCTGCTTGAACCTCTGCGCAATCGACTCATAATTAATCTTCGTCGGATCCAATGCCAGCGAGATCGGATGCCAGTCATTCAGACTAACCGCCGCCAACACCTTGGGAATCTGATCCAGATCAATGCCCTCCCAATTAATGTCGCTGATAAAGAGCAATTTCGAACCCGAGTGATTGACGATATGAATTGCATCGTTCGCACGGAAATCCTGCAGAATCGGCACAATAACAGCGCCATAGGTCACCGTAGCCAGATAAACAGCAATCCAATTGCTGTTGTTCTTACCCATCACAGCAATCTTATCGTTCTTCTTTATACCGCACTCTTTGAACAGGATATGCAGCTTCTCAATGTTAATAGCCAACTGGCCATAGGTCAATGTAACGTTCGTGCCGTAGTCCGTCACAGCCGGTCTGTCCCAATTCTCCTTAATGGAACGCTCGAAGTACTTGACAAAGTTGTATTGTTCTTCATGCATCATAAGGGCTTTCCTCCTTATAAATTAAATGATTATATATTCGCAATACTTGTTAATTTTCAAATCGGCTACAAAGATACTACATTTTTTTGACATGTGCAAATAAAACTTGTTTTATTTTACTATTTGCCGTATTTTTTTTGCTTATTTTATTTGCATATATCAAAAAAAAACAGTAATTTTGCACCGCAAAATTGTTCAAATATGAAAGAATTGATTAAACGAACCCTGAGTGGTATTGTCTTTGTAGCCTGCGTAGTGGGCAGTATTTTGTGGAACGAATACGCATTCTGCAGTCTGTTTCTGCTGATTAGTGTCTTGGCTGTGGATGAGTTTCACCGTTTGGTACAATCGGAGCGCGCGTTGCGTGTGTACGCTTTCCTGACTACCGTGGTGCAGTTCACAGCGTTCTTTTTCTTCTCCTTACACACGAAAACGAATGAAGATTTCCACATGGTGCTCGTCTTCATACTGGAAGTCATGTATCTGCTGTTGACTATTTTTGCTTTGCTGGACGAGATATGGAATCACTCCAATCATCCTCTGCAGAATTGGGGTAACCTGCTTATCTCGCAAATCATGATTGGCGCACCTATAGCATCTTTATGTCTGATTTGTTATCTGGACTGGCATATTCTGTTGGCGTTGTTCATTCTTATCTGGACAAATGACACAGGTGCATATTGCGTAGGCAGTCTGACGGCCAAGTTACCGAAAGGCAATCACAAGATGGCTCCGCATGTCAGCCCGAAAAAGAGTTGGGAAGGTTTGATCGGTGGTTTCCTGTTCGCCTTGGGTGCAGCGTTCATCTTATGGTCATTCGGTTGGTTCGACTCCATCATCGTAGCAGATCGCGGCATTTATACCACCTGTATTTTTGCATTCATTGTCAGTGCTTTCGGCACGATGGGTGACCTGATGGAGAGCATCATGAAACGCTCGTTAGGTGTAAAAGATTCCGGTAAATTCCTTCCGGGGCACGGAGGCGTATTGGATCGTTTTGACAGTATCTTATTAGCCGCTCCGATTATTGCATCCTTCTCGTGGTTATGCTACTTTCTTGTGCCTCTGTTCTAAGCCGTTTACCGCTGAACGTTCATTATGCGTTCGCGGATAAGTTGCTGTATCCGGTAATGTTCTATTTGGTGCGTTACCGGAGAAAAGTAGTAGACAAGAATCTGCGACTTGCTTTCCCGAACAAAACGGAGAAGGAACGGGCACAAATCGCCAAAGCGTTCTACCATCAGTTCTGCGACACGATCGTCGAGACCATCTACGGCTATCGGATTAGCGCAGACGAAATGAAACAACGTGTAGTGTTTGCCAATGCCGACGAAGTGGACCAAGCAGCCAAACAGGCCGGAGGATGTGTAGTCATGCTGGCACATATGGGTTGCTGGGAGTGGATGTCATCCTGTCAGCAGTGGTTCTCGCCCGAGGTACTGGAACTCAATGTCTATCGCAAAGCCAAGAAAGAGAGCACCGACAAAGCGCTGTTAGCTATTCGCGAGAAACGAGGCGGGGCATACGTCGAGAAACAACGCCTGTTACGCGAGATGGTACGCTATCGGGCAGAGAAACAACCCATCGTCTTAGGCCTTATCGCAGACCAGAAACCGCGTCCGGAAGTAACACGCACCTGGGTTACTTTCCTCCATCAGGAGACGGGGTTCTTAGATGGCGGAGAAGAATTGGCCAAGCGATTCAACTATCCGGTCTTTGCGTTGACAGTCAAACGACCTGAAAGAGGCTATTACCAATGTCGGTTTGAGTTGCTGAGTAATGAGCCCAAGACGACGGAACAGGGTGCTATCACAGCAGCTTATGCGCAGAATCTGGAGAAGAACATCATCGCGCAACCCGAGTTATGGCTGTGGTCACACAACCGGTTCAAATGGAAAAAACAAAATGACTAAGAAATGAAGTGTAGTGTCATCATATTAAACTGGAACGGAGCAGAGATGCTGCGCACCTATCTGCCGTCGGTTGTAGCCAACACCGCTAACGCGGATGTGATCGTCGCAGACAACGGCAGTACAGACAACAGTCTGGAGGTGTTAAAGACGGAGTTCCCGACGATTAAGACCATCCTCTTGGACCGCAACTATGGTTTTGCCGAAGGATACAATCGCGCTATTGACCAAGTAGACAGCGAGTACGTCGTTCTGCTTAACTCGGACGTAGAGACGCCCGAAGGATGGCTGACTCCCCTACTCGAGTACATGGACGCGCACCCTGAAGTAGCAGCCGTACAACCCAAGATTCGCAGTTGGCGCAAGAGAGCTTATTTCGAACATGCCGGTGCAGCAGGAGGTTACCTCAACGCACTCGGTTATCCCTATTGTCGTGGTCGCCGCGTATGGGGCGTGGAGCAGGACAAAGGGCAATACGACACAGTCGTGAACATCGATTGGACTACCGGCGCATGTATGTGCGTGCGCACGCAAGTATATAAGGATTTAGGTGGATTGGATGCGTCGTTCTTCGCGCATATGGAAGAGATTGACTTGTGCTGGCGTATGCGTAATAAGGGATGGAAACTGGCCTGTGTTCCGCAGAGCATGGTGTACCATTTGGGCGGAGGTTCGCTCAGTTATGACAATCCGCGGAAGGCTTATCTCAACCACCGTAACAACCTGCTGATGATCTACAAAAACAAACAACACCCCTATGGAGTGCTGTTCGTACGTTTCTTCTTAGATTATGCTGCCGCCTGTGTCTATCTGCTGCAGGGTCATCCCAAAAGTTGCAAAGCTGTGTTCGAAGCGCGACGCGATTACAAACGCATGCGCAAAGCATATTAGAATCCGAAACTCAGTCCGCAAGTAAAGGTAAACTTCTTCCCCTGCAGATAAGTAGGCGTGTACTTGTTCAGGTAATACGCCTCCAGTTCGTCTCCGGATAAGTTCTGTGATGTACCGTCAGCATTCCAACCCCGGTCTTCTCCTTCTATCCGTGCACTCGTCGGTGCGAACGCACGTGTGTTGCTATAGGTGAATCCCACATGCGCATAGCAGTTGTTGAACACCTCATACACAGCACGGAATCGGATCTCGTCATTGCGCCAAATAGGCTCACTAAAAGGGGTCTGCGCAATGATAGGGTTCTCCACACGGGAACCGGCTATGTTATGCCGCAGGTACGCATAGGCGCGGTACTTGGTATCGCAGGTATAATCGAGTGTCAGACGCAAGCCGCGAGACGGACGATAAGCCAGTTGCAAGAAGATACTCTGCGCATTATCGCCCATGTAATGGCCCATGTTATAACTGTTGGACGTATAATCGAGCACCGCGATTGAATGCATGTAGCAAGCGATGTACGAACGCATGAACTCACCGCGCAGCGCCAAACCGCGTACCGGCCAGCCACTCCAGTTGAAACCCACTAAGTACGAAACAGGGTTATGCTCCGGATTGGACTTCTTCAGACGGGCAAACTTGAACTCATCCAGGAAGAACGAACCGTACAGACGCAAATAGTCCGTCGGACGAACGGTGATCGTACCAAACACCTGCGAGTTCTGATTCTCCGAAGACAAGCCCTTGGTCAACAAGTGATCCAGCGATTTGTAGAACGCAATCGGAATGAAATACGCAGCTTGCACGTTCCGCTCCGCGTACACAATGGAGTTTCCGAACGAGAACTGCACATACTTGCAAGGCATGAACGTGAACAGGTTCGCTGCCATGAACTTATTGGCAGGCCTATACTCACGCTGCGTCACGCCTTCCCGGTCGTTCTCTACATAATAATAGGTACTGTCCAGCACGTTACTCGGCAGCCACGCATGGAAATAGTCGAACTGAAACCACTTGCAGGGTGTCAATTGGAGTGTAACCATTGGCACAGCAGGATTGTGTGCGGAGAGAATATTCGAACAATGCTGCGCGTCACCCCAAGTGATGCGTTCGCGCTGCACGCCAATCGAACCCCACCAGGCATACAACGATATACCACCACGTGAATCCGAGAAATCGCCACCGTAGTTCGCCTCTTTGTATTGCACACCGGCCAAATTGTTCAAGTAGCCGGGTTGCGTCACGCGCGAACCGTTCACGCCTTGTCCGCTCCAACTGTTATCCCGAATCGAACCCCAGATAGAGAGGTGGTGGGCAATATCCATCTGCAGCTCCGCACCATAGACGCGGTGCATGAGCAACCCGGAATGATTATAACTGAGGTCCATGCCCAAGATCGGGTGCAGGCGCATCTTGAAAATCTTATCCTTGGTCAGAATATGCAGACTCGGATCCGCCAACGAGAGGTTGGACACCGGAGTAATCCACTGCGTCACATGACGATGGCCGTAGGAGTAATACGTCGGTAGCGTATCCAGCTCCAGCGCGTAGTCCTGCAGATAGAACTGCAAGTCCTCCCGCTGACGTTTATTGAGCAACGAGTCCTTGGATTGCGCCTCAACCAACATACGCGCGATGGCATCGCGCGTATAGGGTTTGACAGCCGCATTGGACGAAATGATTCCGTCCGTTGTCAGCTCTTCCAAATAATCGTATATCTCCGTATACTCAATCGCCTCGGGGATACGCTGGGCATATAAAGGTGAGAGGTGGCAGGTGAGAGGTGAAAGTAAAAAAACCGTCACCCATAACCCATAACCTATAACCTTTAACCGATCTTTCATTCTTTACTTTTCAGCCTTCGCCGAACGTGCGTTCAGTCCCTCAATCACCTTGTCGGTGATATCGTAACCGGCTACCTTCTCCATCAGTACAGCATCATTGAGAATGAGATGGATATGTCCGTCTGCGTTGTACTCACGCAAGTACGATTGAACAGAGTCTGTTAACTGTTGGGTCAACTGAGCCTGCTGCTCCATGAAGTCGTTGGTCAACTGCTGACGGAGATTCTCCAGCTCCTGCTGTTTAGCCATCAGTTGCTGCTCTTTCTTCTGCAGACGCATCTGCTCGCTCTCAGCACGCTCACGGCTCAGGAATGCACCTGCCTCCAGTTTGCGTTGGAAATTGATCACATCCTGCTGGAAAGTCTCGTACTCTTTCTGGAACGTTTTCAGTTTAGTATCCAGCTTAAGAGTCGATTCCTCGTATTGGTTCATCAGTTTGTCCTGTGCCTCAACTGCAAAGGTGTAATGTTTGATGATCGAGTCCGTATTCACTACTGCAACCGGAATCTTCTCACCGGTAGCCTCTATGTCATCTACGGTAGTTTTCTTTGCAAACGGGTTGCCTGCAAAAAAGAACACATACAACACTACGATAGCGATAACTAAAATCGACTCAACGATAATGGCATAATTTACTTTTTTCATAAATCTATATTTTTTACATCTATTTTCTTTGTATTCGTTCGTTGTGCTTCGCGGTCCTGAGCCTTAGCGCAATGAATCTTATCCTCCTTCATCCGCTTGTTCTCGCTGATATGTTGGGAGCGGAACGAATGATCTTTGCGGAGAATAATCCCCACACAAAGAAGCACCATTGCCAGGAGCAACAGCCCTACTGTAATCCCTATTATAATCCACACAGATATACGCATAAGCTATTTCGGCTGCATTTCGGCTGCAAAGGTACGAAAAAATTTTGAATTGTGCAAATAAATATGCAATTATTCTTCCAAAAGCTGCTTTACATGGTCCACATACACGCGTACAGCTTGTATATGATGACCATATCGGCCAAAATCCCAGATGATGTTCGGTTGGTCTCCGTAGCAGCGCTGCAGGTGTTGCGAGCAACGGACGGTGACGATATTATCGTTGGTGGAATGGAAGATATAAAGCGGTGCCTGGGGTTTCCATGTCGGGATGATACTGTCCGTATCGTTCTCCAACACCGGATAATGCACCAGACTGGAGCGCAACAACCCCGCGTAAAAACGTTGTGTCTGCGGCAGCGTCTTGTCCATCGCTTGCGGTGTTAACCAATGACTGCGCAGATGAACCGGCATCCGAAAATAGATATCCAGCGGCTTGGTGTTCTTCGGTTCAATCCACTTGGCATACGCACGTTGCAGCGCAGGAGTGAAGAAATAATCCTGCTCCAAATCCAGGTCGTAAGCTGCTGAAGTACCCATCACCAGAATCGGAATGATCATCGGCATCGCGTATTGGAGCGAGAGGGATGACACATCAAAGGTTGCCGCTACGTCATACGGCCCACCTCCTGCGAAGCAGCGTTTCACATGGATCCGGTCTGCGTATTCCTCCTCAATCAGTTTGAGCGTCCACAGCGCAGTCGCACCACCTTGCGAGTAACCGAGTATATACACGCTGTCCAGCGGAATACCCAGCGCCATACTGTCCAGTACCGGCAGCATTGCCAGATACAGGTCGACGGTGTTACGTGCTGCCAGTTCACCGTATAAGTACGGATGCGTACGATCCACTGTCACACCATACCCCACGTAATCCGGCTGCAGGACAACATAGTCATCCCGGAACACCTTCGCATCGTGCGTAGGGTTGTTCGAAGGAGCTTCGTCATTGCAAAAAATAGTGTAATGCGGAATCAGCATGATGCCCTTGGGCGTGCTGTCCTGTGGCACCATCAGTCGTCCGGAGACTGTCAGCGAATCACCGTGCTGATCCACCGAACGATACAACACCCCGCGCTCCAGCACCTCCGCAGAAAGCGGAAGGCTCAAGCACAAGGCGCATAACGATAGAATGAATATGGATTTTCTCATACGAATATCTTTTTAGTAAACCACTGTCCGTTACTATATGTCTTGATGAAATAGATACCTCTCGGCAGGCCATATGTCCGCACATTCTCTATCTCCCCCTCGTAGATCCCAAGCAGTTTGCCGGACACATCCAACAGGTAGTGCACACCGGGACCATGCGGGATAGAAGGATCATTCTGCAGATCGTTAGCGTCAAACGGATTCGGAATAAAATCCTCGTTCAACCCGTCATTCGCTAGTTCGCTCATCTCTTCCTTCTCACAACCGGGCATCGTACTGAACTCCACAATCGTTCGCACGAGCATATCGTTCAGGTGCTCCACTTGAAGGCTGTCGGTTGTCGGTTTGAGATGCGCATGTCCGATTCCCGAGTCATCGGTAAGGAAGAAGGACGTGCCGTTGGTAGCCAATGCGATAGCGCGCATCAGATACTCGCCGCTCTTGTCCAATCCGCTGCAGACAACGGGTACAATACGCACTCCTTGCGCAGCGGCATTGAGCACTTGCTCATGCAGCAGGGAAATCGTAGCCGAATCGCTATGACAAGGCGCGTCCAAGATAAGGAACACAATGCGTGCACGCGCCTCAGCATCCCATCCGACGCTGTTCAGAGCTGCCATCAGTGCCTCAGGAACAGCCTCCGGAAAATCACCTCCACCAGACGCTTGCTGCTTGTCGATAAACGACTGCGTGATGCTGATGTCGTCCGTCAAACGCGAGATACGGGTGAGGTACTCATCTCCGTGATCACGATAAACGACAGCACCGGTACGGATAGCCAAACCTCCGGTCGCATCTTTGGCACGAGCGATCACATCTTTCATCTCCGCTTGCAGGTAGTGCAACTCATCACCCATCGAACCCGTCGCATCGAACACGAACACCACATCCACTCCTTCCGGAGCGTCACACGGTTCATCCACCACCATCGTATTCAACCCCTCTTTCCATTCACCGTTAACCTGTACCCCGTAACCGGTAACCCGTAACCCATTCCATAGCTCCGCTTTACCGGTGTTATCCGTCACGGCTTGGAATAGGGTATTACCTTGTTGGTCCGTCAGGTTAACCGGATAATTGACAACAGGATAACCGGCTTGGTTCTTCACCTGCACCGTGTACCGATGACGAGGCTCGATGCCCCAGGTCTGGATAAACGCCTTATGCGTGCTATCAAGCACCGTCGGCCAGAAGTACCACTTCGTAAAATCGTTCACTTCTCCGGCTGTCAGTTTACCGGCAGAGACCTGATTGACGACTCCACCATACCCAACCACTATATGATCAGCTGCTTCTGCCAAAACCGCTTCGTCCTCAACCATAACGGCCGGTGTCTTGGCATAGGAATAGAGCGCTTCTGTATGTACCCTACGACCACTGGTGAGCATCCGGTCTTTGCCGCTTCCCCTACTCTCCTTGACGCGCTTAGGTGCCAGACGCACAATCAGCGGAGATGCCTCCGGACGCACCTTGCGAGTCTCATAGCCTTCGCAACTGATGACAAGCGTGCATACACCATTCAACTGCTCCGGTTTTAACACAACCCGGCCATCAAATGAGGTAGTGAAAGTCTGTCCTCCTACTTTCACTTGCGCTTCCGGCAGCAATGCTTGCGTCGTATCCATCACAATCACCGTCAGCGGCTGATCTCCGGCAACTGACGGTTGAACACGCTTCTTCATACACGCGCTTGCAGTTCCTATACACATCAATGCTACTACTAATGAGATAAATTTCTGCATAATTCTTCCAATTTATAGAAAAATATGTGCAATAATTATGCCAAACTCTTGCATATATGCAAAAAAAGCTGTACCTTTGCAGTCGATTTTGATTGTATACTAAATTACGCATAATATGGCAACACAAGAAGAAACATTCAAAAAAATCGTAGCGCATTGCAAGGAGTACGGATTTGTTTTTCCGTCCAGCGAGATCTACGATGGTCTGGGCGCTGTGTATGACTATGGTCAAAACGGTGTCGAGTTGAAAAACAACATCAAGCGTTATTGGTGGGATTCGATGACGCTGCTGCATGAGAACATCGTCGGTATCGATGCGGCTATCTTCATGCACCCGACGACCTGGAAAGCATCCGGTCACGTGGATGCGTTCAACGATCCGCTGATTGACAACCGCGACTCCAAGAAACGTTACCGCGCAGACGTGCTGATCGAAGATCAGATTGCCAAGTACGACGAGAAAATCGCCAAAGAGGTTGAGAAAGCGCGCAAACGTTTCGGCGAGAGCTTTGACGAAGAGATGTTCAAAGCCACCAACGAGCGTGTCAAAGAGCATATCGCTAAACGCGAAGCGCTGCACGAGCGTTTTGCCAAGGCAATGAACGATAACAACCTCGACGAACTCAAGCAGATCATCCTCGACGAGGAGATCGTTTGCCCCATCAGCGGCACACGTAACTGGACAGACGTACGTCAGTTCAACCTTATGTTCTCCACCGAAATGGGTTCGACAGCTGACGGTGCGATGAAGATCTACCTCCGTCCGGAGACGGCACAGGGTATCTTTGTCAACTTCCTCAACGTGCAAAAAACCGGCCGTATGAAGATTCCGTTCGGTATCGCACAGATCGGTAAAGCGTTCCGTAACGAGATCGTAGCGCGTCAGTTCATCTTCCGTATGCGTGAGTTCGAGCAGATGGAGATGCAGTTCTTCGTTCGTCCGGGTGAGGAACTCAAGTGGTTTGAGCACTGGAAGCAGTTCCGTCTCAAATGGCACAAAGCGCTGGGTCTCGGTGACGAGAAATATCGTTTCCACGATCATGACAAATTGGCACACTATGCGAATGCAGCTACCGATATCGAGTTCCTCATGCCGTTTGGCTTCAAGGAGGTGGAGGGTATCCACAGCCGTACCAACTTCGACTTGAGCAGCCACGCTAAGTACAGCGGAAAGAAGATCGAGTACTTCGATCCGGAGCTCAATCAATCCTACACCCCGTATGTCATCGAGACTTCGATCGGTGTGGATCGTATGTTCCTCAGCGTCATGTGCTCGGCATACGAAGAGCAACAACTTGAAGGCGGCGATACGCGTGTCGTTCTGCACCTTCCGGCCGTACTGGCTCCGGTCAAGGCTTGTATCATGCCGCTCGTTAAGAAAGACGGACTGCCTGAGAAAGCACGCGAGATCATGAACGAACTCAAGTTCGACTTCAAGGTAGCCTACGACGAGAAAGACTCCATCGGTAAACGTTACCGTCGTCAGGACGCAGTCGGAACACCGTTCTGCATCACCGTCGATCACGACACCGAGAAAGATGGTTGCGTCACCGTTCGTTACCGTGACACCATGACCCAGGATCGTGTTAAGATCGAGGACCTGCACGAGATCATCCGCAAAGCTACCGATCCGAAGGAACTCTACCGCAAGATCGTCGGTGACTCCTTCGAGGACACGAATGAGTGAGTGAATGGGTAAATGAAAAAAACCAACGTGCCAAAAGGTACGTTGGTTTTTTACACATATCACAGATCTGCGAGAATCGCGATAATTCTTTCAGCCGTGTGTCCATCCCAGAGTTCCGGAATCGCACCTTTCTTCCACTCTCCGGCAAACAGCTTGTCCAATGCCGGTTTGATAGCCGCAGGATTCGTGCCGATCAGTTCATTCGTTCCCACCGTACAGGTCTCCGGACGTTCGGTGTTGTCGCGCAACGTGATACATGGCACACCCATCACTGTCGTCTCCTCGGTAATACCACCGGAATCGGTGACAACCGCTTTGGCGCGTTCCACCAAGTAGTTAAACTCCAGATATCCCATCGGCTCGACGATATGCAGATTCGGGAAACGTTCATCATTGAGCGACTCTGTCGCGCTCATTGAGTTCGCTTGCGGACGATCATTTAGCAATTCGCGAAGCATCTTTGCCGTTCTCGGATGAATCGGGAAGATCACCGGCAGACCATGCACATTATCAATAATCTGCTCCATCATCGCACGCAGATGGTTCTCCTCGTCCACATTAGCCGGACGGTGCATCGTCATCACGACAAACTGCTTTTCTTGAAGCTTTAGTTCGTCCCATATTTCCGGTTTGCGGAACCGTGCTCGATTCGCCAAAAGCGTGTCAATCATCACATTCCCCACAAACCACACCTGCTGTTGAACTGTTTTTGTCGGTTTTTGTAAGCATTCAACCGGTTGATCCTTGGACAACGGGTTGGGAGTGTTAGCAGTTACGAACGCTGCAAGCTCGCTTGTGAGTGTTTGTGGCTGGTTACACTCTAGGCCGTTTAGGCCGTTGGAATGCGTGTTTTCGTTGTTTTTGTTTTCCATTAAAATAGCACCTAAACGCTGCAAGTTTTCGTTCGCGACGTCTGATGTGGTAAACATATAATCAGCCAAACTGTCCGTCACCATGCGGTTGATCTCCTCCGGCATCGTCAAGTCCCAACTGCGGATACCAGCCTCCACGTGGCACACTTTCGTGTTCAGTTTCTTCGCCACGATCGAACAAGCCATAGTGCTCGTCACATCGCCCACAACCAGCACGATATCAGCAGGATGCGCCATGAGTTCTTTCTCAAACGCCACCATGATATGTGCCGTTTGTTCAGCTTGCGAACCACCACCGCAACCCAGGTTCACGTCCGGAGCCGGAATGCCCAACTCCTCGAAGAACGTGTCACTCATGTTCTTGTCGTAATGCTGTCCCGTATGCACCAGCCGATAGTGCATATCCTTTCCCGCTGCCTCCGCAGCCTTAATCGCCTTAATAATCGGTGCCACCTTCATAAAATTCGGCCTGGCCCCTGCAATCAATGTTATTTTCATATTTCTCTAATATTTTCAATCTAAAACTACTCCTTCTCCCGTTTCTCCAACTGTTCCTCGAGCTCAGCCAACTCCGAAGAACCATCCGTCACCGCAAACAACTCCCTATCTTCCTCATCCGCTTCCGCAGCAGCCAGTGCCTTCCTCCGCGCATTAAACGCCTCATACACCGCATCCACATGCGCTTCCATCTGCTTGTTGCTGATGCTCCCGGCACCTTGCAGCACCACTTTCCCTTGGAAGTTCAGCAGCGAATCCACCGTCTCGCGCCAATAACGCAGCGTCAGGTCTTTCCGCTCCCTCACACGCAACTCAGCCGAGTCCAAGAACATCGTCGTCAACCGGTTCAGCACGTCTATCTCCTCCTGCCGCAAATAGTTCTTAGCCGTGTAAATATCACCCTTCCGTACAATACTCCCCTGCCACGACGTCAACGCCATGTTCGGCTTCGACGCATCCGCACGACCCACGATGATCTCCGCTGCCGTTTGTCCCGTCACAGCGTACAGCAACTTGTTCTGCGTCTCTGCAAAGAACATCTGCGTTGCTTTGTCTGTCTTGTCATAATCGCTACTCAGCGCCAACAGGTCCCGAACTTTCTGATAGAACCGCTTCTCGGATGCACGGATCTCGCGTATCCGTTCCAGCAACTCATCGAAGTAATCCGGCCTTCCGTTGGGGTTCTTCAACCGCTCATCATCCATCGTGAAACCCTTCACCAGATACTCCGTCAGGTGCTGATTGGCCCAAATACGAAACTGTGTACCGCGTTTACTCCGTACACGAAAACCGACAGCCATAATCATCTCCAGCGAGTAAAACGTCACCTCATAATTCTTCCCGTCTGCGGCAGTAGTAAAGAATTTCTTTACAACCGAATTTGCGTCTAATTCCCTCTCGTTCAATATGTTAGCAATGTGCTGACCTATACCTTGCTTAGAGGTGTCAAAAAGTTCCGCAAGCTGATTTTGGTTCATCCACACGCTCCCATCCCGCGCATACAGCACCACACTCGCCTTTCCGTCCATGGTGTTATAAATGATGATATTGCTTTCGTTGTTATCCATGATTCTCTAATTCTTTTTACCTTTCATTTAGCATTCACTCCCGTGACCATCTCGCGACCATTACGGACGTCATAGATGGGTGCTTATTCTGTTTAATCAAACAAAGGGATGCGATTGTTTATATTCGTACAACAGAGAGTTAAATTTCCATGACCATAATGTTCCGTATGTTTTGCCGTTAGAGGCAACATGGTTAGCGGCCTCATATTCGGTAGTCAATTGTGTCTCCGATTCGGGAGAGGCTTTCAACAAAGCCAGTTGGCGATTGGCGTAGGCGAATGCTTCAGAGTTGTATTTCTGCTTCGGAGACTGATTCTTTTGATAAGTTTCCTCGCGATCACGGTAGAACTGCTTACCATTACGGATGTAAAAATAGCCTTTGTCGGCTTTTTTGAATTTGCCGCGAACGATGTCGATAGCTGATGTTGTTTCTATTTCTGCCATAAAAATGGGTTTAAATTGTATATTATATATATATATATAATATAGTATATGTTATACAAAAATCGGTTGTTTCTTGGTTCATTCTTGTTGTCATCTTAGCCTTGACTGTCGGTTCACCGTCGGCTCACCGTCGGGATTGGATGCTAATTGGATGCTTCAGGATGTTGCTTTTACCTCTCCCACTCTATGCCCCTCAAACAAGCCGGTAACTTCTTCCCATGTTCTTTGTGATGCGCAACGCACTCGCAACACTTTCCGTGTCTCGGGCATCCTTCTTTCGTGCAAGGACAATCTATGTTATTATGTGGACAAGGCATTGGCGGTTAGTGTTTTAGTCGGTTAATTAAAGATTATTTGATTCTCAAAACGCCATCTACAAGATGAGTGAGATATATTCTGTTATAGGTCGAGTCTATCTTGGGCATTTCCATTTTCTCAATATAATCATTTTCATATTGATCAACATAAACAATCAACCAATATTCGTCAATATCTCTATTTGGATTCTTATATTCAGTTAATTTCTTCTCTTTCTTTCTGATTGTTTGCTCCAAGATATCAACTTTTACATGCTGGCATTCGCCAATTGAACAAACACTCACTGGCAATTCGCTTTCTGCATCACAATCCCATTCGTCCGCAGATTGAATATGTCGAGAGTCATAATCCTGATCTATTAAAAGATTATCAATGTCTTCCAATAACTCTTCTTCACTCTTTTTCCCGTTGAAAGCAGCAACGTTTTCTGGAAAGACTATGACGCTCGTAAGTTTACCCGCTTTACTCCTGTATTTATCAATTGCTTTTTGATACGCTTTACGTGCTTCGGTGGCCTTGGGATCTTTATGGAATTCTACTACTTCTGCACCTATATTTTTCCCTTCATATTCAAATAGAAAATCTGGACTCTCAGAGTCGCAAATATTTTCCCGAGGTATCTTTAGTTCATCGGTTAGAATATTTAAGGCAAAACGCTCACCATACTTTTGCCAATCTCTGTTTGTCATTTCTTTTTCTCTCATGTGTCAAATTATGGTATGTGTCTTACAATTCGCTAATCTTTTCCTTTTCTATCATACATTTTTGTACGCGAGATTTTCGTATAAATTATATATCGGTTGTGTTTTGAAATGTTCTTGGCAATCTTGGCATAACCCATCAAAAATAGCAGTTGCTTCACTTCTTTCACCTAATAACACATACGCAGTGAATTTATCTAATGATTCTGTTGCATTTAATACCACTTTATATAACGATTTCTTTTCTTCAGCAGTTATACTCCTATATCTATATGCTATTTCCAGATTACTCAATATCTTAGCGTATGGCGATATGTTCTCAATATCTTTTTCCTGCAACCATGCATTAAGATATATTGCCGCTTTCAGAAGATGCTTGTTTTTCGCTTTGTCAAATGCTATTAGTATTTTGTTCAGCGTCTTAATAGCATCATCTATAATTGGAGGAAATCTGTCATACAAATACTGGTATACATCCGTAATATTATGATAGTTAATGTTAAGAATCTGATTAAAATCATCTGGTGTTAACAAGGTATAAGGTGTACTGGGGATGAATTTCCCATCTGTTGTTTCTAATGCAAGTACATAGTCCTTTGTAAAACCAAAATAATCCTCTATTCGATTTCCTTCTGTTTCTTTTATTACCAAGACTTGGATAGACTTATCGCCTACAGGAATATTACATACAATAGAGTGCTCAAACTCTTCCTTTACTCTGAAATTTTTAGATATTTCTCTCTTTACAACACCTCTGTATAACAAATTCAAATTGCTGAAGTCTTGCGGAGATAGTTTGCGATAATCTATCTCATCAACATCAATATGTAATATAGTTAGAAGTTCTGCAATATTTTGGACTTGTTTCTCTTGACGTTCAATTTCTTCGATGGTTGTTTCTATCTCAAAATCTTTCAGCAGCAATCCTCCTATATCACATTGTCTTTCTTTTTTAACAGCTTTAATAAAAGAAAGAGCTTTTAAAATTTGTTGTATCTTGGAAGGACACGTATATTTGATCTCACTACTTTTATTCTCTTTTAGATATCTTGTATATACAAAAGCATTTCCAAATTGAATTTGGGCTTCTCGATCGTCACGAATTATAGTAAAGTTGTCGTAATAAACCTTATCACCGACTTTGACAGGTTCTTCTCTCTTATTAAACAATCCTAATTTGATGTTTTCATTGGAAGCCGGTATTGGTATGGGAGCATTATCTAAGTTTACGTATAAAAAATTGTCATGCGCATTTACGGATTCTATGAATTCTATCTTCGATGGTTTGTTGCTCCCGTAGCAAATACCGTTAAAACTGACACCTTTGAAATGAGGGTTGTTTTGCCAATATTCTATCGGCTGTGGTTCTGTATTTGAAAAACTATATTGTTTTCTTATATCTTCATAGAAATTACGCACAATATCCATTATTCTATCCGTCTCTATTGGAAATTTGGAAAATCGTATAGATACAGATTTCTGGCTGGATTCTAATTGAGATAAGGTATTTTGGATTTTTACCACAGACAACGCAGCGTAATAAATCACTTTTTCGTGTTTGCTATTGATTGCGACTACAAAATAGAGAACCCCTCCGCTATGTAGATAATGACGCAAATCGTTGACTTTAATAGTATAAGTCAAAGGCTGGGGAATTTTTACAAATGTTTTTCCTTTTACTTGTACGGATACTTTCCCTATTAAATTTTCATTTTTAATTTCTGCCTTGCTATATATCGATATATCTCCATCCGTAAGAGGCGTTTTGTCATTCGTTGCCACATTCGCGACTAACAACGGACAACAATCCGTTATTAAAGCATCTATCGCATTTATTGCCATCCGCTCTATTTTCAAGGGAGACTTATCCATACAAGTATTATTATCCCTCAATCGTTTTTATCTCATCTTCCGTTAAACCATACAACGCATATACCAGCTCATCTATCTCCTTATCCGTTGCACTTATCTGCGCTGAAATCTCGTTGAGGGCGGATTTGTATTGGGTGAAGTACTCTTCCCATTCGTCTTGTTGAACGAGGGAGAGTTTGATCTTCTGCTTTTTGAGTTCGGCAACAAAGCCCGCAAAATCGAGGGTATCAAAGGTCTCTAACGCCCCTGTTACCTTTACTTCCGGCATATTGTCTTGCAATCTCCGCAAGAACCGAGCGCGTTTGGTTTGGAGGTCGCGATTAAGGGATAACATACAGTCGGCAAGCTCAATAAAGGGCTGTTGGTCGGCACATTCGGGGATAGGGAAACATGATAAATCATCCAAACTAATTTTTGCAAACACTTTCCCTTTTATGTCATGCAAGCATCTATAAAAATATGTAGCCGGCTTACTATTCAAAATAGCAAGTAAATATTTTAAGGAATATTGTGCATTCACTTGATAGATGCCATGTACTAATGTGTCAAAATAATAGTTTTGGTCATCATACGAACAAACTAATCTATCTCCTGTTTTGCGAATAACAAGTTTCTCTACTTCAAACAAAGATTTATCTCTTAACGCAAAGTCAATCTTTGTTTGTTGATTCATACCTTTTTTACTTTGGATATCATTTATCGTTAGAGTATCAGCAATATGTTCATCATAGATAATATAATCGCCTCCCCAAATTATACAATATTGTTTAATTTCCTTTCCCCATATTATCTTCTGAGTTAATTCGCCAGGAATTCTTGTTATAAGTTTCTCCTTGATATTTCCTGGGTTTAGTCCATTCTTAAATTTATAGAATGTTTTAGCCTGGGGGAATTTAATAATCTTAGATTTTATTTGATCTGAATCTTCTGATTGAATAACTATTTCTGCTTTTTCTCCCTGTAATAATATATTCTGATTCACAAAGTTTTGTACAATATTTGTACCATCCCTGAAATCTGTTGTTTTCTCACAATTAGCAAGACGAACAAGATGGTTCTCTTTTATACTACTCTTTATTTCAAAAGTAATTATTAAACTTGAACCCACCTCTGCATCCTCAAATACTTTTTCTGTTATTGTAAATAATTCCCTTACCTCTGAATTTGAAAGAATATATCTACGAATATCCTCAAAATAAGAATTAATCAATAGAGACTTTGGAATAATAAAAGAGACTACACCTTTTTTATAAATCTGGAACATTCGTTCTAAGAATAATATATAAAGGTTGAGTTTGTATCTCGACAATGGGAAATTTTTAGTGTAATAATCTTTTAAAGAATCATCAATTAATATTCCATACGGCGGATTACCAATTACGACGTCGAAGCCGCCTTTGGCGAAGACTTGCGGGAACTCGGTTTGCCAATCGAAAGCCTTCTCTCCTGCTATTTCGGGATCGGAGATGAGGGAGTTGCCGCACTTGATATTATTATTGAGCGAGTTGAGTTTGCGGTGAGGCTTGGCGGTACGAAGCCAGAGCGCGAGACGAGCTATCTCCACACTCTCTTCGTTGATATCTACGCCGTAGAGGTTGTTCTCGAGGATGGAGTTCTCCACCGCTTGGAAAGCGATGGTTGAGCCGGTGATCTTGGCTTCCATCTCATCAAGCAGCTTGTGCTCTGCCATCAAGAACTGGAGCGCTGCATTGAGGAAAGCACCTGAACCGCAAGCAGGGTCACAGATAGTGATGCCCAACAACCATTCGCGGTATTTGTTCAGTTGGTCGAGCAAGCGTTTCTTAGTTGCCATCTGACGGTTCTTGTCGGCGAAATACTCGGCTTCGTCAATACCCATCTCGGCTTTCTTCTCTGCGCAGAGCCGACCGACCGTGTTCTCTACGATATATTTGGTGATATATTGCGGCGTATAGAACACGCCGTCACGTTTTCTTTTGCTTACCGTAGGCACCTCACCAGCGTTGATCTGTGCCGTGACTTCTTCGATCTCGTTGAGCGAGTTCTCGAAGATATGTCCGAGGATGTTGACATCTACCTCAGTGGAATAGTCATAGTCAGCCAACTTCCGCGTAAACCGTGCCAAGATGTCATCGCTGATTTTGATGCTATCAAGCACCTCATCTGGTTTGAACAGTCCACCGTTATAAGCAAAGATCTCGTATTTCTTGCCCTGCCAACCGGTGTCCATATATCCAAAATATTTCTTGATACGGTTGTACAGCGGCACATACTCGTCCATTTCCTTCAGTTGCTCCCATTGCTTGAGAATCTCAACCATCGAGTTCGGCGGCAACAAACCGCAGTCTTCCGCAAAGAAGATGAACAGCAGTCGGTCAAGCAGTTTCTGAGTCTTCCGGAAGAGAAGGAGAATCTGCTCTTTGGGCGTCTCTTCCGTGGTGTTGTTGGCGAGTATATCGGCGAAAATCTCACGCTTGAAGGCAGAGTAATCTTTGTAGAGCTGCTGGGTGATATGGTCCTCGTTGCTGACGCTCTCCAACTTGGCTTTGAGCGGCAAGTCGGTACTTATGTTCGGCCATGCGAGGCAGAAATAGAGCAAACGGAAGTCGTCCTCGTTGAGCGTGAACAGGTTCCACTCGATATGCTCTACCGCATTGTCAATATAGAAACGCAGTTTCTCGAAGTTGGAAATGACCACATACTTCGTATCCTTGTGCTGGCTCTTATAGCCGAAGGCTTGGCGCTCGACGTGGCTCAAATCGGTCGTCTTGTGATCCTTCAACTCAATGACACCTACCACTTTCTCGTCCCTCAATATAGCGCCATCCGCTTTCTTGGCATCGGTCTCGTTTTTTTGCTCCGTAATGAGGTTGAAGTTCGGCGAGGGGTTGAGGGTGTAGCCAAACACCTTCACGAACAACTCTCGCAGAAATCCTTCTTGAAACTGCTCCTCTTTAGATGAGCGGATGTTGTCTTGGATCTCCTTATTCAGGAAATATCCCTTATACACCTCCCACGCCTTTGCTACACGCTCATTATCAAGCGCCGCGAGGTACTTCTTTATGACACTATTCTGAAAAAACATAGTTTTACTTTTTCTCGTTCAATTATATTTTATCTTGCCTCTTCTGCCTGTTCCTTTTTTGAAATCTCTTCTTCTGTAAACTTAAATTAATCAAAACAAGTTTCGGGGTTGAGGTCTTGCGGGCCACGCCTTCTCCCCTATTTCTCCGTCTGCTTACACCACGTAGCCTGTTCCTTTTTTGAATTATTGCTGTTTTCTATACACTTCGCTTAATGTTTTGCCTTCCGCATCTTTCCATCTTGTCCAGCCGTTGGAACTACCACCGACTACCATTTTAGCAGCTGCGGATGGAGATGGAAAAGTATAATCGGCTTTGAGGATGATTTTGCCTTTCGATTGTGTACAATTGGCTTCAATGAAAGCTTTGCGTTTCTCTATGGTTTGCGGCTCAAGTGAATCGCACTCACCACTCCGCAACTCACTACCTGCCAACACAACGAACTCATCCGTTTCTTCCTTATAATACCCCTGTGCATCACTCCCTGCTCTCTTGCAATAAAAGATATGTTGCTCCGGCTTAGCCTGTTCCTTTTTTGACTTATGCTTGGACTTCGGTGCTTTGTCTTGAAATACTTCAATCTCTGCATCATCAATAACCAACTGCACGTCATAGAAGATCTCCAGCGCATCTTCCGGCTTCACGTTGAAGAACTCACGGTTGTTGCGGATACGTAAGTTTGTGAATCGCTCAATGTACTTATGTACGAGTTTCTCTGCCTCGGCGTATTTAACCGTGCACATCGTCGCATAAATCTGGAAAGGCAGCGGCACAGCGGTGTTGTCTAATTCTTTCGAACGTACATCAACCGGTCGACTGCTTTTACCTATCTTCACCCAATTCTCTCTAAAAGCCGGATTAGTCAGGATGTAAACATATCCTTTTTCTTCCTGTGCCATATCTTAGTATTGTTTTTCTCGTTTTATAATATCTTAGCCTGTTCCTTTTTTGAGTTATTCCCCTCTCACCACATCAATCCACACTAGCCTGTTCCTTTTTTCGATCACTCTGGCATAGCTTGTTCCTTTTTTGAATTATCATCTTCTGCTTGCTTCAAGTCTTCCCAAAACGCCAACCCTTTCTCCGTCAACTTATATGCCTGTTCTGGTTTACTCGGCACATCCATGAACTCCATCACGACCAAACCTCTATCACGTGCAGGATACATATAGTTCCGATAAAAATCCCGACGAGACTCCTGACGTAACCCCAAATCAGCAATCAACTGACGCCTCGGTGCAATCTCTCCACCAATCGCCTTCACTAATTTTCTCACCCGTTCATCTGTCTTTATCTTCGTATTCATATCCAGCCTGTTCCTTTTTTGCCTTCGCACGCAATTTTGCGTGCAAAGATACTACATTTTTCTGAGATATGCAAAAAAATTTGTAAAATAATCGTTCCGCAGAATAAGAATTCTCAGATTTCTCACAAATAATCGTTCTAAAGGATAAGAATGTCTTGTCCTGAAATATGTTGACACTAAAAAAGGTGTCGTTATGGACAAAAGATTAAAAAAGTTTACGATTGCAGATCGATTAGCAATCCTCCATGAGTACGAAACAAGTGATCTAACCGGAGC
>Ga0247610_10000185_pt1 | contig 102959 bp, 83 predicted proteins | sample 174DNAGHGhighgp2_FD_193483 | JGI IMG/M metagenome (GOLD analysis project Ga0247610, IMG submission 193483) | Sheep rumen microbial communities from Palmerston North, Manawatu-Wanganui, New Zealand - 1742 DNA GHGhigh gp2 | ecosystem: Host-associated > Mammals > Digestive system > Stomach >... | reverse complement strand
AGAGCAGGCTAAGTATATGTGATGTGTTTTTATTAGTTAAGTTTTTATAGCTAGAAGAGAAGTCGTCCTTGTGGCGACTTTTCTGTTTAAGGGCAAAAATTATTTATCATTTTTGTAAACTAAAATTTTTGCGGACCTTCCATTCGCTTCCATTCATCTCAAATTTTCCGCCTTTATTTAGCACATAGCGAGCCTCATTTTGTGGCTCGTTTTTTATGTGTTAATTTCAGCGGGACATTTTACCCCACTCATTGCAAAAGAACTCTCTTTTTAGGGCTCTTTTCAGTTTAAATTATATTTTTGAAAATAAAAAATCCCCGAACGATGTTCGGGGAAGGAAGAGAGTGACAGTTATAGTGTTCTGGTGTCTACGCTAGAAAGAAGTATAAACCGATCACTTCCGTCTTTTAGCTCTTCAACAAACTTTGGACCATAAGAACATCGCACCTATTCAAGGACTGCAAAAAGGAGCCCTTTAGAAATGTCGTGGTGGAATGTTCGCTCGCGGATACTGTTTAAGCAGTCGGTGAGCAGCGGTACATCTGCTAATGTCTGCTTTTGGGCCTCTTTTAAGAGTTTCTCAATCAGAGGTTTAATGCCATACTTGTCATCGCAATTCCATGCAATGACATTGACGTTGTTCACACAGTTTTTACCGTGTCCGGTCATTGTTCCTAAGAACGCAAATGAACCGTTGCTGAGCATCGGGCTAGCAATCATTACATACGAATTAAATGAAGCCATAATTTTTGATTTTTTGGTTAATAATTGAGGTTACATAATCTTTTTATTCAGGTCTTCTTGCTATCACAAAATTTATTTTTTGTCCAGTAAAAATTCATAAAAAAACCGTCCGTAACGGGCGGTTTTTTGAAAAGATTAAAATGGTCAATTTACCTTTTGCATAGGCGTGCGAAGCCAGCCATGCTTTTGGGCATAATCTTGGAGTGCGGGGCTTAGTCTGTGCGGTGCTTTTTTATTCATATGGATGAATTTTTGCGCCGTTTCCTTTAGTTTCGGTAGAGTGATGAGCAACTTTTGAGCCTCATCAGAGAACACCCGATCCGATGAAAGGTAATAACTTTCTAAAATGATGTTACCTTGCGGTAGCTCGGCAATTTGAGGTAATATTTCCTCATTCAGATTAAAGCCCTGTTCAAGCATCTTTATGACAATGCGTTCAGTGCGCTCTTGGGGAAGCTTGAACATTTCTTTTTGAGCCTCATCTGAGAGGGAGAAGCCTTGGCTTAGGTGCAAAATTGCTAATTCCTCGGCAATATCATCCTCAAGTGTGAAGAATTTTACCTGTGCGGTTGGACAGAACTCATAACCGGATTGGATGTAGTCTTTGGCAATCACATACGCCCCAAAACCATCAAAGATGGTCATTTCTTCTTTCTTTTCTTGTTCTTTCATAATCCTTAAAGTTTATAAAAATATTTATCAAGGATTGTTTATACGCTTTTTAAGTAAAAAAAGCAAGAGCGGATTTCATTTTTTTTGATATTTTTGGTGGGTTAAAAGATTGCCACGCGGTTTAAGAGCGCTCGCAATGGCGGTATAGGGATTATTCTTGTGCTTGTTTTTGAAGTTTCTTGATAATCATATTACGCTTTAGGCGACTTAAATGGTCTATGTATAAAATGCCAGATAAATGGTCTATTTCATGTTGCAGTATCACGGCTAAATAATCAGAAGCTTCTAAAATATGCTCTTTACCGTTTTCATCTTGGTATTTTACTTTGATGGCGGCGTGGCGTTCAACTTCGGCGCATTGTCCGGGAAGAGATAGGCAACCTTCGTTAAAAAATATGGTTTCTGATGATTTTTCGATAATCTCGGGGTTTACCATCTTCATCGGGTGAGGGCCAGCTTCTCCGTTTTCTCCAACCTTATCATCAACCACAATCATCTTAAGCGACAGACCGATTTGCGGGGCAGCTAAACCGACGCCCTTATCAGCATACATGGTTTCTAACATGTCGTCTAAAAGCTTTCTTGTTTCGGCAGTAATTTTTTTGACCTCTTCACAAGGGGTGCTTAAAATTTTATCGGGGTATGTATAAAGCTTTAAGACAGACATTTTCTAGATCCTTACTTTGTGCGCAATTTGATCCAACAAAGCGTTTATCATTTTTGGTTCGTTTTTGGTAAAGAAGGCATAGGCTAAATCAACATATTCTTGGATGATGACTTTGGTATCTATATCGGTTGAATAACCCAGTTCATAAACCGCACAGAGGAGAATCGCCTGCATGGTTGCATTCATATGGTCATAAGCCGAACCGTCCTTTAAATAAGTGCGAAGAGCTGTTTCAAGAGACTCTTTTTTGGCATGGACACCGCGCACTAAAGATTCAAAATAAGGTTTGTCCATATCTTCAAGTTCAACCGTGTGCTCACCGGTTAGGGTATCTTCTTCTATGGCATAGCGGCCAAGATCACCTGTGGTAAAATCGGTGATAACTTCATCAACGCTTAAACCGGAGAAGGCACACATATATGTCGCTTGAACGGCAGCCAGCCGTGCACCGGATTTTTTTCTTATCTTTTCAGAAACGAATTTTGCCATTTTCTTTCCTATCTCTCTTAACTGTTATTTGCAGTGATGTTTGTAACAAAGTCTTCAAAATCTTTAACTTGCTTAAAATCTTTATAAACAGAAGCAAAGCGGATATAAGCAACTTTGTTAATGTGAAGGAGCTTTTCCATTACTTTTTCGCCGATATCTTTGGAGCTGATTTCGATGACGCCGGAATTTTCAAGCTCGCGACGAATTTCCTCAACCAACTTCTCAACTTCAAAGTTAGAGATACCGCATTTACTGACGGCAAGGGTGATGGAACGCAATAATTTTTCGCGGTCAAATGGCACGCGCTCGCCGTTCTTTTTAATCACCATCAGTTCTTGCAACTGGATACGTTCGTAAGTGGTGAAACGCCCGCCGCAATCAGGACATTCACGACGGCGACGAATAGCGTTTTCATCTATCGTATCGCGCGAATCTTTAACTTGGGTATTGGTGCACCCACAAAACGGACATCTCATATTTTTACTCCTGTTATGTGCTATGTATAGTCTATCGGAGATTAAAAATCAAGGGGATTTTTATAAGACTTTGTCAATGTCTAACCGGTTGTTAACTTTTGGGCGCGATAATAGCTTAAAGAATCTAATTTAAGCGAGGGGATTATGATAACACTCACAAGTTCAAAAATTGCCGAGATTTTAGGCTGTGATGGAAAAGTTGCCAAGGCAGAGATTGCTGAAATTTCAACCGACAGTCGCAAGGTTGATGATAAAACTTTGTTTATTGCGTTAAAAGGTGAAAAGTTTGACGGACATGATTTTATTTTGGATGTGTTAAAAAATGGTGCGCCGCTGGTCTTATCCGAGAAAAAAATTGATGGTGCAGATGAAACTCGCGTAATTATTGTGCCTGATACGCTTAAAGCATTCGGTAAGCTTGCACAATATAATCGTCGCCAATATAAGGGAACGGTGATTGCTTTAACCGGAAGTTCCGGAAAAACGACCACCAAAGAAGAGCTTAAGGCGGCGCTTTCCGCCTATGCGCCGACTTATGCCACCAGCGGTAATTTCAATAATTTTATCGGCGTGCCTCGTTCCCTTTTGGATATTGATATGAATGCCAAATATGCGATTATTGAAATGGGTATGTCAGCGCCTTTAGAGATAGATTATTTGGTGCATTTAACCGAGCCTGATGTGGCGCTTGTCACCAATGTTTATCCGATGCATATTGAGTTTTTGAAAACGATAGAAAATATCGCGCGTGCAAAAGCCGAGATTTTCGGCGGTTTGAAACAAAACGGAATTGCCGTTTATAACGAAGACACCAACCATGCGGAAATCTTAAAAGCGGCGGCAGAAAAAGCAACAACAAAAGTCTTTGCTTTCGGTAAAAATCACCATGCAGATGTGAAGCTTAATTTAAGTGAAACGGGTGAGCATTATTACTATAATGCATGGGCAGTATTGGCGGTTATTGAGGCATTGGGTTTGCCCTTAGATAAGGCGGTTCAGGCTATCAATCATTTTTCAGCACCGGAAGGCAGAGGCAAAAGGTATGATGTGGTGTTAGACGGGAAACACATTACCTTGATTGATAACAGTTATTCGGGCGGGCCGGATGCCACGGTGATGGCAGTTAACAGCTTAGGACAGCTTAAGGTTCAGGGGCGAAAAATTGCCGTTATCGGTAAAATGGCAGAGCTTGGCGATTATACCAAAGAGGCGCATGTTCGTGTGGGCAAGGCGTTAAAAGAAAATGATATTGATGTGGTAATCGGCGTTTGTGCGGAAACGAGAGATATGTTGGCAGAATTACCGGCTTCGGTGGAACAGCATTATTTTGAAACCGTTGACGGTGTTCAAGAATTTTTAGAAAATAAAATTCTTCAAGATGGCGATGCCATACTCATCAAAGGGTCGCATTATTCATCTCAAGTATACAAAGTTGCTGCTGTCTTAAAAACTTTTAAGGGGTAAATTTTGCGATATGACTCGCGGATGGATGCCTGTCCCTAAATACTCACTTACTTCTATGTAAGCTCCGCTTTAGGGCAGGACATCTGCGGCCCTCTCGCAAAATTTGTGCCAGCGGCACGGGCATAACTTTAAAGTCGGGGCAGGAGTCAGACGTTTGGTAAAATTTCCCGCCTTAAAACAAGTCGGAGCGTGAGTAACGAAAAATGTCGAACGAGGGTTGGACATCCGCGGTGTCAAAGCAAGATTTGTGTGCGCAACACCTGTATTACTTTAACTGTCTGTATTTAAATTTTTTTGACAAATTTTTATTTTTTTGTCTTGACGAGGCGTCAAAATTGTGGTATATATATTCTTGTAAATAATTATTGGGTCAAGGCAAAGCCCTTCCGGACTTTAGATGTGAGTGTTGACATCACAGAATTACAAGTTCTGAATAAAGTCGGATAATTATTTTAACTCTCTAAACCAAATACAACTATGGCAAAGAGAAATTTTAGGATCAGATCTCCCGGTTCTTAAGTTACCAGTCAATATCTAGTAACCCGGTGGAGCGCAAGTGCTGACAGACAAACACCTCCGCCACAAAAATTAAGACTATGAGAGGTCCTCCTTAAAAACAGTGGTAAAAACGCCACTTAAAAAAAGTAACCGGTTATTCATCACTCGTCCGCGCGTTCCGAGCTTGCGCACCCGATGAATAACCAAGTAAATAACTTATAAAAGAACCGCCCAAAGGAGCGGTTCAACTTTTTTAAATTACTTTTGATAATTTTTAATAAATCGCGGATTGTGGCCGAGGTTTGAAATCAGTTCATAAGCGATTGTTCCGGCATCGCGGGCGATGTCATCAACCGTGTAGTCATCATTGATGAGGTAGCCCCAGTCACCGGTCTTAAGTTCGTTTAATGAGCTGACATCACATATTACGTTATCCATGGAAACGCGTCCTAAGATGGTGCAGAAACAGGGCTTGCCGTTTTCATAAAAAATGACTTTGCCGCGGTTAGAAAGGGAGCGTGGCAGACCATCACCATAGCCGATGGAAACAATGGCAATCTTCATATCTGTCGGGGCGCGGAAAGTTGCCGAGTAACCGACAAATTCGCCTTTTTTTAAGGGTTTTACCTGCAAAACAGGGGCTTTTAGCTCTAAGATGTTGCTCATCTCGTTTTCGCGATACGGGGCGGTATTGATGCCATACATGGCGGCGCCTAAACGCGTTAAGTTAAAATGAAAGTCATCGCCTAAAAACACACCGTCTGACGCGGATAAGGTTGCCGGTGTATCTTTGAAAAATGTTTGTTTGATTTTCTTAAAATTGGCGAGTTGGCGTGCGTTCATAAAGTGCGCTTGTTCATCGGCGCAAGATAAGTGTGACAGCACATACGAAAACTCGTTTAATGTCTCTTTTGATAAGGTGTTTAAATCATCAACGCTAAAGCCCAAGCGGTTTAAGCCGGTTTCTACCTGTATCGCCGGACGAATACCTTCAATTTTGTGGGAATTCCAAAAAGAGAGCATATCCTTAGAGCAGATAACCGGTGTCAGGTGTGCCTCTTTGAAATAGGTAAGTGAATCTTCACCAATACCTTGGAGGGCAAAAATGGTTGCCTCCGGTGCGACCTTGCGGATAATGGCGCCCTCGCTCCCGTGAGCAACAAAGAAATGGCGGCAACCCTCTTTATAAAGTGCTTCGGTGACATCAACCGCACCCAAACCGTATGCGTCATCTTTTACCACGGCGGCGGCAATCGCCGGTGCGGAGAGTTTTTGCAATATCCGGTAGTTGGTGATGAGTTTTTTTAAGTTGATATTTAGTATCGGGGTTGTATATATAGACATAGTTGTTTTCTCTTATAAGGTTTCAAGTTAAATGCAGTTTATTGATACGCATATTCATTTGCAAGATTTTAAACCGGATTTTGCACCGCGGGTTTTGGATAATCCGGAGGCGGATAAGTTGGTGCTTGTTTCTGCCTCAACGGAAGATTTTGATAAAATTGCAGAGCTGATAAGCAAATATCCTGATAAACTGGTTGGGGCGTTTGGTGTGCATCCGTGGTATTCTGATGATGATTTTTCAGTTGAATATCTTAAGGATATGCTTAAAAAGTTTTCTTCTGCGTTGGTGGGTGAAATTGGTGTGGATGCGCTCAAAGAGCCGGTCTCAGACGGACAACATCAACTTTTTTCCAAGCAGTTGGCGGTGGCGTGGACGTTTAATCGTCCGGTGATTGTCCATGCGGCAAAAGCGTTTGAAGGGTTGATGGCGCATGAGGCCGAGCTTAAAGAGGTCAAATATGTGCACCACGGGTTTGTTAAAAATCCGGAGTTACTTAAGTTTATCAATAAAACCGGCGGTTATTTCGGGTTAGGGCGATTGTTCTTAAAGCAGGAAAAGGCGCGCGAATTATGGGAACAGATGCCTAAAGATAAAATTTTGTTTGAGACCGATGCACCGTATCAGGCAGATGAGGCGTACTATAACGATATTGTGCAGGAAAATTTGGTGCGGTTGTCTCAGATTGCTGAAATGTCCGCTGCGGATTTGAGTGCGCAGTTGATTAAAAATGCTCAAACGTTTTTGGCGTAAAAGTTATTCATCCGGCGGTGTGTGTTTTCACACGCAAACACCGATGGTGGGTAACTTTTGCGGAACAATATATAAAATTGCGGCGCGTATAAAATTATGGGACAAGGCAAACCTTGTTCCATAATTTTATGTTTGACAGACGCGCCGAGCGACCTTGCGGTCGCCGCCTGCACGGCGGGTGCCGCTTATGCCGCGGAGGCAGTGGCAGCGCCACGTGCCTAACCTAAAAAGCGAAATTTTGCCGCGCCGTATGTTCGTTCATCAAGTAATTTTAAATTTTCAGGTATTGCCAATTCTTCATCTTTGGCGGTTTCAACGATAATCAGCGCGTCAGATGCCAAATACCCTTGTTTGATGAGATTTTGTAATGTCGGTTCGCTTAACCCCAAATTATACGGCGCATCCATAAATATCAAATCATATTGCTTTTTTGCGAGAGGTAATACTCTTGCATCGCGCTTGATAAAATCAATGTTCTTAAATCCGCATAAGTTGGTGTTTTTTTCGGTTAACTTCACATCTATATCCACAAATGTTACGGTTTTTGCACCACGAGATGCGGCTTCTAACCCAAAGGCACCGGTTCCTGCAAAAATATCTAAAACAGACATCTCATAAAGCCTGTCGCCGATTTTGGACATGATAATGCTAAACAGGGCTTCTCTTGCTCTGTCCGTGGTCGGGCGGATACGCTCATCTTTTGGGGTAAATAAAACTTTGCCACGCTTAATACCGGAGATTATTCGCATATTTCATATACCTTGCCGAGTTGTTCTCTTAATACCTTTTGCGGTACTTCTTTAACCTCACCGGCCTTAAGCGAACCTAATTGAAACGGACCGTAAGAAAGACGAATTAACCGTGCGACGGTTAAGCCGATTGATGCCATTAACTTTCTTATCTCTCGGTTTTTACCCTCGGTTAAAGAAATGGTCAACCATGCATTAGAGGTTTGTTTGGAATCAATGGTGATTTTGCATGGCGCATAAGTCACTCCCTCTATCTCAACGCCTTTTTCCAATGATTTTAATTTCTTTTCATCTAAAAAACCGTGAACTTTGACTTTGTATCTGCGGCTCCAATTATTGCTCGGTAATTCTAATGCACGGGATAAAGCACCGTCATTAGTTAGCAACAAAAGCCCTTCGGAATTGAGGTCTAATCTACCAACTGAAATAACCCGCGGCAAGCCATGGGGCAGGTTGGCAAAAACCGTGTTGCGGTCTTTATCATCTTTATGTGTGGTTACAAGTCCGGTCGGTTTGTGATAAAGCCACAGGCGTGTTTTATCTTTTTTGGCAATCTTTTCGCCGTCAAATAATATCGTTTCCGAACCGTCAACCAAAAAAGCCGGCGTTTCAATGGTTTCCCCGTTAACGGTAATGCGTCCCTCTAAGATAAAATTTTCTGCCTCGCGACGCGAACAAACGCCCGAACGGGCAAGAAATTTGGCTATTCTTTCAGACATGATTTTACATCCAATGTTCTTGTTCCAAGAGGTCTCTGGCGCGTTGGGAAAGGGCAAGATATTCATTTACGATGGCGTTGATGTCTTTAACCATGGTCGGCTCTATGTTCATTGCTTCTGCAATGTCTAAAATGTAATCAATTTCACAATCGGCCAAATCCGCATCGGTATTTGCTACCATGCACAAATCCTTTATCAGCATCAGGGCTTTGGGGCGCTCGGTTATCATACGTGCCTGCTTTAAGAGAGATTCTTTATCAGCGGTTTTTATCATGGTGGAAAGGCTTTCGGCGCTGATGTCATATTTTAAGGCGAGTTCTTTTAAGTATAAAAGTTCTTCGCGTGTAACCTGTCTGTCAATGGCAACCAAGCCACATATCACTTTAACAAAGATAAACCTTTCGCCTGCCGAAAGGCTGTCTATAAAATTCTTGTCCGGATAAAACATAGGGGCTTCTCCAACGCTGTTAATATGGTTTTATTTTAGCAATTCATTGCTGATTGTAAAGAGTTTTTTTACTCTCTTTAAGGTATCGTTTCTCTATGGGTTATGAAAGGATATGATGAAATGCTTGGCGATAAAATATCGGTGTTTAGGGGCGTGTTTTTTAATCCGTTGGTTTGGACAGGCGGAATCCTGACCTTATTAACGCTTAATTATGAAGAAGATGTGTTTGAGGTGTTCTTTCTACCTAAAACATACGGTTTATTGGTTATGGGGGCGGGTATTTATGTGGCATTGTTCGGAATCCATTATACCGAAGAGCAGGAGCATATTGATTGGGGTGAGACTTTAGCCGGAGTTATTTATACGGCAGGGATAGTTTTAATCAGTTGGTTTGTAACTCTTTCGCTTATTATGAGCTATCGCACCAGCGGAGAAAGCCTCCGCGACAGAATGACGCAAAAACTGCAGGAAAAAGCTGAAATGCGTGCGGCTGAAAGAGGGTATAATGCCTCGCATTATAATAATGACGCTGAGGAGATGGACATTAATCATGTCATTGAAAATTTCGGATTACAGGGTGGTAAATCGTATGTTATAACGCCACAAGCAGACGGCACAATCTCGGTTCAGGTGATTGAAAGTCAAGATTGACAACAGATGGAATATACGGTATAATAGAGGTATCTGTTAAGGAGGCTTTAAATGGCGTGGAAAGACTTGAGTTATGATAAAAAAGTTACGTTAACAGGCCTTGTATCTGTGGCTTGTGCAGCGCATAATATTGAGTGGTTAAAAAAGGCTCTGCCGACAGCTGAAGATTTGTTGGAATACCGCGATATGCGCAACGGCGGCGGGGTATTGCATACGCTGATGTATGCAAACGATACCAAAGATGCCGGTGCAGTGAGATTTTTAAGAGAAATTATGAAGACCTACGGGGTGGATAAAAATCCCGAACTCAAAGAAGCGTTGTTTATGAAGCGCAATACAAACGGCAAGCTGGCGGCGGATTTTAGTTATGCAAGTCAATATATGCCCCCTGAAAGTAAAAGAGAATGGGAGGCTTTTCGCGGTCATGATGTTTCACAAATGACGGATTTAACCGATAGGCGGACGCCGGGAGAAAAGAATAAAGTTGCACTGTATAATTTTATCAAAGATCAAGTATTAGCCATTAAAAAAGAATCTACCAAAGAACAGGCACATCAGATTATCAAGCCGTATCAGGATAGGTCTGAGGAACATTTTGATAAGTTTGATAAAGGAACGCCGGTATCTGATGCACTTTATTTAGGAAAAAGTAAAGAAAATGGGCTTTATGTTATCGGCTCGGCGCATGAAGAATATCCGGAATTAAGGTTAAGGAATTTTAAGAATGAATACGATAAGGAAGATTATTGCGTGTTAAGAGGGTTGAGAGCGGACAGCAAAGAATCACTGTTATCGCAAGCGATAGATAAGATTGATTTTCCCGAGGATTATGGCGAAAAATATTTTCATGCCTTAAATGTGTTTGAAGATGATTATAAACGACTTAAAGAAAATGAGAGCTTGGCGGCGACTTATCGCTATTTTACTCAAAATCGCGGAGCAGTGGTGTTTGAAGGCGGTGAAGAAAAGATTAAGACAAATGGAGGAGAAGGTTCTTATGGCGGATATGTTACGGCTTATCAAACACAGGAAAATGGCAAAAATATCGGGTATCCTATAGTGGTTATACCCTGCTATTCTAAGGACGATTTTCGTGTTAAGCATAAATTTCAAGAAAAATATAAAGATATGTGGGCAATCAATAATGAGCGTCCGCTTTACCACGAGCTTTTCCATGCGATTGATTTAAGCGGTGATACAATCTTTTCAGAAATGCCGATATTCCAATATGCGATGATGTTGGCTGAAACAGATAAAAGTAATAAAGTTGTTGATCCGTTTCAAATTGTCAATGGTAGTTATCCGGCTTCGGAATATCATAAGGAAATGGCGGCGCAAATTATGGGCATTGCCGATGCCAGTGTGCTCAATAAATCGCCGTTGTTGCAACGGATACATAAACTGGGGCAGTATTTTGCGATTGCAAAACAAACCGGTAAAACCGGCGTGCTTAATTCTTTAACAGAAGCAAATAAAAGATTTCCATATATAGACTTTAAGGGAATGCACACGCTGTTTATGGCGGCAAAGACAGCAGGAAAACCGTTTGAACTTGATGAAAATAAGCGAAAAACAATGGAAGAACGGCTTATTAAGTTTTTGGATAAAACGATTGGAAAAACCGAAAGCAGTTTGGGTATTACCGCACCTGAAAAGAATGTTACGCAACAAACGCGATAAAAATCTATAGGGTGTTAGCATGCATAGAATTAAAAAGGCTTTTTTCTTTTTTTTAGGACTGAATGTTGTTCCGTATTTCTTAGGTGCATTAATGGCAAAAATCACAGGGGTAGATGATTTAGCCGTTTTTGCCGGTTTCTTTTTATTGGTATATCTTGGTATTTATTTTTCTTTTCCCCATATATATACTGCAAAAATACAAAAGCGGTTTCCGAATAAGTATCTGATGTATGCGGTTTTATACGCGGGGATTTTTGTTGTTATATATCTTTTGCTTATGCTGTTGGGGCTAGGCTTATACTTATCAGAGCGTTAACGTCAGATAACATTTTGGAATTAGTGTCGGGTAAAAATCTGTTTTATCTCAAACACTCCCCTTGAAAATTTTTAAATATGCACTCAGAGGCAAAAAAATCGCCTTTAATGGGGATAAGTTTAAAATCGGCGTTTTATTTTTAGTCAGTTCAACTATACTCTTGTCAGTCTGTGATAAAATTATAGGCTTAATTATAGGAAAGTTTTATTTGTTGAGGGATTGCCACGGCGTTTCACGCCTCGCAATGACGTCAGAGTAAGAGAGATGTTTTGTCTCACCCTCTCTGTCGGTTTCACCGACATCTCCCCCGTCAAGGGGGAGAAAAGCGTTAAGGTGAAAACGAGGCAAGTATCTGCACTTTTCTTGATTTAAGTCAAATTATAAGGAAAAACTGATGTCTGATGAAGAGAATTTAAACGGCGCCAATGATGACGCTGTTGAGGTGAGTGTCGATGCCGGTAATGCCGCCGTGCAACTAGCCAAAGAAAATATTGCCCCGACGATGATTGTTGAGGAAATGCGTCGCTCGTATTTGGACTATGCGATGAGCGTTATCGTATCGCGTGCGCTTCCGGATGTGCGTGACGGTTTGAAGCCGGTGCATCGGCGTATCATTTATGCCGCTTATGAAAACGGCTATGACTATAACAAACCGTTTAAGAAATCGGCACGTATCGTCGGTGAGGTTATGGGTAAATATCACCCGCACGGCGATAGCTCGGTTTATGAGGCGATGGTTCGTATGGCGCAACCGTTCTCAATGCGTTTGCCGCTTATTGACGGACAAGGTAACTTCGGTTCAATGGACGGCGACTCGGCAGCGGCGATGCGTTATACAGAGGCACGTTTGGCAAAGGTTGCACATGCGCTTATTGAAGATATTGAATGTGATACGGTTGACTTTATGCCGAACTATGATGAGTCTTTGCAAGAGCCGACAGTTTTGCCGGCGCGTTTTCCGAACTTACTTGTTAACGGCACCAACGGTATTGCGGTTGGTATGGCAACTAATATTGCGCCGCATAATTTGGGTGAAGTGTTAGACGCTTGCACGGCATACGTGGATAATCCGGATATCAGTATTGAAGATTTAATCCGCATTGTTCCGGGGCCGGACTTTCCGACCGGCGGTCTGATTTTGGGTTACGGCGGGGCAAAGCAGGCATACTTGACCGGACGCGGCTCCATTATGATGCGCGCAAAATGCACCATTGAAGAAATCAGAAAAGATAAAGAAGCGATTATCGTGCATGAGATACCGTATCAAGTTAACAAAGCGATGCTGGTGCAAAAGATTGCCGAACTCGTAAAAGAAAAACGTATTGAGGGAATTTCTGACATTCGTGATGAGTCAGACCGTCAGGGCGTGCGCGTGGTGATTGAGGTTAAGAAAGAATTTCAGGCTGATGTTGTCTTGAACCAACTCTATAAATATACCCAGTTGCAAACGAGCTTTGGTATGAATATGTTGGCGATTAACAATGGTCGTCCGATGATGATGAACTTAAAAGACATCATTGCCGCGTTTGTGAACTTCAGAGAAGAAGTTATCCGTCGCCGCACTGTTTATAAGCTCAACAAAGCACGCGACAGAGCGCATATTTTGGTTGGTCTTGCGATTGCCGTTGAAAACCTTGATCCGGTGATTGAACTGATCCGCACTGCGGCAAATCCAAATGACGCAAAAGATGCGTTGCTAGCCAAGGCATGGCCGGCAGGAGATGTAGAGCCGCTCGTCAAACTGATTGCCGAACCGGGAAGAGATGTGGTTGACGGAACATACAGATTATCCGAAGCGCAAGCCAAAGCCATACTTGATTTGAAATTGCAGCGTTTGACAGGCTTGGAGCGTGATAAAATTCATGATGAGTTGCGTGCCATCGGACATGAGATTGAGGAATATCTGGCGATTTTAAGCAGCCGCGAAAAACTGATGGGGATTATGAAAGACGAATTCCAAGCGATACGGCTTGAATATGCCAATCCGCGCCGCACGGTGATTGAAGATATTGAGGTTGATACCGATATCGAATCGCTTATTCAACGCGAAGAAATGGTGGTAACGGTAACCGAAGCCGGCTATATCAAGCGAGTGCCTTTGAATGCATATAAGGCTCAAAAGCGCGGCGGTAAAGGTAAATCCGGTATGACCACCAAAGAGGAAGATTTTGTAACGAGGCTCTTTGTGGCCAATACGCATACGCCGGTGTTATTCTTCTCGTCTAAAGGTATCGTGTATAAGATGAAGGTTTATAAGTTGCCGTTGGGGTCTCCTACCTCTAAAGGTAAGCCGTTTGTAAACTTATTGCCGTTAACCGAGGGTGAAAACATTACCGCAATTATGAAACTTCCGGAGTTGGAGGAAGATTGCAAAGGTCTTTCCGTGATGTTTGCCACATCACAAGGTAATATTCGTCGTAACTCGTTGATGGATTTTGTTAACGTTCAATCCAACGGCAAAATCGCGATGAAGTTGGACGAAGGCGATAAACTCATTAACGTGGCGATGTGCGATGATAATGATGATGTAATGTTGGCGGCAAAATCCGGTAAATGTAACCGTTTTGCGGTGGCAGATTGTCGTGTGTTCGTCGGGCGTAACTCAACCGGTGTGCGCGGTATCAAACTTGCCGATAATGATGAAGTTATCTCTATGTCTATCTTAAAGCATATCAAAGTGCCAACCGAGGAACGCGAGGAATATTTGAGATTGTCTTCCGCCTTAAAGAAAGCGGAAATTGCCGAGGGTGCAGAAGAGCAGGCATTTAATGAGCTTGAGCCGAAAATCTCTTATGCGCAGTTTAAGGATATGCGTGAAAACGAGGAGTTTATCTTAACCGTTACGGTTACCGGTTACGGGAAGAGGACTTCCGCTTACGAATATCGTATTACCGCACGCGGCGGACAGGGTGTTGCCAATATGGAAATGAGCGAGCGTAACAAAGAAGTGGTCAGCTCCTTCCCAGTTAAGGATAACCACCAGATTATGATGGTTACCGACGGGGGCAAGCTTATCCGTATGCCGGTTGAAGATATCCGTATTGCCGGACGTAAGACGCAAGGTGTTATCTTGTTCCGCACGGCCGAAAACGAAAACGTTGTTTCCGTGACATGGCTGGATGTTGATGATGATGCCGAGGACGATGATATCGCTGATGAGGTCAATGAGTTTGACGGCGTTGAAGCCGCAGATTCAACGGATGAATAAATCAGAGGCATTGAAACAAAAAGAAGCGCTCCGAACGGGGCGCTTTTTTGTTGCGGGCATTTAGCAAATTGCGAACAGACCGACAGTAACGACAATAAAGGCGATGATTACGGACATACAGCCTTTATCACTATGCAAAACATCATTTGGACCATACATAGCTTTTAAGTTTTTGAGTTGTTAATACTTATTTTAAGCTAAACTTTAGGTATCATGAATACAAAGACGATAAGAGCTATTAAGGCAATGCAAGCCAACACCGTGCAAGCAACAAGGATGTAGGCGCCAAAGCTCGTGTCTGTCTGATTTGAGTTATAGCGTGCATACATAATTTTTAAGTTTTTAAGAGTTAATAATTAATCACGAGAGAGCCATTTTAACGGCGGCATAGAGCAGGGCACCGATAAAGGCGACGAATACAATCACAGTTGCAATCATTCCCCATTTAGAGGGTTTGACATTTTCCGGAAGATTACCTCGTATTGGCATAAGCGTAAAATTTAATGTTAATAATAGATAGAAGTTTAAGTTTATGTGGCAAGTTTAGGCAAGAGTGCGGCTTTTGTCAATCAAAAATCGGCTTGACATTTTATTTATCTTCGGTATAGCTAGAGGCAATAAATTTATTATTTTGTTCTAATAAATTTATTTTTATAAAAAAATAATTATTCTAAAATTTATGACAAACACAAATTTGTTTAATGGTTCAAAGCACCAACAAGGTGTGGTTGTTCCAAGTGAGCTAAAGCGTGATGTAAAGGAAAGCTCAGAAGTTGTTTTTATTTATTTGCCAAAGGCAAAAGAAAATGAGGTGATTAAAAGAGAAGAGGTCAAGGAGTTGACTTTTTATCAGTTGCTAAAGCCTTGTTATCTTAAACACTTAAAGCAATACCTTAAAACACACCGCTTAAGTGAAAGCGAATCCTACCAGATGATTGTTTTTCTTGGTATGGAAGTAGATGACGAGAGAAAAGCCGAAAAAATGATTTGCGATTACATTTGTCGCTATGGGCTTCAATCTCAAAAGGCTCGTCAGGCATTAAAAGATTTAGGGTTTGAAACAGCACTTAAAGTTTTGGGTGCAAAAGCTCAGTCAGATGAAGCTTGTGAGGAGCCAAACGTGTGGGAAAAGCTTTGTGACGGCTTTTTAATGCTCAAAGATGATGATATTGCCGATGTCGGTATTTTCATCACGTATTGGGGCGAGCCGGTGCAGGCGTAAAAAATTAAAGCGAGGACGTGATGTCCTCGCTTTTAGTTTTAGGGTGAGCAGTTAGCTCAATGTGTCATTTACAACCACCGTTTTAAAGGTGTTGTAAAAGTCTAACGTAGTGTAAGTTTCCTCGACACCCGATACATTGGACGTCAAAATGATACCGCGGCGGCTTTTTCTGGCTGTTGCCGGTTCAAGCACTTTTTTGACCTCGGGTACATCATCGATGCCGATGAATTGTGCGGTTTGGAGGTCATAGACGTAGTGCTTAAGAAAGCTCACCGTAACCACCGAGCGGTAGTCGGTAACGCCGTCCTCGGTAACCTTGAGGAGGGCGTAGTTGACATCTTTTCGCGGCGCGTGGATAACGGCGGCGAAGAAGTCTAGGGATAATTGTAATTTCATATATCTAAATTTAATTTGCTCGGGTAAAATAGCACAAAATTTTGTCTAAATCAAGCGTTTTTTTATTTTATTTTTAATTTTTTTTCTGCTATAATGAATTTATGGTATGAGGAAATGCGTATGACAGAGCAAAACACATATAATAATTATCAGTCAGAAAGCTTGATCGCACGGCTTTATTACTTTAGGGAAGCCGCCAGAGAGTATTTAGCGGAAAAAAACGGTATTGCTCAAAATAAAGAAACAACTGTTGAGGCAACGCCTCTTTCAAGGATGATGGGACGTTTGCCGTATTTACTTCAAAATGTGGCAAAAGACAAGGCGGATAGTGTGTTGACTCATTTAAGCGCGCCGATAACAGATCTTTTGCTTAAAGCGGATAAAAAAGATTTTGCAACTATGCCGTGGTTTTTAGAAAATATCAGCAAAGCGGCGCAGGCAGAAATGGGGGCTTCTATAAAAGAAGGGCAGCAACTAAAAGCCAAAAAGGAAAAGATAGAACAAAAAATCGCCGAGATTGGCGGCGATAAAGTTGAAGCCGAGGCACCGCTTGAGGAATCTTCCGAAGCTGCATTGGTGCGTTCTGAGATTACGGCGATTATTCAAAAGAGTCGGAAGTATAGCGATAATGAAAAAAAGTCTATGCTTGACGCACTTGCCGTGACACCTGAGATTACCTATTCTAAAAAGAAAGGGCAGATGATATACAGTTTCGGTGATTTTGAGGTATCGGGATTTGTTGCAGAGGGCAATACAGATATGCGGAATCATTTAGGGCAAAGAATTTATTCAGCAGGTGAGCAGTTTGATAAAGAGTTTGTGAAAAATCTTAAGAGCCGCGGCAAAATCAAAACCGCTATCGGCGAGAAGAAGAAATCGCTTTCGGATACCGCCAAAAAAGATGATAAAAAAATAAAACTTCTTCAACAGCAGCTTCAAGATATTACCCAAAAGATAGAATCTAATCAGGTGCAACAGGAAAAAGCATTTGAGAATATGGTTAAGAGTTTGTCGCCGCAATTTTTGTTGTTTGATATGAGCAATTCCAAAGGTTATGTAGCAACCGTTGCCGAAAAAAACGGCATGGCGGAAGATTGGATACAATCAAGAGAAAATGTTATCGGTGCAACTTTTACCAATAAAACTGTGTGGGGTGCGTATTTGGAGCGCGAAAATTCGACCAGAAGTTTCTTTAGCGATGAAGTGGAAAAAGTGCTTAACCGGCATAATGCGCGGCAAAATCTGATTGAAACAGGACGCAAGTTTTATGGTGAATTTGAAAAAATGGCAAGCGGTGCAGACAAGCAATTTAATGTATCTCGCGTTGATGATGAAATGCTTACCAAACTATTTAATCGGGGTGTGGCGCAAATTCATGCGGATTTGCCGCTTAATGTCAAAAGAGAAGTGTTGCGTCAGGAAATTTTCAGACAGGCACTAACACGGGACGGTAATATAAATTTTAATAAACAAAAGTTTCAGATGATGAATCGTGTGCTTATGCTTGAGGGGATGAAAATTGAGCTGCAACCTGTGCCGATTACCCAAAAGCTTAATACTGATTCCGCACGTTCTTTTTCGGGTGCTGTTTTAGAGGATATGCGAAAAGGTTATAATCTTCAACAGCGGCATAAAACCGAGGCATTCCTTTATTATATGGGAAAATTCAGAGCGCAGCATAAAGATAAAAACCTTAAGAATACGGAAAGAAATCCAGGGGCTAATTTTCTTTTTAGTGCGTGTAGTGAAATTTTTTACGGACAGTATTCCGACAGTCCGCGGATGAAAGCTTTATGGGATAAGTTTGTGAGTGATCCGCATAATTTAAAACAAGCAGATGCTATGTATCAGATGTTTCATAGAATCAGAGTTCCGGGGATAAGCATTGAAAAAATAATACAAAAGTTAGCGGGCGGATACGGTGTAAATGACGCCCAATCGGTTGTTCGTCAGAGTAAACATCATCAGCTTTATCGGCGGTTTGCCGGTTTCTTTGGGCAAGATATAACGGAGCTTAATGCCCTATTTAATGCACCGGAGCGGATTATTGATACGATTGCCATACATCCGGCGCTTAAAGATATGCATCGCGATGTGGAACATCGGTTTGATATGGGGGAGGAATATCTTTATCAAAAAGCAAACGGGCAGGTTTTGTTTGGCGCATACAGCAGTGGTCAAGTGGGTGATACACTTTTAATGCCGGTGGTGTGCGTGAAAAATAAAGAGGGGGCATTTGAGCCTTTGATGAAAGAGGGGACACTTCTGATGACCTCAGCAGGTGTGGTTAAAATGCCGCATTTTGAAGGAGACGGACAAGGTTTGCGAAAACTTTACCACTCAACCGGTGCAAGGATTAACGCTTAAAATAAAAGCCCTCAAAAGTGAGGGCTTTATGATTCAAACTTTATCTGAAACCTTAGAAATCAGCCAAAATCTCGGAGAGTTCCTTGGTCTTATGTATGTTGAGCATGGCGATTTTGTTATAGCCGTTATCAACGTGTAAGACTTCGCCGGTGATTGCTTCACCCAAAGGTGACAACAAGGCGAGCGCGGCATTTCCGACTTGCTCTTGAGTGACGTTTGCTTCTAACGGTGCATTTAATTCGTTCCAGTGCAAAATTTTTCTAAAATCACCGATACCGGAAGCGGCCAATGTTTTAATCGGTCCGGCAGAAATGGCATTAACGCGAACCTTTTGTTGTCCCATATCCACAGCGGCATAGCGAACAGCGGCTTCAAGCGCGGCTTTGGCAACGCCCATGATATTGTAGTTCGGCAATACGCGTTCGGCACCCAAATAGGTCAACGTTACAATCGCGCCGTTTTCGTTCATATAAGGCGAGGCGCAACGGCATGCTTCTAAGAATGAATAGCAGGAAATATGCATGGTGTTGGTAAAGTTATCCAAAGTGGTGTCAATGGTGCGTCCTTTTAATTGATCTTTATCCGAGAAGGCAATTGCATGAACCACAAAATCCAATTTGCCCCATTTCTCGCCCAATTCCTTAAAGCAAGCTTCAACAGAAGCGGAATCGGATACATCGCATTTGATTAACGTCGGCTCAAAAGCTAATTGTTGAGCCAACGGAATAACGCGTTTTTCCAATGTTTCGTTTTGGTAAGAAATAGCAATTTGTGCGCCTTGGGCGTTTAATGCTTGGGCAATTCCCCATGCGATAGACTTATCATTTGCAAGTCCCATAATCAGGCCTTTTTTGCCGGCCATAAGTAGTTCAGACATATATTACCTCTTTTGTATGGTTAAAGATACTAACTGTCAGAGCTTATACCAAAGGAAAAATTAATTGTCCATAACTATTTTTATTGGGTGTGCAATGTTAAAAAGTAAATTTGCTTTACTTTTTATTTTAGGGGCGCTATAGTTCGGTTTGAACAGGGTGTTCCTGTTTGGAGTGTAGCAACTCCTTACCTAGCGTTTGTGCAAAACGACAGTTTGCACGCTTTCTGGTTTGACTGGAAGGCGGCAAAATAAACTGTTTTCAGCCAATATGTCGCACTATCTAGGTATAGTTGCTAACTTCCAGTCGCTATTTTTCAAGCGGCTTTTTTTTGTGTAACCAATCAGGAAAGGTGATAACATGAAAGAAGCAGAAGAAACTAAACGAGAAAAAATTAGGCGTGCGGAAGATTTGTTTATTAATATGCGTGTGGCGCAGAAAATCAGAGAAGCACGAAAATGTAATCATTTTACGACCAAACAGGTTGCGGATTGTATCGGGATTAAAGATGAAAAAGTGCGCCGATTTGAAGAGGGAAAAACGGCGATTACGGTAGAATATTTGTTTAAGTTAGCGATTTGTTTAGACAGACCGGTCAGTTATTTTTTTGAGGATGCGGATTTTTGTAAAGTGCCGCAGTATTTGCATCTTGAAACGGAGGATATTTATAATTCCGAAATCTTGAAATTGATAGAAGCTTATTACAGTATTAAAGACACGAAAATTAAAGAGTATATGTATGGGCTTATGTTAAATTTGGCAGAAAAGCTGAATACTAAGGTGATGAAGAAAAAGGTATATAGAGAGAAAAGAGTGGGGATGTAACGGGGGTATTTTTTGAAGAGATAGGATAAAAAGTTATCCATCAAGTGCCATGCGTCTTTTTTAGCGTTGATGGCATCTTGTTGGTAACTTTTTTAGAAATAAATCGGCGCGCAAAAGAAAAATGACAAGGTTACATCCTGTCATTTTTCTTTTGTTTGTGTTTGCGCGCCGGATGTTATGTGCCGAGCATGATTTTTTGTGTCACAAAAAATCATTTCAGGCTTTTTGCTCGGCACTGAGCGACTTCGTCGCGTGCTTTGCGCACGGCACCGCTCAAGCCGCGGCGGCTGCACTGCCCGTGCGGGGAGGCAGCGCTACCTGCATGACGATGAAAATTAATCTTCTTCAACCGCGGTATCTTCATCCCCGATAAGTTCGGACGTCAAATGTCCGGCATCAGCACGGATTTTCTTCTCGATTTCATCAGCCAGAGCCGGATTATCTCTTAATGCCTGTTTGGCGTTTTCTCTGCCTTGACCTAACTTTTCACCATTATATGAGAACCACGCACCGGCTTTTTCTACAATACCGGCTTTAACGCCTAGGTCAATTAACTCACCGGTCTTGGAAATCCCTTCGCCATACATGATGTCAAAGTCAACCGTCTTAAACGGCGGAGCAACTTTGTTCTTAACAATCTTGACACGCGTCTGACTGCCGATGACATCATCTTTATCTTTAATCGCTCCAATACGGCGAATATCCATACGAATAGAGGCATAGAATTTCAAAGCATTACCACCGGTGGTCGTTTCGGGGTTGCCAAACATAACACCGATTTTCATACGAATCTGGTTGATAAAAATAATCAATGTGTTGGAGCGGGAAACGGTTGCTGTCAATTTACGTAAAGCCTGACTCATCAGACGTGCTTGCAAACCCATGTGCGAATCGCCCATTTCTCCCTCTAACTCGGCCTTTGGAACCAGAGCGGCAACCGAATCGACAACCAATACATCAATTGCACCGGAACGCACCAATGTATCGGCAATCTCTAAAGCTTGTTCGCCGGCATCCGGTTGCGAAATCAATAAATTGTTGATGTCAACACCAATCTTTTTGGCATAAGATGGATCAAGTGCGTGCTCGGCATCTATAAAAGCACACGTTCCGCCTTTTTTCTGAGCTTGGGCGATAACGCTTAAAGCCAAAGTGGTTTTACCGGAACTTTCCGGTCCGTATATCTCAACAATTCTACCCTTAGGAAGACCACCGATACCAAGTGCGATATCTGTTCCCAGTGAACCGGTTGAAATCGCCTCAATATCAATTTTGGTGTCTTGTCCGTAACGCATGATAGAACCCTTACCAAAGGCGCGTTCTATTTGGCTTAATGCCGCTTCCAATGCCTTATCTTTTTCCATTTTATACCTCATCAAAAAAGTCTTATAATTTCATTTCGTTTGCATTATGTTCTTTTTTTGTTCTTTTTGCAAGTGTTTTTTTTTATTTTTGCCAATTATTTTAAAAAAATATTTGTTTTCATATGTTTAAGCTGGCTTTTTGAGCATATCCAAAGTAAAGCGGTTGGTATAATTGAGGTCGCTTAAAAGCTGTTCTGCCGTATCAAAGTGTCTACCGATGTGTTCTATGTAATGTGCGTCGTCGCTGATGACAATCGGCACAAGCCCGCCGTCTTTTGCCATTTCTTTTATCATCCATACATCCGGATGCGGACGGTTGATACGGTCATAACCGCCGGTATTGATTTCAAAAGGAGTCTTAGTTTCTTTTAGGGCATCTAAAATCTCATATTTGTATTCATTATAGCTCTCATCATCACCTAAACCAAAAATCGTGCAGTAATCCAAGTGAGCGATAAAACTAAAATAACCGCTTTTTATTGCTGCAACAATGTTCTTAAAGTGGTTAATCGTCAGCTTACGCATGGTTTCTTCATCCGGTTTCGGGTCTAAGTGTTTTAAGTGAAAGATGTTACATACAAAGTTTTCATCTTCGTTTTTAATAAAATGGCTGCCGCTTAAAAGATAATCTACCGGTAGGCGTGTTATCATTTTTTCAAAATATTTCCGCCAATGCGGGGCCTGAAAAAAGTCTACTTCAAAACCGATTTTGATGTTTATTTTAAACTCTGATTTGAGGTTATTCAGGATTTCTATGTGTTTCATATAAGCGTATTCCGCTTTTTTATAATCATCAAAAAACATCGGCTCGCGTTCCAAATAAGGGGTAAGGCTTTTATGAAAAATCATGTGGTTGGTTACGCCGATGGTCTCAAAGCCTAAATCTTGCGCAGTTTTAATCATCTCGCGGGCAGAATATCTGCCGTCAAAATGTAATTCGTTATTATGGGTATGAAGGGTGAACGGTTGCTTAAACATTGTGATTTTCCTTTCTCAATTCTATTAAGTATAAGACGGAAAGTTTAAGGTGAGGTAAAGAGTGGGTATAAAAGTTATCCAACAGGAGCGCGAGCAATTTTTAAGCTCGGGCGCGACTGTGGGTAACTTTTTAATAAAATAAAAGGCGCGCATAAAAATTTAAGGACAGGATTTTATCCCGTCCTTAAATTTTTATCTTTACCTTTGCGCGCCTTTGAACAGCCTGTCGGCTGTCGACCTACGCGGTCGGTCGGTCCTGCGCGGACGGCGGAGTGCTACGTACTCTTAAGCAAAATACTCGCGGAGATAACTCGGTAAATCAGCCGTGTTCACACGCACTTGTTCCATTGTATCTCTGTCTCTTAACGTTACACTTTCCGGTTGTTGTTCCAACGTTTCAAAATCAACCGTTAAACACAAAGGTGTTCCGATTTCATCATGTCTCCGATAGGCTTTACCGATGTTTCCGGTGTTCTCTAATGCCACTCTGCCGATACCTAACTTCATCAGCTTTTGTTTTAACTCATGGCACTTTGCCATAATCTCCGGACTGTTCTTCTTTAACGGCACAATCGCAACCTTTATCGGTGCTAAATGTTTCTTTATCTTCATCACGATACGGCTGTTACCGTTGCCTAAATCTTCTTCGTTATAGGCTTCAACCAAAATCGCTAACATACCTCTGTCAATACCCATTGACGGCTCAACCACAAACGGAACAATCCATTTGTTTTCGTCATCATCTCTGATACATAACTTGGTCGTCGAATCGTGATTTTCATGGCACTTGGCTTCTAAATTAAATTCTTCTTGGCTCTTGGTGTGATTACCTAAGTCATAGTCGCGTCGGTTTGCCACACCTTCTAATTCATCAAATCCCCACGGGAATTTGTATTCAATATCGGTGCAGGCTTTGGCATAGTGTGCCAACTCATCCGGTTGTTGGTCATAAATCTTTAAATTATCCGATTCAATTCCTTGGTCACGCCACCATTGAATACGATTTTGTTTCCATATCTCATGCCACTTTTCATCTTCTCCCGGTTTTACAAAAAATTCCAATTCCGCTTGCTCAAACTCTCTGACACGGAAAATGAAATTTTTTGGCGTAATCTCATTTCTAAAGCTCTTGCCGATTTGTGCAATACCAAACGGCAATTTCCTTGATGTGGCATCAACAACGTTTTTAAATTGGGTGAAAATCGCTTGTGCCGTTTCAGGGCGGAGATAAGCCACGGCATCTTCATTTACCACCGGACCTAATTGCGTTTTTAACATCAAATTAAACGGGCGCGGTTCGGTTAAATCGGTGGAACCGCAGTTCGGGCAAACGCCGTTAATGTGGTCAGCTCTGAAACGACCTTTACACTTTCTGCAATCAACCATCGGGTCAGAAAAAGTATCTTCGTGACCGGAATAATGCAATACCTTGCGGTTGGTAATAATGGCAGCATCCAAACCTTCAACATCATCACGCTCATAAACCATCGCACGCCACCATGCGGCTTTGATGTTGTTTTTGAGCTCTACACCTAACGGACCGTAGTCATATAACCCTTGCAGACCGCCGTAGATGTCTGAGTTTTGAAAAATAAATCCTCTTCTTTTGCAGAGTGAAACAAGCTGTTCCATTTGTGTTGCTGCCATTTTTTACCTCTTATTCTTTTATATTAACGAAAAACTAACCGATGTTTTAGTATAATTTTCTTGAAATTGCAAGAATGATTTTGAGGAAAAGATGAAAAATACCGTCGTTGCGCTTGTTTATGACTTTGATGAAACACTTTCTACCACATATATGCAAGATTATGTGCTGATACCGGAACTCGGCATGAGTCCAAAGACTTTTTGGAAAAAGGCAAATGCCTGGTCCATTGAAAATTGTGCCGATCAGATTACCGGCAGTATGTATTATTTTATGAAAACCGCCAAAGAAAAAGGTGTGCGTTTAACCCGTGAGAATTTCCAATATTGCGGGACTTTGGTTAAATATTATGAAGGTGTTGAGGAGTGGTTTGAGCGGATTAATGCCTATGGTAAGAAATTAGGGCTTAAAATTGAGCATTATATTATTTCTTCGGGCTATGAAGAGATTTTGTGCGGCACCTCAATTTGCAAATATATCAAAGGAATGTATGGGTGTTCTTATGCCTTTGGCGAGGATGGCACTCCGGTTTGGCCGGCGCGTGTGGTTAATTATTCGACTAAAGTGCAGTATCTTTCTAAAATCAATAAAGGGTTAGGCAAATTGGATGACCGTGCAGTTAACGAATATATGGATGATAACAAACGGCGGATTCCGTTTTCGCGGATTATTTATTTTGGCGACGGAATGACCGATATTCCTTCTATGAAAATGGTGAAGAACCGGAACGGTAATGCCATTGCCGTTTATAAGCCCAAAAGTGCGCACCGCGAAAAAGCCATTCATTTACTTAAAGATGATCGAGTTAATTTTGCACTGCCGGCTGATTACAGTGAAGGCAAATCAATTGATGTGGTGGTTAAGACTATTTTGGATAAAATTGCTATGGAAAGTAATTTGGAAGAGCTTAAGAAAAAAGAGGAATTAAAGAAGAAATAATTATAAAAGTTATACATCAGGCGGTTGGCTATTCAAAGCCAAAACCGCCTGTGTAGAACTTAAAATCGGTGCGACTAAAGATGCTGAAACAAGCTTTGCATAACGCAGGGGTAATGCGCCGGAAGGTATGTGTCGCGCAAAAATTTTTTGTTTTACAAAAAATTTAAGGTTGTTTTAGCGCGACACGGAGCGACTTCGTCGCCGACTGCGCATCGGGCGGTCCTACGCGGACGGCGGCAGGACTGCTCCTGCACCACTCTTTAGGCAACGAGTGACTTCAAAATAAACTCGCTCAATTTTTCATTAAACAAGCTCGGGTTAGACACAGCCTCTCCCTCGGCAATTTTGGCTTGTTCCAAAATCAAGAACGATGCGTCTTTAACCTCTTGCTCTTTGCTTTTATCTTTTATCAGCTCGGCCAGTTTGATAATCAACGGATGATACGGATTTATCTCTAATATTCTTGTGCTGTCAAAAGTGGTTTGTTGTTGATGGTTACGCATTAACCGCTCTAAGTGGATACTCATTTGTCCGTTTTCTACCGTCAAACTGGCGGGGCTAGTGGTCAGTTTTTCGGTGGCTTCAACTTTGCCGGCTTCGCCCTTAAACCACTCGGTCATGTTTTCCATCAATTTCTTTAAGCCTTTTTCATCGGCTTTGGCTTCGGTTCTTTCAAACTTCAAATCTTTGGCTTGCGAAATGTGTTTTAATTCATGACCTTTGTATGAAAGCAAGGTCTGTGTCCAAAACTCATCAATCGGATCGGTTAAAAGCAAAACTTCAATATTTTTTTGCTTAAAGGCGTCTAACTGAGGGTTACAGAACAATGTCTTGGCATCATCGCCGGTGATGTAATAAATGTCCTTTTGGTCTTTGTCCATATTGGCAATGTATTCATCTAATGAGGTCAGTTCATCAGGTGATTTGGTGGTGTAGAAACGAGATAATTCGGCCACTTCTTCACGATTGGTGAAATCTTCGTAAATACCTTCCTTAAAGGCAATACCGAAGGCATTCCAGAAAGTTTTGTAATCATCTTTGTTTTCGGCTTTTTTCTTTAATTCCTTAAATAGCCGTGATACAACACCTTGGCGAATTTTGGCAATCAAGGCATTGTGTTGCAGCATTTCGCGTGAGATATTAAGCGGCAAATCGGCACTGTCTATCACGCCTTTGACAAAGCGGAGATACATCGGCATCAATCCCTCTACCTTATCGGAGATAAACACTTTGTTGACGTATAATTTAATACCGGTCAAACGGTCGGGTTGAAACAAATCATACGGAGCTTTGGTCGGTACAAACAACAAACCGGTATATTCCAAGCTTCCCTCTGCCTTAAAATGTAAGGTCATCCACGGGTCATCAAAGTTTTTGGTAACGTGTTGGTAAAAGTCTTTATACTGCTTTTCGGTAATGTCTGCTTTGTTACGTGTCCATAGCGCCGAGGCGGTATTAACCGTTTCCTCGCCGGCATCACCTAAGTTTAAGACAATCGGATAATCAATATGTTCCGAATAAGTGTGAATGATGTTTCTTAAATAAATGGTGTCGGTAAAGTCTTTGGCATCTTCTTTTAAGAACAGTTTAATATCTGTGCCGGTTTCTTTCTTTTCTGTTTCTTCTATTTCAAAACCGTTGACACCGTCTGAGGTCCACTTATAAGCGGAATTGCTGTCGGCGCGTTTGGTGATGATTTCAACAGATGAGGCAACCATGAATGCAGAATAAAAGCCAACGCCGAATTTACCGATTAAATCAACGGCAGAGGCATTATCTTTGGCATTTTGCAAAAATTCCGCAGTGCCGGATTTGGCAATCGTGCCGATGTGGTTAATCAGGTCATCACGGTTCATGCCGATACCGTTATCAGAAATAGTTAAAGTGTTATGGTCTTTATCCGGCGTTAAAACCACGCGATAGGGGGCACTTGGTTTTTCTAAATTAGGGTTAGTCAATGTCCAATAGCGGCGCTTATCTAATGCATCGGATGCGTTTGAAATCAGTTCGCGTAAGAAGATATATTTTTCGGAATAAAGGGAATTGATAACAATATCCAACAGTTTATTGACTTCGGTTTTAAATTCTATTTTTTCAGCCATAACGGTATTCTCCTAAAATTAGTTCATTACTCGTTATATAGGGCAAAAAGAAGTGCCGCGCAAGGGGGGAAGCTAAAAAAGATGTTTTATTTTGCTCTTTTGTTAGAAATATAAATTTCATATTCGGCGTTTTTATAGATAAGGGAGTAGTCTTGATTAAAATTCGGCCAGTAATTTTGTAGAAGATTATAATATACATGTCGCTCTGTGGTTAAAATCACAATAAGGCTCGGGTGGCTGTTTTGAATTTGTCGGTAAAGCATATCGGGGAAAAGGCGGTCAAACATGCCGGTCATTACGTAGGGGGTGGAGGCTTTACGGAGTGAAAGCAAGTGCAGTCTTGCCATATCCCACCCGAGTGTTTGAAATGGTTCGGATGGAGGGATAATTGTCTTTATGATTTGTGCGGCCTGTTTTGAGTTTTTATCGGAAACAGGTGTGGTGATGTTTTTAAGGCACTCTCCTAAACTGATGAGCAAGCAGGCGGTGCATAGAATATAACAGGTGTTTCGGTGTTGTTTCCATGGCTTGATTGCCATTATCAGTAAAAAAAAGCTCAAAGGGGATAGAATGTATAAATAGTGGAGAAACGGATTATTGGGGAGAATGATGCCGATGAGTGTTAAAACGGTTGCCAAGCTGATACATAATATGAGGCGGTATTCTTTGTCGGTGTAAAGTTTATATTGTAATAAGGCAGTGAGCATTGCGGTCAAAGTCAGAATGACGATGAATTGGTGTGAAAAGATGTGCCATATATAATTGAAACTGTTAGATGTTTGCCAATAACGGGCGTATCGGAGGTTAAATATAACATAATATTGCCAGAAATCGGCTAAGGCGTGATGATATTGCAACCAACCGCAAATTATGGTGATAATCAGGAGAAAGGAGCATATACTGCATAGGGCGAACAAGATAAATTCCGAATATTTTTTTTGATAAAGGGTGGATACGGCTATATATGTTAATATAACGGCAGGGAGTGCCAAATAAGTCGGTTTTAAAAGTAAAAGCAGGGCGCAAATAATACCCAGTATAAAAGAATGTGCCGGAGAGATTTTGTTATCTGAAACATAGAATAGTAAAATGTATAGGCAAATGTAGCTTAATGATACGGCTAAGCTTACAATATTACCGATGGTGTCAGCTGCCGGTGTGTTAAAAAAGATAATACCGATGATTAAAGTGCATATAACAGGAGATATAAAGCGGCAACCCATTTTAAATGCTAATATTGCTGAAACGAATAATGCGCAAAACTCCAAAAACCATTGACCGAGCATCGGGTGCAAACCATAGCCCAACATATTCCAAAAATAAATAACCGGACCTTTATGATCAAAAATATCCCTGTAGGGGATTTTTCCTTCTGTCATTTGCCAACCAATGTATTGGTAGATGGAAGAGTCGTAACGCATATAGGTCATATCAAATGGGTTTTGCCGATTTAGAAGCGAAACAATAAAACAAATAATGCAAATGAGGGCAGGGTATAACCATGTATCTTTTTTTAGTGCAGGCATTATTTTTCTTTTTCAACCTTTTTTACGAATTCCTGATAGTTTTTAAGAGAGTTGGTGATAATCCCTATCGGATACATCATGTGATAGTAAGCTTTTGCGCGCCATTTCGGGCGGTAAATATCCCCGTCTTTTTCTAAGAAATTGCCCAGAGTGCTGTCCGATAATCGGCGGTTATAAAATTGGCGCATATATTCATCAGTTATCTTATCGGCAGGAAAACCGTCATGCTCAACAGCATAGAAGAAAATAAATGTTGATAAGCTTCTGTCTACGGCATAAGGGGCTAAAAATACAAATGAAAAACCGGCAGTGACGTAACAGCAATATATTATAATCGTCTCAAAAAGGTCTTTTTGCCAAATATACCATATTCCGGTGGCAACCATGGCTCCCAAAATAATGGCATAAGGGGTATAAAATAAAACGGTTTTTGGGGTATAGGCATATAATCCCCAAAGTGAGGCACAAAGAATTGCTATATAAAGTAAGCCGCAAAGAAAAAATAAGGAAAATTTTTTAAGAAAAGAACTATTCATTATAACCTCTATTGCCAACCGTTCAGGACATTTTCGCGGGTGCGTTTTTTGACGGTTTCATCAAAAAATTGATTGCTTTGCAGAACATCTGACATGGTGTAGCCGTTTTTGTCGGCAATATCAGGATTGGCGCCGTTTTCCAATAACAACTTGATGGTTTCGGGCGGATAATTGTTTTTGACTGCAAAGAGCAGAGGAGTGTCGCCGTTGCTGTCTTTGATATTGAGGTCAACATCTGCTTGAATCAGTGCATTTATCAACTTAAGGTCATATTGGTGGTGCAGGGCATACCACAATGGGGTGTCACCATTGGCATTTTTGACATTAACATCAGCGCCGCCGCGAATAAGATATATGCTTAACTCGGGGTTGCCGTTAGTGCGCAGTTGAAACCATAGCGGTGTTTCGCGTCTGGCATCACGCTGGTTAACTTTGGCACCGTATTCAATGAGCAACTTAATATTTTCCGGTGCGCCGTTGCTTCTTAAGGCTGTCCATAAGGGGGTTTCGCCTTCGTGGTTGGAATTGTTCACATCGGCACCGGCTTTAATAAGGGTTGCGATAAATTGCGGATCAGCGTGGTGCGCGAGGGCATACATTAAAGCGGAATTTCCTCCGTCATCAGTGGCATTAACGTTGATGTTGTTGCGAAGGAGATATTTCAGTTTACCGGTTTCTATTTCCGGGGTGCGGTCAACATTTGCATACGGGGTTAAAAACATCAACGCATTTTGTCCGTTGCGGCAGGTGGCGTTGATGTTAGCTTTGGCGTTTAGGAATTGCTCTAATACAGATAACGGGTTATCCGCACGGGTTGCATTTAAGAACGGGGTGCAACCGTATTCATCAGCAACATCGATATCGGCTAAGTTTTTAATTGCCTCAGCGGTTGCCTGTTCCGGATCTTGGCTGAAAGGAGCTTGCCTTATGGCTTCGTTATATGAAAAATGTTTGTCGGCAATAAATTGGAATTGTTTTGCCAGCCTTTCTGAAGGAGATGCCATTGGTGAAATTTCAAAATCTAAAGTTTTTAAGTAGTGGCGCTTGTTATAATAATCCAAAACACTAATGCCTTTTTTATCTACAGCTTTGAAATCTGCACCGCGGCGGATGAGATGTTGCATTACATCATCACGTCCGCGAATCGCCGCAGCCATAAGCGGAGTATGTCCCTCTTCATCAGTGGCATCAATTTTGGCACCGTTATCCAATAATGTATTGATAACGGGAATACGACCGTTTTCATAAGCAGCAAGCATCAGTGCGTTGTAACCATAACGGTTGACGGTTTCAGGACGAAGGCCATAATCTATCAAAGTGGCAACAACCGACGGAGACGGGTTAAAAGTTGCGGCTAAAATTAAAGCGGTATTTTTTTCGGTATCACGTTCTACGATATTGGCCCCGTTGGTGGTCAGCATATCAATAATTTGCGGAGAAGGGTTATTGATAGCGGCAATAAACAAGGCTTCATAGCGAGGATTACAGTGGGTTTGCAGGTCTGCGCCGTTTTCAATCAACATCTTTAGCGATTCCGTATCAGAGTAGCGTGCGACGAGGTAAAGTAACATGGTTTGTCCGTTCTCGTAACAATAATTTATATCAGAGGTGCTTAAAATCCAACCTTCCAATTCTTCATGCGTGAAGGGAAGACCACGGCGCACTCTGGTTAATAAGTCCATGTTGGCAGCTATTGTTTGAGCTGTCGGTCGTTCTTTGGGCAAAATTTTGCGCTTATTGGCGGCTTTTTCTGAAATCTTTCTTGTTTTTTTAGGTGTGGCCGTTTGTTTTTTTTGCGGTTTGGCGGTAGCGGGAATCTGTTTTGTTTTGGGTTGTTCTGCAACGGGGGCCGCCGGTTTGGGGGCAGTTTCTGTTTGAGTTTCTTTTGGGGAGAATATATCGGTTATTTCTGATAATATAGAAGAGCCATTCTCGGTTTGTTCTGCTTTTTTAGGGGCAGGTTCGGTTTGTTTTTGCGGAACCGGCGCAGGAGAGAGTTCCTCATCACTAAAATCAAAGTCAAAGTCGTCATCAAAATCGTCGGCAACTGCCGTATTCAGCGGTGCGGAAAGGAGTTGTAGAGAAAGCAGACAGGTAAGCAAAAAACGGATATTTAAGCGCATAATAACCTCCATAAATTTCTCTGATTCTACTTTGAAAATGCGGTAAATTCAAGAGCTAAGGAACAGCAATCCACAGGGCTTATTGCATAAAAAAAGCTCGCTTTACGCGAGCTTATCTCAATGGTAGGGGTGGAGAGACTTGAACTCTCACTTCCGGAGGAAACAAGATTTTGAGTCTAGCGCGTCTACCAATTCCGCCACACCCCCATAACCTCAGAGCTAGGAGTTGTTTAACCTATATTTTTTTGATAGTCAATATATTTTTTTGATTTTTTTTGTTAAAAGCAATAGAAGATTAAGAAATTTTGTGTTATAAAGGATTATAAGGTCTTAAATATAAAAGAGTTGCAGATGTTAAGTGAATTGGAAAAAAACGCATTGGCGTTGCTAAAAGATAAAGAATATGATAAAGCCGCAAAGATTTATGCACAGTTGGCCGTTGAAAATCCGGAAGATGAGAAGTTTCTACTTGCGGCGGCTAATTGCTATGACTTAAAAGGGGATAAAAAAGTTGCCGTCGGGCTTTATAAAAAAGCTTTGGACATTAATCCTAACTCATTCGTGGCATTGCAGAATTTGGCAACAATTTTTTATGAACTAAAAAAATACTCTAAAACTATTGAATTTGCTACGCTTGCGCTACAGTGCCAAGCCAATAATTTCGCGGCGCTGTTGAACTTAGGTAATGCTTATTATGCTTTGGAAAAAAATGAAGAGGCGCTCAAATATTATGAAGAAACGTATAAACTTAATCCTAATTCCTATAATGTGCTCTTAAACTTAGCCAGCACTTATTATAACTTGGGTAAATTTCCTCAGGCGGTAGAGTTGGCTCAAAAAGCCATTGACAAGCGGCCGATGAGCGCCGATCCGTATATTGTTGCCGGTAATGCGCTAATTGAATTATTCCGCAATGAAGAAGCGACTGTTTTCTTGAAAAAAGCTTCGGAAATTGCTCCGGCTTCCGCATGGCTTTGCAATTCTATTGCCAATATGTTTCAAAAAATGGGGGATTGGAAACAATGCCTGCATTATACTTGGAAAGGCTTTGGCTTAAAACAAGGACATGTCAATGCAGATGACCATATCAATTTGGCCTATATCCTTTATGAGGCGGTGGATGACGGGCAAACAGATTTGGTGGAACGTTATCTTCAGCGCTGGGAAAACCTTTATCCGGACAATCCGATTGTGCATCATGCCTGTTGTGCGTTGCGTCGTGATCAAAAAGTTGAAAATATGGATTTAAGTTATGTGCGGCAGTTGTTTGACGGATTTGCTTCCTCTTTTGATGATATCTTAAAAGACCTCAATTATAATGTGCCCAACCTGATTGCCGAGAAATTAAGAAATAATCTTAAGACTAAACTATTTAAAAAACGGCGTATCCTTGATTTGGGATGCGGAACCGGGCTTTGTACCGAGGCTATGAAAAAATATTTTCCAAATGAGGAATATTACGGTGTTGATGTTTCCGAAAAAATGTTGGAGAGGGCGGAAAGAAAGAATATTTATACCGCACTTTATGCTGATGACATGATCAGCTTTTTAGAAAATAACGAAATGTTATTTCATGCGGTTATAGCCGGTGATGTGTTGACTTATGTCGGTAATTTGAAGCCTATTTTTCGGCGCTTAACGGGCGTGCTTAAAATCAATGGTTGGTTTTGTTTTTCCGTTTCTAAAAATACCATTGATGCCAGCGACTATTACTTAACTCCTTCCGGACGTTTTGTGCATAGTCTCGGCTATGTGCGGCGGCTCTTAAAATATTATGGATTTAAGGCGATTTCTATTGACGAGACGGTTCTGCGTCGTGAAGGTGCGCGCGAGATACAGGGATATGTTATACTCGCTCAAAAAGAAATCGAAGTTATCGTTTAGTTTAAGGGGAAAATTTTGTGAACTAATTCGCAGAAGGAAGCCACTCTTCGGCACGTCACGTAGGTTTAGCTACGCTCGTGTGCCTCGGTGGACTTCCGCGATTATTTCGCAAAATTTATCGTCTTAAACATAGCAAGAGGGGAGGGCTTGCATAGCATCGCTCATAAAAGCGTCGGCGCTCGCTTATTTACTCATTTTGTAAACCGCGCTCGCGGCGTCACTTTTAGCACCGATACTCTTCAAGCCCATTGCAACGGCAGAGCCGTTTGGTTTTAAAGTGTTTATGTGCCTAGGTGGACTTCTGTGATTATTCCGCAAAATTTGTGGCAGCGCCACTTGCATCGCTTTAAGGGGGCGTTATATTCATTTAATAGAATTTGCAAAAAAACCGCTTTTCATGAGCGGTTTGTTGGTTTGTTTAACGTATCAATCCCCAGCCGCGTGGTAAAATTCTGATATTGTGGCGTTCATAAGGACCGGCACCTCTGCCGTTATTGGCATTTTTCCATGTTCTGATTAATGCAGGGCTTGCGTCTATAACCTTATCCAAATCCGGTCTTTGGGGAAGAATTTTGCAATCTTGCGGGTCATAGGGATTTTGCCAGACACCAAGATACCCATAATGCTCCATGCCGCCGTGTCTGTTCATTTTTCCGCGTGTATTAAGGCCAAAGCTTAATGCTCGGTTGAATACATATCCTTGGCTTTCTGCCCATTCCGGTGAGCCACGCATAACTTGACGTGGGGCTTGCTTTTGTGTGCTGCTTACCCGCTCATAATGAAATCCTTGAGCATTGGCATTTGTTGAGCTTGACAATAAACCTGATCCAATCAATGCGAACTTGAGAAGCATATTTCTAAATCTGTGGTTAGTTTTCTTCTGCTCTAATTGCTGTCTTTTAGCTTCGGTTTCTTCCGGTGTTCTGTTTTCTTCCATGATAGCCTCCATTATTTATTATATACCTATTATATCATAATTTTAGCTATTACGCAAGCATTTTCGGATTTAGCCCTTATGGTGGTGGTGACCAAGTATGCTATGGACACCATCCAAAACAGCGGCTCCCATAGCTACGCGCGACATTATCTTGGCTTCGGTGGATGTTGCCGTTGATATGTGTCCGGAGCCACGAAGAACGGTTGTTAAAAGTCCAAAAGGATTATTTGATCTTTCATATGGTCCGGCACCGTGTCCGTTGTTTGCATTTTGCAATGTGCGCAACACTTGTCGGCTCTCAAATTTTACTAAATCACGATCTGCAATCGGGTCATTCGGAATTAAAAGCACGTCATTAGGGTCGAGTGGATTAAAGTAAACAGCGGCATAGCCGTGATTTGAGGGCAATCCTCCGTGATTAATCGTTCCGCCGTGATTTAATCCGCGAGTTAAATCCCAGTCAATTACATATCCTTGTTGCACAGCCCATTCAGCTGAACCGTAAACCAAAGGTATAGCCGCCTCGACAGGTATGTCATCACGGTGTTGTGCTTGTTGATGTGCTGTTTGGCGATGTTCAACAGTTGCATGACCTTTCGGGTGTTGTTCTTGCTGTTGGTGTTGCTGTGCCGGTTGAGAATCATCGTGTCTTTGCCCTAACAGAGCAGCGTCAGCTTCAGAAAGTTTTTCAAATTTCATACTTACTTTAGCATCGCCCTCTAAGCCATTGGTAACGGCATATTTGGCATTTAATGTATCAACGGTTTTATCACCGGTCGGGGCAACATCCATTTTGTGTAATTCAGTGCCTGCGGCTTGTCCTGCGCCTGCTTTGGGGGTGGCTGCGGCTTGGTCTGCGGCGGCAGTTGCGGCTGCGGTTGCTGCAGCTTTAGCCGAGGCTTCAGCTGTGGCATTTGTTTTACCTCCTTCTGCGGCTTCCTTAGCACCGGTATTTCCCTGATTTGTATTATTATCGTTATTATCGCCGGTATGAGATGTCGGGGCAACGCCATGGGTTTCGGCATTGCTATACCAATTACCGAATTTTTCTTGCAACATATTGTTTAAGTTTTGTTGTTGCTCCGGTGTTAAGTCATGGTTTGCCAAATGGTCAATCATTGCGTATGTGGTTGCCGGTGTATCCGTTAAGCCCAAGGCTTGGCAAACATCCGTCGGTGCCATGCGGCAGGCAATGACCGCTATATTCGTTTTATCACCCAAATGCTCGGATAAGTTTTGCGCAGTAGCGTTGACGTCTTCAAAGCGACTGTCGCCCAAGTTGGTTAAGTGACGGATTGTATCGTTGTGCGCGCTCATATTACCATGACCGCTTGTGCCTTCCACCTTGGCTGCCTCAAAATTCTTAGCATGTTGCTCAGCTACTTTAGCCTCAGGTTGTTTGTTTTCCGTTTCTGCTTTAGCCTCGGCCTTAGCTTCAGATTTTTCTTCAGCCTTAGTTTCAGCTTTGGTTTCGGCCTTAGATTCTGTTTCAGATTTTGTTTCGGTTTCATTGGAAGCTTGCGTCGGAGCAGATGTTTGAGTTGTATCTCCGACTTCGGCACGCTGAGCTGCGGCAACTTTGTCGGCTAATTCACTTGAAGTAGCAACAGAATCGGTTTGTTCTTGTGTTGCCGAAAACTGTTGAGCAACGGTTGTTGAATCTGCAACTTGGGTTTGGGAAAGCGTATCCGCAACAGCTTCGGTTTTAAGTGTGTCAACAGATTCTGCTTTTATCTCCGGTTCAGCCGCAGGGGCAGGAGCCGGTTCTGCCTTTATTTCCGGTTCTGCTGCGGGAGCGGTATGTATGAAGTCGCTGACCATATTGTTGATTTTTTCTCCGGCACCTATACCGATTATACTACCTAAAGCGGCAGAGGCAGCTTTTTCTATCATTTCTTGTTTATTTTGTGCTTTTTGTTTTAGCAGGTTCTGATATTGCTTCAGCAACTCTTGCATTTCATCTTGCTTTGTCTTGTTTTCTGCGTCAGCTTTCAGTTCTTGGCTTTTTTCTTTAATACGTTTTAATAAGGTCTTTTCTTTACGGTGAAGCCCATATTTTTTGACCATATTGGGCAAGGTGTTACCTAAAGTTATAGCACCGACACGAGCTATTCTGCCGGTAATGGTTGACATAGCATTACCGATACTTTGAATTGTTTCCGGCGTATCAAGCCCAAGCTGATTCATTGCCGAAGCTAAGCCAGAGGCAGCAGTTACAACGGATAAAGCAGCAACAGTTCCGGATCCAAGCAATATAGCGGCTTTTTGCCCCTTTGAAATAGACGGGTCACTTAATTGCGCTTTAACGGATTTCCATTGTTTTCTGGTGTTATAGGCTATGAGTGCGGCAGGACCGACACCGGGGGCTACTATATTAGCGACGGAAAACATTGCGACACCTTTGGTGACGTTCCAGCCGGTTTTGGCAACAAATTTGCTGACTTTCTTTGCCATAATGTATTTTTTGCCGTAACGTTTGGTCAGTTTTTTATCCAGTTTTTCTAAACGACTCTTGACGTTGTTATAAAGAGTGCTGCTCTTAAACTTGGTCTTAATGCGGTTCTTGAAGGTTTCAGCGTTGGACATATGAACGCCAAGACCGGCAATGGCTTGGGTTTCCGTCAAGCGTTTTTGACCGCAAGTGAGCTGAGCGACTTTGTCTTTTAAGGCATTCTCTATCGCATCTGCTTTTTGTTTATTTGTGCCGGTTAACGGGTTCTTGGCAAAGTCTTCGGCAACAAGCTCGGCGGCAAGCTCTAAAATGCTTTCTTTGATTTGTTTTTCTTTTTTGGCAGAAACTGAGTTATCTTTTTCATCCGTGAAATAGTATTCCCCCATAATGTTGTGGGCATTAGCGGGGTTTTGGATATAAGATTGTAATTCTTTTGTTGCAGTTTCGTAGTTAGCAGCTAAAGCATCACTGTTTTTATTGCCAAAATGCTCTTGGTCATAAGTATAGAGAGCTTTGCCGACCATAAGGTTAATTTTATCTTCTAAATCAGTGCCTGCGGCAAGATATAACCATGCATAAGCATTTTCAGAGGTAATATCATCGGGTTTAAGAGTGCTTAGGCGAGCTTTAATAATACCGTTTATATCATCTCTAATGCGTTTTTTTTCAGCGAGCGCATCATCGGAGAGTTCTGGGTCATCGGTCTTATTCTTTTGCGTTAATTTTTGCCATGCGTTCTTTCTATCTTCAGGCAGCGGTTCATCGCTTAAGCTCATCCAATCTTTTTCATAAGTTTCTTTTAAGGCAATCAACCAGTCCGGATTATCCAAAGCTTTGGCACATGTATCGTATTGGGCATCACGAGCCATCGGCTCTTGTAAGGCTATGGCACTTTTAAGTGATTCTGCGTCAAGCAACGGCTCAATGGAGGCGATATATTCGTCGGCTGTTGTGGATTTGTAGAGCTCGTCACTTAAAGCGACATATTCGTCCTCGGTTGGTGTATCAATGATCGGATCCGGTATAATGATAGTGATCGGTTCTGGTTCCGGTTCTGGTTCTGGTGTTGGGCCAGTTGCAGAAGGTGGTGTAATTTCTGTGTCTAATGTATCATCTAATGTGGTTGTCGGCGCTTGTTGTTGCTTTTCCAGTTCAATTCTATGCTTGTCCAGTTCTTCAGCACGTTGGATAATATCCGATACAGCGTTGATTGTTGCCGGACTAAATGACACAGAACGTTTTGGATTTGCCATTTCTACTAAAAATTGGTCTAAGATGTCATCTCCGGATAATCCGGCTTCTCTCTTTCGGGCAATTTCATCGTTAATTTTCAGCAATTCTTGGCGTTGTTCTTCGGGAACATAAGTCTTGATAATGATATTGTTGTTGATATTATCTTGAATATAGTCATGAGCTGAAAATGAAGGGATATCTTCCGGCTCTATTCCGGAGAGGATAACCACATTGGGATCAGCCGATAAATGTGAAATGTGCGCCCAACGGGATGATTCTTTTTCGGTGGCTACCAATATTCCACGATAAACAGCATCTGTTAATGCTTTGCTATACTCGTAGTTATTGCATTGTTCTGTGGTGAAAATCTCCTTCTTTTTAAGCAGTTCCATAAAATTGGCAATTTCTTCTTGTGGATTGTTAGATCTGGTATCAAGGAATGATAAATCATTTTTTTTCAGGAGCTTTAGCTTATTTATTTGATCATCCGAATATTTATGGGTATTTTTAAGATAATCAGCTTCATCAGATAAAAATTCTATGACATAATCTGAAGCAGAAGTTGCATTCCAAGCTCTTGTAAAGTCTGCCTCCAAGTGTGCCTGTTTTTCTTCTTCTTCTTTTTCGGCGCGTATTCTTGCTTGGCGTTCTTGTTCTTTTTCTTGTTCAATAGCCGCACGGGTGCGTTCATCTTCTTCTTTTTGAAGGGTGTCGGCGACATTTCTTAAAATTGCATTCAATTCATTGGCATCTTCTTGTGTCGGGATGGCAGAAACAGGAAAATCTTCATTAGTCACCTCTTTATATAAAGAAGTAAAGTCTTTGGTCGGAAGTTTATCTTCGGCAAACTGCGCTTGGCAGGCTTGTTTAAATTCTTTGGGGAATTTATCGTTTATACTTTTAAGGGTATTCAGTAGTTCTGTGGTGTTAATGTTTTGTGAGCCAATTACTGCGATGGCGTTTTGCAATGCATGAATATCTCCTTTTGATAATTTATCTTGACCGGCAAGCGTTGAAATTGTTGCCAGAGCAGTGCTATAGGAGCTCGCATCAATTGTTTGATCTTTTATGGTATGATTATTGAGAGCTTGTTGGAAAGCCGAGCGGTCTTCTTTACTTAAATTTTGAGCGATTTCTTTTAATAAATCTGCATGTTTGGTTATGGCATCTCTGATGATGTTATACTCATAATCCGAGAGTTGTGGATTGCTGATAACAGCATTTATTGCCGCCGTAATTCCCCTTTTGAGGTCTTCTGGATTGATGCGATCAGCGTTAATAAGCAGATTTCTTAAATCTTCATATACGCTGGTATCTTCTTTTTTATCATTGTTCATGTCGGTAGCTCCTTTGGGTAAAACATCATCAGTGGAAGATTTCGTTCCACTTAAATTATCGTCTAATTTTGTGGTGGTATCGGTTTGATTTGGTTCTGCGGTGTTTGAAGTTGCAGAATCTGACGGAAAATCTCTACTTATTGCATACAATAATTCGCGATTATTTTTAGGCTCTGGAATTCCCATCATGGCACTATAGCCAGAGCGGGATATTTGGGCTTTGGGATGTTTGATAAGAACTTTTTGGATGGCTTCAGCAACAACTTTCTTTTCATCATCGCTTGCCTCGTTCATTTTTATTTTTTCATCTTCAAGGCAATGGTTGATTAAGAAAGTGGCAAAGTCGCGATATACTTCATCTTCGTCCAGTATTTCCTGTTTGATTTGGGAAATATGGTTGGCGCGCAGAAACTTTGCTATGCCATCGTTGTTGTTTGTTACCGATGTCGGGGCAGAAGTCTGCTCAGTGACATCCTCATTAGCAGAATCGCTATTGTTTACATGAGATGTATCATCAGGTTTAACAATATTGTCCAGATTTGAGGGGGTATTTGTGGTTTCGGCAACTTGACTTAAAACGTTGTTTAATTCGTTTACTTCACTTTCATCATTTTGTTTATCGTCTTTTGGGGCCGGCGTAAGCGACGGGAAGTCACGGGCAATGGCTGCTTTCAGCTCTTCGTTGTTTCTGATTTCAGTTTTAGTTCCCATCATGAAGGTATATGCCTTCCTTAATTTTGGGGATTTCGGTTGCGTATCGGCTATCTTTTTTATCGCCGCAGCAACGATTTCTTTTTGGTCATCCGGCGCATTTTTCATATCAATTTGTTTGTTGAGCATATATAAGTAAAGCTTATCAATGCTGTTAGAGGGTATTTCTTCTGCCTCTAAGATTGTCTGCTTAATTGTTTCAAGGCATTGGGCGCGTTTATCGTTTTCTTGGGGAGGTGTTGGTTGTTGTTCTTCTTGTTTTGCGGGCTCCTCGGCTACAGGCGGATTGTTTTCGGTAATTTCGGAAGAGCTTTCTTCTTGGCTTGAGGTGTCTGCATCATCAAGGAGGTGTTCAGTCGTATCATCATTTAAGGTGCTGGTTTCTGATTGAGCCGGAATGCATGTATCCGTAATGTCTTCAAGATATTTATCTAGGTATCTTTGTTTTCTTTCTTTTATTTCAGGACGGTCGGTTTCTTTTATGCCATATAACCTTTCGAGCGCGTCTGTCAGCGCTTTTTTATACTGTTCGGCTTCGGTTTGGCTTAAATTTCCCCATTCCTGTATGCGAATGAGCATTTCATCAATCTGATAAGGAGATTCAATAGCATTGATTTCGTTTACTACGTCTTTAATGGTATCCTGATCCCTGTATTCATTAAATTCGTCAAATTCTTTTACCATGGGGCGCTCCTCACATTTGCCATGTATAGGGTTATTTTAGCACAAAAAAAGGCTCTATGCAAGCATAAATTTTTAAGATATTTTAACCTTGGTTTGTTAAATTTACGTAAAAGTCAACAAAGAGATTGATGTTAAAAAAGGAGTTGTATTCTATGCGGCAAAATGAAATAAATGCTTTGAGATATTGGCAGAAAAAGTATATCTTTGAAGGCTTCTTAGTTGCATTGGTGTTAGTGGCGATTTTTATTGTCGTAAATCAGGTCATAACTTATTGGGGTGGGGTGTTGATTTTGGCGATGGCTCTTACGGCAATTATGATATTGATGATACGTGCGCTAAGAGAAGAGTTGCAAAATAAAGCCGAAATGCTGATTTGGGAAAAGTATAAACAGCAATTGGACGGTTTGGAATTTGATGTCGGTGGTGGTATTGCAACTGAGATTTTGGAAAATCAAGACGTGTTTGCCGGTAAACAAGCGAGGGAATGTTTTAATGTGCTTAAAACTGCTGATTACAGCTTGGAAGAAGATTTGTTTTATACAGAGCACAGGCTTAAATGGGTGACTGTCCGCAATACGGCTTTTCGGGGCATTGTTATGCGTTTTCGGACAACTAAACTTAGCGAAAATGGGACATCAGATGGGTATTTGGTGCGTGATAATATATTAATTGAAGGACCGCTTAAAGGCTTTTTGGACAAGCGTGACGGGTTTAAGGGTTTGGTGAGAATCTTAAAATTATTACATACCGATAAGGTGCAGATTGTTGCAGAAAACGGAGAAATTTATTTTTGGATAAAAACACCGCGGCGGTTGTTTTATCAAGTTTCACTTTTTGAAGAAATATCACCGTTGCCGTTTATGACCAGAGTGCAACAGTTTCAGCAGGCAGCCGAAATGCTCAATGAGGCGTATAATTAAAAAAACGTTGATTTTTGAGACCTATCTGATATATCAGATGTATGATTAAAATTAAGGAGGGTAAGATGAAATATTCTTTAGCTGTAATGACTGCGGTATCTATGATTGCTATTAATGCCGGTGCCGCGGAAACGGAAATTTCCATTTATAATCAAGATTTGGCATTGATTAAAAAAAGTCAGGTCTTAGACTTAAACCGCGGGGTTAACGAGGTTGTGTTTGATGAAGTGGCACAAGAGTTTAAGCCCGAATCGGCCTTTGTTTACGGCAAGGGAATCCGCGTGTTGGAGCAAAATTATGATTATGCCGGTATTAACTATGTAACGATGCTTAATGCCAATGTCGGCAAAATGGTTAAAACAGTTCGGCAAAATCCCTCAACCGGTGCCAATATTTATGAAAAAGCGTTGCTGGTGGCAGTTGATGGGGCAACACCGGTGTTGAAATTTGATTATGGGATTGAAACTGCGTTTAACGGACGGGTAATCTTTGATGAAATCCCTAAGGAACTTAACTCTACGCCGGTATTGATGGCAAAGGTTGAAGCCGCGCAACAAGGTGAGACAGATTTAGAGCTTGCCTATTTGACCGGCGGTTTTAAGTGGAAAGCCAATTATGTTGCCAAAGTTGAAGATGAAAATACTCTCTCACTTTTGGGACGTGCGGCGATTACCAATAATTCCGGCAGCGGTTATGAAAATATCTCGGTTAATCTTATTGCCGGTGATGTTAATACTGTTCAGGAATATGTTGCACGGCCGATGTTTAAAGCAGTTCGGATGACCAATTCATATGAAGCCATGGACAGCTTTGCAGGGGCTCCGATGATAGAGACACCGGTCAGTCTTGATAGCTATTATGTCTACAAAATTCCCGAAAAAACATCGCTTAAAAACGGGCAGATGAAGATGGTATCATTTTTGAGTGCGCCAAAAGTTGAATATGTTAAAGAGAATGTGGTGAGTTCATCGCTTTATTTCAGCACGGCGAGAGCTTCTTATAAAGATGTTCACCCCGCGGTAAAATACTCTTTTGAAAACGTTAAGGAAACCGGCTTAGGTATGCCGTTACCGCAGGGTAAACTCAGTTTTTATGCCAATGATGATAACGGTGCGTTGCAGTTTATCGGCGAGGATAATATAAATAATACGGCAGAGGGGCAGAAGGTAACGGTTACACTCGGCAAATCGTTTGATATTTATGCTAAAGGCGAAATTCAAAAGGTAACCGAGGTTAATCGTAACAGCTTTAAGAAAAATCCTAATCAAGATTGTCCGACGGTTGCCACCACTTATCAATATGATGTCTCTTATAATGTAACCAATAAAGGTAAGCATGATGCCAATGTGGTGCTAAAACAACCCTTAAACGGTAAAGCACGGATTGTTGACGAATCGCTTAAAGGCCAAAACGGTGAAGGCAACACCTATGAGTGGAAGTTTGAGCTTAAGAGCGGTGAAGCGCAAGATATTATGGTGAAAGTTGAAAATGTTATTGAGACGCGGGAGTGTCATTAATTTAAGGGGGATGAGAAGATGTGCCGCGCAAAAATTTTTGTCTTACAAAAATTTTTAATTGCATAAGCGCGACACGAGCGACTAAAGTCGCCGCCTGCACGGCGGGTGCCGCTTATGCCGCGGAGGCAGGGTGCGGCGTACCCTTTGTTTTTCTGTTCTTGACAGGGAAGCTATTTTGTGATATATTCCCTCCATATCTGATAATTATAAGGCAAATAATTAAATGGCAAATGATCTGATTGTTCCGGAAATTAAACTTTTAGATAAATTGGAAGAAATGGAGACTACTCTCTCACCTGCCGTTTGGGAACAGATGAGAAATGAGGTTGATGTTTATAGCCCTTATGAAGATAAGCTTCCCGTTCCGGTTAAAATGATGAAAAAAATGGTGCTTTCCGATTTTGTGAACAAAGCCATTAATATGCCATTGGAAATTACACCGGCTTTAGATGAAAATGCCACTAAGCAACTTTATCGGTTGCATATCTTTTGTTGTCAACAAACAATACATCGGGCGGAAGTGCGTCGCAATCCGTTGACACTTGGTTTTAGAGCATTGGAAGAAATGCATACCGCGCTTGTGGGGATTTTTATTTCCTATCGCCTTATTCATCCGGAATGCCCGTATTCATGGAGCAAAGAATTTTTTAATGAGCGGATTTTTACCGATAAAGCGGCAGACGGGCACACGATTGTTAAATTTAAGCGTCCGCTAACCGAGGATGTTGTTAATGCCGCACTTAATGAAGAAATAGTGACCGATTGGCTGATATATCGGGCGCATGACCATAACGGTATTCGCACTTTGATGGATATTCGTAATAACCTTATTACAATTCCTGATTATAAATGCGGTGGTGAGCCGGCGGCGGAGTTTTCGCGGTTTGAACGCAAAATGCAAGAAAGCCGCAACAAAAAAGAACAACATAAAAATGAAACGCTTGATTTGGAATTTAGAAAAACATTGGTGCAGAAAATTGCCGAAGAAACTGCCTCGCAACTTTTGGCAAGCGGGGTATCGGCATCCGAGTTGTTAGAACAAGCGTATAATGGTGATTTGAGTGCCTTTTTAGGCGGAGTGTCACAACCAATACAGGTTATTGAAAAAAAGCCTGATACTAAGAAAAAATTAACTAAAAAAGCGCAAGATACAAAGGAGATAGATAATATTATCGCCGGTTTTTTGGAGGACGGCGATAAGACTTAAAAACGAAAGGACTTGGCTATGCTGATGTATTTGTGGCTTCTCTTTATTGCGGTGATTGTGATTTTTATTTATGATTATAATAAACTCATCAGGCTTAATCAAAATGTCAATGAAGGATGGAGCGGTATTGATGTACAGCTCAAGCGTCGGCGAGATTTGATACCGGAATTGGTTAAAGTTGCTTCGTTTTATGCCAAGCACGAAAAAGATACATTTTCTAAAGTGGCGGAGTTGCGGTCTTCTGCCGAAAATGCACCGAATGTAGAAAAACTTGCGGCAACCGAAACCGAAATTACGACCGGATTACAGAAATTATTTGCGGTGGCTGAAGCTTATCCGGAGCTAAAATCAGACTCTCAGTTTGTTAAATTACAAGAAAATTTAGCGACGGTTGAAAAAGATTTATCATACGCCAGACGCTACTATAATGCTGCAGTCAGAACTTATAATATTGCAATCAAAATGTTTCCCGAGTTGATTGTGGCAAATGCGCTTGACTATCAGGAAAAAGCGTTTTTTGAAATCTCCGCATCCGAGAGGGAAAACGTTAATGTTAAATTTTAAGCGATTTCTTTTTGCGTTTTTTTGTTGTATTTTTCTGATTCTGCCGGCGCAGGCTTCGGAATTTATTGAGGCGTTTAATTCTGATATTACGGTTAATCAAGACGGTTCGATGACAATTGTTGAAACGATAACCGTGCATCATGAAGGGCAGGCTATTCGGCGCGGAATTTATCGTGATTTATCCTCCCAAAAAGGTGAGCAATATAAGGTCTTGGAAGTTAAACGCAATAATTTTCCCGAACCGTGGTTTATTGAAAGAAACGATACTTTTTTAAGGCTTAATACCGGTGATGATGAATTATTGCCACATCCTGCAACATCTGTTTTTGAATTAACGTATGTTGTCTATGATGCGTTGCGGCCAATCAGGGGTGAAAACTTAAATGAGCTTTATTGGAATGTGACGGGAAAATGGGCATTTCCGATTGATAAGGTGACGGTTCGTGTGCATTATCCGGAAAATACCGATGTGGTGCGTCAGTATGTTTATAAAACCGCACATGATGCCAAAATGTTACCCAAAAGTGATTTCTTTGATTTGGGCAATTTGCCGACAGATTTTGAGGTTACCATCGCTCAAGCTTTCACGCAAGGCACGGTTAATATTCCCTTTCCACGGCTTTATAAAACTTTGATTTATGCACTTATGGCAACGCTTATTTATTTTCTTATCATGTGGTGGTATTGTGGCAAAGATCCGAAATCTCAGCCGATTGTGCCGGATTGGGAACCACCTCAAAATTTGACGCCTTTAGAATGTGCCGTGCTCAATCATCAGGGGAAAATACCGAGTAATGCTTTCTTTATCCATATTGTTTGGCTGCTAAAAAAGAAAATTATCTCAATGGCAACGCAAAAATACAGTTGTCTGTTCGGTTCAGATGAGGTCTATGAGTTGACCACTCTTGCCAATATTTCCGAAGATGATAAGAAAAACGGCGAAATTAAGTCGTATTTGGATAATTTCCCCAACATGTTGCGTTTGGTGAAAAAGCCGAGCGAGAAAATTACCTCTTATCAGCAAAAGTTGGCGGAAAGCGTGCAAAATAAACTTGATAAAAAATATTATAATCGGCATGGATGGGTGACCTTTTTCGGCGCGTTGATTTTTCCTTCTGTGTGGATGTGGTTGTTTCCGGAAAGTATCGGCTTAATGTTTTGGTGTTTGATGTGGGGAGCCGGTATTATCAGTTTGTTTGTGCAACGACGTTGGTTAGTGGCTATTCCTTTTATTGCGGTGCTTATTCCGGTTATGGGAATGCTTATCGGGTTTGATTTATTTAATGCAATGTTGTTTGCTTTATATGCGGTGATGATTTATGCCTTTTATTATTTGATGTTTGAACCGACTTTTATCGGGCAACGCGAGATAGAAAAAATTGCCGGATTGAAGATGTTTTTAGAGGCCGTTACCGGCAATTCAGCTAGCCAGCAACCGGATAAACGTGTTACACCTCAAGATATGGAAGATTTATTTCCTTATGCTGTGGCTTTGGGGCTTGAAAAAGCGTGGAGCAAAAAATATGAGTCCGTCTTTGGGGAGCAAGCACTTGCCGAAGTGCAGAAATCTCATCTTTATTATATGCCGCAAATCAGAGCCAATTTGGGGAATTACTGCACCACGGCGGCAAGTTATACGCCACCTTCTTCCAGTTCCAGCGGTATCGGCAGTTCCGGCGGCGGACATGCCGGAGGTGGATTTGGGGGCGGAGGCGGTGGCGGCCGCTGATTTTAAGGAAAAATTTTGGTGTCTAATCGTAAATGGAAGCCGGATTATCCAAAATCCACGTAGGTCTGACTACGCTAGGATTTTGGATACCGGACATTTACTTCTATCCACCGAAAATTTTCTCCTTAAAATCCGTTGGGGCGTGCGTAACGTTTATGTAAAAGTTTGTCTTAAAAGTGCGCGCCGCACCTGCATAACTTTAAAGTCGGAACGAAAATGGCGGTGGAAATAAAAAATTATCCATAAGGTGAGCGAGCCATTTTAAGCTCGGGCGAACCTTGTGGGTAATTTTTGTGTAGTTATTGTTGGGGCGCGCAAAATTTTTTCCTAAATTAAAGTGAGCTATGCGTGCCGAGCATAATTTTTTGTTGCACAAAAAATTATTTTAAATTCAGCTCGGCACGGATACAGCCTGTCGGCTGTGCGCTACACGCGCGGTGCCACTCACGCCGTGGGGGCGAGGTGCTAAGCACCTGTTAATTTGGCTTTGAGATACTTATACGTGTAGCCCTTTTGCTTTTTAACAATTTCTTCCGGTGTTCCCTCGGCAATAATCTTACCGCCGCCGTCACCGCCTTCCGGTCCCATGTCAACAATATAGTCTGCAACCTTTATTACATCCAAATTGTGTTCAATCACAATTACCGTATTGCCTTGGTCAACAAGAGTTTGTAATACGCTTAGTAACTTCCGGATATCTTCAAAATGCAAGCCGGTGGTCGGTTCATCTAAAATATATACGGTCTTACCGGTGGCACGTTTGGATAACTCTTTGGAGAGTTTTATTCTCTGCGCTTCACCGCCGGATAAGGTGGTTGCCGGTTGCCCTAAATGGATATATCCCAGTCCGACTTGTTGCAATAACTCCAGTCTTGATTTGATTGACGGGATATTGATAAAAAATTCATGTGCCTCATCAACCGTCATATCCAACACATCGGCAATCGATTTGCCTTTATAGGTTACTTCCAAGGTTTCGCGATTAAACCTCTTACCGTGGCACTGCTCGCACTCCACATAAACATCAGGCAAAAAGTTCATCTCAATCTTGGTCACCCCGTCGCCTTTACACGCTTCGCATCGCCCGCCTGCCACATTAAACGAAAATCTGCCGGCGTTATAGCCTTTGGCTTTGGCAACCGGTAGCTCGGCAAACCAGTCGCGGATATAGGTAAACAGTCCGGTATAGGTTGCCGGATTAGACCTTGGTGTGCGCCCGATCGGGGATTGGTCAATATCTATGACTTTATCAATATTCTCTATGCCTTTTAATTTGTCGTAAATTCCGGTGGCTTCTCTTGAGTTGTTTAATTCTTTGTTTAAGGCCTTGTATAAAGTTTCTAAAATAAGCGAAGATTTGCCGCCGCCGGAGACACCGGTGACCAATGTTAATGTTCCCAGCGGCACTTTTAGTTTCACGTTCTTTAAGTTATGCGTTTTGGCACCGCTTAATTCCAAAAATTTACCGTTTCCTTTGCGACGTCTTTTCGGCACGGCAATTTCTTTTGCGCCGTTTAAATATTGTGCGGTGAGGCTTTTTTTGTTTTTCAAAACTTCGGCAACCGTTCCTTCGGCAACCACATTGCCGCCAAGCTCTCCGGCGCCGGGGCCCATATCTATCAGATAATCGGCATTTCTTATCGCATCTTCATCATGTTCAACGACAATGACCGTGTTTCCAATGTCGCGTAGTCGGTTTAAGGTCATCAACAACCTGTCATTATCACGTTGGTGCAGACCGATAGAAGGCTCATCTAAAACATAAAACACACCGGTTAAGCCCGAACCGATTTGTGAGGCTAAACGGATACGTTGTGACTCCCCGCCGGATAAACCGCCCGATTGACGTGAGAGGGTTAAATAATCTAAACCGACGTTGTTTAAGAATTGCAAGCGCTCGGTAATCTCTTTTAAAATTTTATGGGCGATTTGTTGTTTTTGCGGGCTTAGTTGCTCCTCTACTTTAGAAAACCATGCCAACGCTTCTTTGATGGATAAATCGGAAATTTCCATAATGTCTTTGCCACAGACTTTGACCGCCAAAGCTTCCGGTTTTAAGCGTTTGCCGTTGCAATAAGTGCAGGGGGCTGCCGATTGATAATGTGATAATTCTTCTCTGGAGGCGGCTGATTCTGTTTCCAAAAATCTTCGTTCCATATTTGGTATCACGCCCTCAAAGGGTTTATCTGATACAAACGAGGAAAAATAAAGCGGCACACACACATTGCCGGAGCCGTATAAAATTACTTTTTTGGCAGAATCCGGCAGATCTTTCCATGGGGTATTGGGTGAAATATGTAAAAAGTCGCAAAGTGATACCAGGGTTTGTTTATAAAATGCAGACTTAAAACCATACCACGGGGCAATGGCACCTTGGGCGATACTTTTACTTTCGTTCGGGACAACTAGTTTTTCATCCATATAAAGTTTGGCACCGATACCGTCACAATGTGGGCAAGCGCCTTGCGGATTATTAAACGAAAAGAGGCGCGGTTCTATCTCTTCAATGGTAAAGCCGGAAACAGGGCAGGCGTATTTGGCAGAGCAGGTAAAGCGCGAATTATCACTTAAATTTTCAACATATAAAATACCGTCACCAATCTTAATGGCGGTTTCAACTGACTGGGCAACGCGGTCTTGCATGGTCTCCCCTTTTATTACCAAGCGGTCTATGACGACTTCAATGTTATGTTTGATATTTTTTTCTAAGTTCGGCACTTCTTCCAAGTCATAAATTTCGCCGTCCACTTTAACGCGTTGAAAACCTTGTTTTAACAAACTTTCAAATTCTTTTTTGAACTCACCTTTGCGGTCACGGGCAATCGGGGCGGCTAATATTATCTTAGAGCCGGTGGGGAGGGCTAAAATTTTATCAACCATTTGGCTGACAGTTTGGGCCTCAATCGGTAATCCTGTTGCCGGAGAATACGGGGTGCCGACGCGTGCCCACAACAGACGCATATAGTCATAAATTTCGGTAATGGTGCCGACGGTGGAACGCGGATTGTGCGAGGTGGTTTTTTGCTCTATCGAAATTGCCGGCGCCAAACCTTCTATGGAATCGACGTCAGGTTTTTTCATCAAATCCAAAAACTGGCGCGCATAGGCTGATAAACTTTCAACATAGCGGCGTTGACCTTCGGCATAAATGGTATCAAACGCCAAAGAAGATTTGCCCGAACCTGATAAGCCGGTGATAACGGTCAGCTTATCTTTGGGGATAGAAATGTTGATATTTTTAAGGTTGTGTTCACGCGCACCTTTAATTTCTAAGAATTTTGTTTCTGACATTATGTTGCATACCTCCGCTTTGGGCTTTGATATACCGAATATCCGCTTTTGGCAAGCGTTTTTTGCGATAATTTTACGAAATATTAAGTCTTTAGAGGTAATGTTAAAACAGTTTAATTTTGGAGGAACTATATTATGCCTGTTAAAAATACCACAAAGAAAGCCGCAAGCACAGCTTCTAAAGCGAGAAAAGTTGCGCCGAAAGCAGTTGCGGCTAAGAGTTCTAAAACAGCCGTTAAAGTTGTTAAAGAAACTCCGAAAGTTGTTCAACACAAGGCGGTTAAAGTGCAAGATGATGTGATGTCGCCGTTGGTGATGATTAAATTATGGTTTGAGGGGTGGAAAAATACGTTTGTTTTGCGGGGCAGAACTTCGCGTTTTGAGTTATGGAACTTTTTACTCTTAAACAGTATTTTGGCAGTAATCGTGCAGCTCAAATGCAGCTATATTTTATCTTCACGCTTTTTAAGAGAAGCCACTAAGCAGGGTTACAGCTTGGATAAAATTGACAGCTATGTGGGCTATGCGGAAATCGGTTTCTATACGGTGATTTTGTTGCAACTGTTTCCTTTAGGCTCAATGCTTATCCGTCGTATGCACGACCTTGGCAGATTAGCATGGAAAAAATGTTTGGAACCGGTGTTTTGGTCCATGTTTGTGATCAGCTTTTTGACACTCACAATTGATGAGTTGGTCGATAGCGATTATGTTAATACGATTATTTTGATACAGATTTGTTTTGTAACCACACTATACGGATTTTTGTTCTATAGCTTGAAGTTCCTGATTATGACATTGTTCTATCCGGGAGACAAAACAATCAATGCCTATGGTGAGGGGAAATATAATACGCCTCAACATGAAGAATGGGCACTCAATCTCTGTTGTTTTTGGGGATTGTTTGTATTTACGGTCTTAGTGCTCTATCTTGTGATGGCTATCATCTGAGTTTAGAATAAGAGATGCAATATTTTGAGCCGCCTCTAAAGGGCGGTTCAAATTTATCGGGGAACCGCCATCTAAACAGCAACAGCCTTTTTTGATGTCATATTGGCAATATGGGGTTGTGAAATAAGCTCCGTAAACAGGCGAATCATCAATATGAAAAGCAATGTTATTTTCAATGCAATAGCGCGCTTTGGCTTTGTCCCATAAATCAGTCGGAATTTGAAAACTGCCGTCGTCATAACATTTGGCGATGTTCAGCTCTTGATAATAATCAAGAATTGCCCAAATTTCATCATATTCTATATGGTTTTGATTAAGATAGCGCAGGATGTCTTCTTTGGGGCCGCCACTGATGATATAAACTTTGATACCGAGCTTTCTGATCTCTTGGCAAAAGGTGGCAAATTTTTGCGGTTTTGCCGAGATAACACCATGAAAATCTATGCCTATTTTTGCTGCCATATTTTACTCCGAAGATGAAAACAGTTCTTTGATAGAGTTTGGTGCTAGAGTAGAGAGCGGATTGATAGAAACTTTTGGGGTGGAAACAGTCCCTTTAATGCGGTAATTGGTGGCAAAAATCGTGCCGTCTTTGCCGGCTAAAATTTTGTTGACAAGCGGCAGATTGCCGAGGAAGTTATTGATGCCATAGGCCGGAATCAGCATGCCTTTGATATTGAGTGCTTCATCCACCAGATTATAACTGCCGGAGGCTTTAAGCCCGACAGACGGACCAAACATTTTGGCTTCGTCGGTTGATAAGTCTTTGGTTGAAAAAGTGTATCTGAACGGGGCATCAAGGTGGGTAAAGCGTAGTCCGTCTCCTTTTAATGTATCAAGAATTCCGGTTAAAGAAGCAAGGGCTAAAACTTTGGCAAAAATAGGGGTGTTTACCAAAGAAAAGTCGCGGATTTTGGCAAAGCCGTGGAAGTTTTTATATTTATCACGCTTGGCTTCAATTTTTAAGTTTCCGCCGCGCATATTTTCGTATAAACGCAATACCTTTAAAGTGCTGCCGGCGTTATTGGAATCGATATTTAGGACGTATTCTTCGCCACGCGGTTCATAATTTAATTTCATTTGCACATCGCGACTGGTGCCGTAGTTTCCGACCATACTCATCTTATGCATACCTTTGCCGTTTTTGATTTCGGCACGACCGGCAAAGTTGGTCACCGGAACATCGTTGTTTGTCCAAAGTTTGTTCACACTGACGATGATTTCGCTATCCATTATATCTTCAAGCGGATCTTTTAAGTTTTTCTTTTTCTTTTCTTTTTCTTCATCGCTTAAGGGCTTTTTGCTGTCAAAAAATTCGGTTAAGTCATAGGCGTCACCGGTAACGGTTACTTTTAATTTGAGTTTGGGCTTATAGCTTAAATTTACTTTGGCTTTGGCAAAAGTTTTGGGGGATTTGATTTCGGTAATGTCAATGGCGGTGATTTTGTTTTCGGCAATTGATATATTGCCTTTGGCTGAAAATTGGGATTTTAAGAGCGAGAATTCGGGAACACTTTTGATGACATTATCCTTAAAGAGGATTTTTGCTTTGGCACGGCAGGGGATACCCTTAGGTTTTGAAAATCCTAAAAAGGCATAGTCCATGGCGACGTCTTTTAAGGAACCGTCAACCAAAAGTTCTTCGGTGCCGTTGTGGAATTCGGTCAATGTGGCGTGAAGTTCAGAAGTTCCGGTAAAATAAGGTGCTTGTAAGATTTCACTGTCAATACCTAAGATTTTCAGGGCTTTGTCATCAATTTTGATATCGGTCACTACGCGGCTCTTATACTTTTTTTCGTTAAAGGTTTCTTGTATTGTAAGATTTATCGGAATATTTTGATATTTGGCTTCTCCCGTTAAATCAAATCCTTTTTCGGTAACTTTGAGTTTTAAGTTATCGGCAACAAGAGTTTCATCTTTGCTCAGCCCTAAATATTTTACTTGTTTCAGGTCACCTAAAACTTCTACTTTGATTTCTTCTGGTTTGAGGTCGGTTTTGAGCTCAAAATCCAGTTTGAGGTCGATATCTACGTCGCCGGCCATTTCTTTCGGGTTGATGCCCATTTCTTTAGTAAAGCCTAAAGGTTCGTGATCTATCAGTAATAAAGCATCGGTGATGGTGGAGTTGCCTTTTAAGTCTATTTTGATAAAGTTATCGTATTTATCTAAGTCGTATAAAACAACCGTGCCGCCGGTTAAGATAACGCCGTCGGAAACGCCTTTTTCAACTTTGATGGCAATTTTGTCGGAACTGAACGAGGCGGTGCCGTAAACGTTTTTGATGACAGGCATTCCTTCCAAATAATAAAGGTTGGCGTCGGATACATCGGCAGTGCCTTTGAGTTGCGTTAGTCCGAAAGCGTTTGTCTTTTTATCCCAACCGAAATCAAAGGTAAAATTGCCGTTTGAAATAGTGCCGCCGTATAAACCGTCTTTACACCAAGCCCAAGCTTTTTCACCTAAGTATTTCGGCCATAAATCGGAGAGCTCATCCATGGCAAAAGAGCCGACTTTGGCATTAAAGCCGATAGTAAAGTTTTTTAAATCACCTTTTAAGAGATAGTCCTTAAATCCTTTAGCAGAAAGGCTTAACAAGGCTTCTTTGCCGTCAAAGTCAAAAGCGGCATCTTTGATGTCAATTTCATCTAATCCGCCGTGCAAAACGCCTTTTAAGTTAAACGAGGAAACATCATAATCAAAATCTTCGCTGTCTCCAAAGTCGATTTTACCGGCGCCGCCTTCAATGGCAAAACTGATTTCATTAATGCTGTTTACCATTGTGTCGGCAAAATTACTCTTATTTTGCAGCATTTTACCGAAATCTATGGTGGCGTTAAGTTGCCCGTTAACCGGAATATCCACGGCTCGAATATCAGTTTTTTCTGATACTAAAAGGTCATATAAATCGGTGACTACAAGGTCTGAGAAATTAAATGACCAAGTGACCTCATCGTTTAACAAATGATATTTTATGACCATATCCATGGCTGAAGTGCGGTTTTCAAATTCAATGGCGGAATCGGTGCGAATTCTTAAATTAGTTAATTCGCGATCAAAATAGAAGTTCATATCGGTTAGGGAAAATTGTTGTCCGGTTTCAACCTCATAGACGGTTAATGTGGCTGAGGTCACATCTATGTCGTTGATGAAATTTTCCAGATAAAGCTGTTCGTCCGAGTTAAAACGTGCGATAAAATCTTCGAACTGGGTAAAGAAGAATTCCAATTTTTTCAGGGTTACTTGGCGCTGTAATTCTTTATTTTCCACTTCGGATTTTTTGAGGCCGTAAACGTTTTTGACCATCATTTGCGGATTTTCAATGTTGATGGCGCTCGGGGCTAACATACCTTTTAAGAGGGCGCGGGCGGAAAAAGAAAGAGATAAACGCGGCGCATCTATTAAGTAACTGCCATCATTTGCTTTGAATGAAACATCTTTAGCGATAATGTTTATCGGCTGAAGTGAGTGTGCCAACTCTAAGTTAACCGAGCCGACAGATAAATCATATGATGAGGTTTCGTTGGTTAAGGCTTGAATGATGTAAGGGCGCAAAAAGTTGACTTTGATCGGTCCTTTGCCCAGGTTCCACAGCAAAACCAACAGCGCAATCAGTGCAAGTGCGCTCATATAGTCCCAAAACAGGGAGATAATGCGTAATTTTTTGGTCTTGGTGCTCAAATTCTTTTCCTTTAACGAAAATATCTTAATGCGACTGTTTATCAATGTAAATAGTTTTTTTGCTTTTTCTATGATAGGGGCAAAAACACAATCCGGCAGGGGATAAATTGCTTGGAAATGTTGCAGAGATAAAGCACTTGAAGTATTTTTACGGTTAAGTTTTAAGGAAGAATAATATGCTTGATAATGAACTTAATAAAGAAACGGCACGGTGCTTGGGCTGCAGGGGAAAACCTTGTCAAAAGGCATGTCCTTTGGGGGTGTCACCGACGGATTTTATTAAGGCGGCAAAAGAAAATGATTTTAAGAGTGCTGCTGCCGAAATCACTTTCAAAAATCCATTGCCGCAGACGTGCGGTTTGGTGTGTCCGGACAGGTTTTGCCAAAAGGTTTGTATCAGGGCTAAGATGGATCAAGCAATCGCTATTCCCTGTTTGCAGGCAGAGATTATAAAACGCGGCGGATATCAGCCGTTAGCATTACCCCAAAATAACGGCAAAAGAGCGGCGATTATCGGCGGCGGTCCGGCAGGCATTGGCGCTTGTTATCAATTTCTTCTTTCCGGTTGGTCGGTTGATATTTATGAAACCCAAAATAAACTCGGTGGGGCGGCCAGGCTTATCCCTGAATATCGGTTAGCGCATCAGGTTTTAGACGCAGAAATTAAGCGAATCGTTGAAAATGAACGTGTTAATGTATTTTTAGGCACACGGGTTGAAGATTTTGTCGCCTTAAAGGAACAATATGACGGCGTTGTTTTGGCCTTGGGGGAGCCGATGTCTCGAAAACTCGGTATTATTGGCGAAGAATATTGTGTGCCGTTTATTGAATATCTTTCAAATCCCACAAAGTTTAATGGGATGAAAATTTGCGTGACCGGTGGTGGTGAAGTGGCGCTTGATTGTGCGATAACCGCCAAAAAGTGCGGAGCAGATACGGTTGAGATGTTTGTCAGAAGGCGACAAAGCGATATGCGGATTATGGCACGCGACCAAGAGGAATTGACTAAAACAGGGGTTCAAGTGCGCGAGCTTTCGTCGGTTATTAAAATTAAGCAAGACGGGGCAAAATTTGACCTTAATGTTATTTCTAACCGGATTAATGATGAGGGCAAAGCTGAAGCGTGTATAGGCACAGAGCAAGAGCTTGCAGGCTACGACCTTGTTATCCAAGCATTAGGGGCGTATTATCCAAAAGATAAAATCCCCGAAAATTTTGTGATTGCCGGAGATATGACCGGCGTTTGCGGCACGGTGGTGCAAGCGCTTGCTTCGGGAAAAGCGGCAGCACGGCGTGTGATAGAGGAGAATGCTTGATGAAAATTACATTAGGAGTTATCGGAAAATGCAAGGCGTCATCGCCCGAGGGGGAGATTATCAAACGCTATCAAGAGCGGATGAAGTGGAAACTCGTGATTAAAGAGCAGGATAATTCCACACAAGCCGAAGAAGCAAAATTTTTGCAGTCGTGTATTGGCAACGGGGCAAAGACGGTGGTGCTTGATGAACGTGGTGAGAATATAACAAGCCCTGAATTGGCGCATATTTTAGAGGGGTGGATAACAAACGGTGCCTCTGAGATTTGTTTTCTTATCGGCGGGGCTGACGGACACCTTGAGGAAACTCGGCAAAAGGCTGATTTGGTGTTGTCATTCGGTAAGTTGACATTGCCGCATATTTTGATGCGTGCCGTTTTGGTTGAGCAAATTTATCGGGCAGAAACGATTATTTCCGGGCATCCGTATCATCGGGTGTGATGTTTTTTGTAGATAACCTTTGTCTTAAAGTTGAGTTATTTTGTATCTCGGCAGAAAATAAAAAAGTTCTGCGGCTATTGCATAACGGCATGAACGAAACTATATTGTATTTGTTTGCCGTCAAGGCAATTTTTAACAAGGTTTATTTGAGAGAAAAATATGAAGAAAAGCGATATGGATAAAGAATTTGATGTCAGTTTAGCTGAAAATGATGAAATTACGGAAAACAAGGAATATCCGGTGTTAGCCCTTAGAGATATGGTGGTGTTTCCCGGTAATGTCGCTTCTCTTTTTATCGGGCGAAGAGTGTCACTTGAAGCAGCGCGGGCCGCTTATGAATACGGCACCCCGATTGTGTTGCTTACGCAAAAAAATGCGATGACCGAAAGACCGGCAGAAAAAGATCTTTATCATGTTGGAACATTGGCTAAAGTCAGACGTTATGTGGTAATGCCGGACGGCACACTTAATATGGCGGTGGAGGGGATTGCCCGTATTAAACTTAAAAAATTAAATACCGCCGGCAAATATTATACCGCTCATGTAACAGCTTATGACATGGGAAAAGATGTATATACTTCGGCGGAAATTAATGCATTTTCGGCGTTGGTGTGTGAAAAGTTTAAAAAGCAATCGGTTGATTATTCCAAGATGTCTAAAGAAGATTTGTTGACGTTAAATAATCCTAATATAACCAATAAGCAATTGATTGCCATGGTGACCACCAGTCTGGAGTTTAAAACCACAGATAAACAGGAGCTTTTGGAATGTCCGACAATGGGCGATATGATGTCCAAGTTGGTGGAAATTTTGGGGCGCGAAGCGATGAAAAACGAGGTTGAGGGTAAAATCAAAGACCGCGTGCGCAGCCAAATGGAGAAAAATCAACGTGACTATTACTTAAACGAACAGATGAAAGCCATACAAAAAGAGCTTTCCGGTTCGGAAAACCCCGAAGATGATGAAATCACCATCTATCAGAAAAAGATTGATGAGCTGAAATTATCAAAAGAGGCTCAAGCCAAAGCCGAGCAAGAATTAAAGAAATTAAAAGCTGCCGGTCAGATGAGCCCTGAGGCAACTATTATTCGCAATTATTTGGATTGGCTTACCAATCTGCCGTGGGGCAAATTGTCACCGATTAATCGTGATTTGCAGAAAGCAATTGATATTTTAGATGAAGACCATTACGGTTTGGAAAAGGTTAAGGAGCGGATTATCGAATACTTGGCGGTGCAAGCGCGTTCGAAAACGCTTAAAAGCCCGATTTTGTGTTTGGTCGGGGCTCCCGGTGTGGGTAAAACTTCTTTAGGGCGCTCGATTGCCCGTGCCACAGGGCGTAAGTTTGTCAGAGCATCGTTGGGCGGTATGCGTGATGAGGCGGAAATCAGAGGGCATCGGCGCACTTATATCGGTGCTATGCCCGGTAAAATTATCCAAAGTATCAAGAAAGCCGGCACATCTAATCCGTTATTCCTTTTAGATGAAATAGATAAGCTCGGTTCAGATTGGCGCGGCGATCCCAGTTCGGCATTGTTGGAGGTTTTAGATCCCGAGCAGAATGCAACTTTTAATGATCACTATTTGGATGTTGATTATGACCTCTCTAAAGTGATGTTTGTCACCACGGCAAACTCACTTGATATGCCGCGTCCGCTGTTGGATAGAATGGAAATTATCCATATAGACGGCTATACCGAGCAGGAAAAGATTGAAATTGCCAAGCGACACCTTATCCCCAAGGTTTATCAAGAAAATGCAATTAAGCCCGAGGAATTGAAGATTACCGATGAGGCTATTTCGGCAATTGTGCGTCATTATACTTCCGAATCGGGGGTGCGTAATCTTGAGCGCAAACTTGCCACGATTGCCCGTAAATGCACTAAAGATATTTTGCTTAAAAAAGGCAAAACGAAACAGATTGTGGTTGATAGCAAAAATATCAGCAAATATTTGGGTGTTGAAATTTATCATTACGGTAAGCGTGAAGAGCAGAATCATGTCGGTGTGACAACCGGTCTGGCATGGACAGAAGTCGGTGGCGATATGCTCTTTATTGAAGCGGTGGATATGCCCGGTAAAGGTAATGTTAAAGAGACAGGTAAGCTTGGTGATGTGATGAAGGAATCGATTGATACCGCATATTCTGTTGTCCGTTCGCATGCGGCAGGGCTTGGTATCAATCCTGAAGTGTTTGAAAAGACCGATGTGCATGTTCACGTGCCGGAAGGGGCAACGCCTAAAGACGGTCCGTCTGCCGGTATTACCATGTATACGACGCTTGTTTCCGTCTTTACCAAAATTCCGGTTAAGAGTGATGTGGCAATGACCGGTGAAATCACTTTACAAGGTCGGGTTCTCCCCATTGGCGGGTTAAAAGAAAAGCTTCTCTCAGCGCTTCGCGGCGGTATCAAGACCGTGATTATTCCTAAGGATAACGAAAAAGATTTGGCGGATTTGCCGGAGATTGTGAAAAAAGAGTTGAAGATTGTGTTAGTTCAAAATGCCTCTGAGGTGTTGGAGGTGGCGCTCGAATGTCCTATAAAACCTTTAGATATCCCCAACGCCTGTGTTACATCCCCTTATCAGGGGCAGGGGCTCGTATAGCACCAATCAAATCGCCGTGAGGAAGCCACTCATCGGCGCGTCACGTAGGTCTAACTACGCTCGTGCGCCTCGGTGGGCTCACGACGATAGCATTGGCACTATCCAAGCCCACGGATGGATTGTTTTGATAGGGGGAGGGCATTTTCTCAAGCCCTCGGCAAAAATCGTTCTGTTTAGAACGATTTTTCGGTTTAAATGTGGGGTGCGTATAGCATTGGCACTATCCAAGCCCACGGATGGATTGTTTTGATAGGGGGAGGGTATTTTCTCAAGCCCTCGGCAAAAACAGCTCTATTGAGCTTTTTTTCGGTTTAAATTTCTCTAAATTAAAAAGTTATCCATAATCGCGCGGAACGATTTTGAAGTTCAAGCGCGTGTTGTGGGTAACTTTTTTAGGGAAAGGTCTATGAGAGTGGCGCGCAAAAATTTTTTGTTTTACAAAAAATTTTTAATGCTGAAAGCGCGCCGGTTAGCCTTGCGGCTCGCCTGTGCGGCGGGCAGACCTACGCGGTCGGCGGTGGCAGCGCCACGTGCATAACCAGCACGTTTAACGTTATTTCTTATTATCGGTTAATATCTGCACGATGCCGTAAAGCGAGTTTAGTTCCTGTTCGGTTAATGACGCGCGGGTGAAAATGTTATTGATGTTGATTAAAAGCGTTTTGGTGTGTGCTTCATCTTTTAGTCTGGGGCTGGCGCTGATTTTATGGTCTAACATTTCTAAAAACTTAAATACTTGCTCTTTTTTGGCAAAATTGCCGTCGTTTTTAAGTAATCTTTGCCCTTCGGGATGGATGGTTGTTTTGTAATACTCATAGCCGATAACAAGCACCGCTTGCGCCAAATTTAATGAAGAGTGTTCGGGGTTTAAGGGAATCTCTATAATCTTGTCGGCAAGCGAGATATCTTCGTTTTCAAGTCCTGTCCGTTCACACCCGAACATAAAACCGATTTTTTTGTTAAGTTCCAAATGGGTGGCGGCGTATTCTGCCGTTTCCACCGGCTTAACCTGATGACGCGGACGGGCGGTTGCGGCATATACGGTCTCCAAATCGGCAAGCGCACTCTTGGTATCCGGATAAATTTGGGCATTTTGCAAAATTTCTTCGGAATTTGAAGATGCCCTTAACGCAATCTCGGCGGTGGGGCTTTCTAACGGCGCTACAACACGTAGCTCTTTTAGCCCGCAATTTTTCATGGCGCGTGCTGCCATACCGATGTTTTCCGCCAACTGCGGTTTAACCAATATCACAACCGGTTGAAACATTTTTTTCTCCTTAAAAATTTATTCCCTTATACACGCCTTGTGAAATTTTGCAACAAAAAAGGGAGATAAAAAAAGGACCGACGGTTTAACCGTCAGTCCTTAATTTATTCAGCCTATGCATTCCATGCCTTTGATGCGGTTCTGTTCCCTCTCCTCAGGTGTCAGAACATCATTATACATTTTTCTCAAGAAACGGTCTTTATAAACCGTTTCCCAAATTTCGTCATTGGCAATGCCGTGCCTGGGCTCCAATTGCAAAATTTCATACTTCATCCCGCTGGAATCAGCTTGTTTGAAGAAGCGCAAGATAGCATCCTCTTTTAAGGTCAGACCGAGCTTGTGGAAGATTTGGTATTGCTCCACACTCATTTCCATAGAGGGGTTGGTGTAGAGCTTGCCCTCCTTCTTCAGATAGTTTGCCCACTCAGACTTAGCCTCTTCAGTATCAAGGTTATGATACTGCCTTACAGTCATCCTCTGGTTATAGCACTTAAGTGCGCGCATAGCACAATGCTTGAAGCCGGCTCCGGCGCTGTCATGCTGAAATTGTTCAGATATTTCTTTGCTCAGACCGCAACGCTCAATGTATGCTAAAAACATCTCTGTGGCAGGCGTTGATATAGCCAGATAGCTATCGGATACAGCTTGCCTCATCAAAATTTGCTGCTGCTCTTTGGGGAGCGTCCCTATACGTTTAACGTAGGGTGGCAGTTCTTCTGCCAAAGGCGAAATCAGAACTTCTGCGAACATATCGTTTGGCAGTCGCATGTTCTTGATGATTTTCTTCACATCGTCGCGATAGTCATCTACCAAAATCAAGAGCGCTCTTGCAGAAAGCGTGTCAAGCGTATCCTGCGAGTGGTTGACTTTTAGGAAATACGTTACCTGCTTTTGGTCATCCAGAGCCTTTAGGTCTTCAATGGTAAGCCACCACTTGGACCACTTGAACGGCCACTTACGGGCGAGCTTGGTGTAGAAGGCCAGCATGTCATCTCCACAGAAAAGCTTGTCGTGAGCCAAGGCAGAAGCCAGTTTCGGCTTGATTCCGTGAATGACCAGCATTGAGAGAGGGTTACAGAGGATTACCCACCAAATGAATACGTAGGCGTCAATGATAAAGTTGAAAACTTTGGTGGACATTGCGACCACCTGTTCGGGGTTTGAATTTGATTTGTTCATAGCTCTAAAAATTTTATGAGCCTTGCCAGTTCCTCGTGGCTAATCTTGTGAAAGTTATTTGAAGGAACTTTAACATCATAAAGACGCTAAGACAAATAACCTGCTATGCACACAGAAATCCAAGTCCCGAAAGTAAATCACCTTATCAGTTGCTACCAATAATAATACAATCAGACTTATAGAACATCAATATACAAAATGCAGAGTTATGGTATCATTTTTTGAGATACCTGTCAATAGACTTTTTTATGGGAAAATTTTGCAAACTAATTTGCAGAAGAAAGCCACTCATCGGCACGTCACGTAGGTCTGACTACGCTCGTGTGCCTCGGTTGACTTCTGCGATTATTTTACAAAATTTTCTCCATAAAATTATTTAATATATCATCTTTGAAGTGTAACGATTATCAAAGTTATCCCTTGACAAGCGGTGTTAATTCGTTATATTTTACCGATGTCATAACGAGGAATAAAATGGCAAAAAAAGAAAAAAAATCAGATTTTATTGCAACGGGGCAGATTGCCGTTAATCGCCGCGCCACGTTTGATTATGCCATTGAGGAAACATTTATTGCAGGTTTAGAACTTAAAGGAACAGAGGTTAAATCGCTTCGTTTAGGTAAAGCCTCTTTAACCGATACATACGGCTCGTATGATAACGGGGAGCTGTTTATTGAAAATTTAAAGATTGAAGAATATGCCAATAAAGGCTATGAACATCACGATGCCAACCGCAAGAAAAAGTTACTCCTCACACGCCATGAGATTGATAAAATCATTGGTTTGATGTCTAAAAAGGGATATTCGCTTGTTGCCAAACGACTCTTTTTTGATAATCACGGGCGGGCAAAATTGGAGGTCGGTCTCGGCAAGGGCAAAAAGCTCTATGACAAGCGCGAGAGTATTAAAGAACGTGAAGTTTCCAGAAAATTGAAAGAATATTAAGTTAGCCTCATCGCTCAATCGGCGTAATTCTCATTAACAGTCACCCCTTATTCGGCGAAGTCCGAATGATTAGGGGGCTTCAATATTGTCACTTCCCATAAATGGGGAGCCGGAGGGGCTAATATATCCTTATCATTAATTTGAAGATCCCTTATCTCGCTCGTTCCTCGCTCGAGGGATGACGAAAAAAATGTTTTCGCTCAAGGGATGAGTGCCTTGGGGATGATTATAGTCCTTTGCAATGACATCGTTGTGATTGTGGGGAGATTATCTTGCCGCTCTTTTGATACGGTCGTTGATAGCCAGACCTAAACCGTTATTAGGGATAGGGGCCATGGCTAATTTATTATATTTATCTTGGCTGTCGGCTTGACGCATAAATGCAAAGAGATTTGCCGCTGCCTCTCTTAAATCGCCGGTGGGGCTTAAGTTTAGCGGGGCATTCGGATAGTCTTTGCCAAAGCCGATAAAAAACTCATCAGGTTCAGGGGTGGCGGCATTGATACGCAACTTTTTTGACGGGGCATAGTGACGGAGGAGTTGCCCCGGTGAGTTTGGCTTATCAGGGTTGCCGTCAGAGATTATGATTTCTTCACCCAAAACTTCTTCTAATTCTTCTTTGGTGATGCCGCCGGCACGGAGCATAACGACTTTTGGGGTGGTTAAATCAATAATGGTTGATTCCACACCGACAGCACAAGGCCCACCGTCTAATATCATATCAACGTTGTCACCTAAACTCTCAAAAACGGCTTGAGCGGTGGTGGGGGAAATACTTTGCGAACGATTAGCCGAGGGAGCGGCAATCGGCACACTGGAGCGGCGGATAAGCTCTAAGGCTACCGGATGATTGGGGCAACGCACGGTAATGGTTTTTAATCCCGCGCAAACAAGGTCAAGAGCCGGATTATCATCTTTTCTCGGTAATACAAAAGTCAGCGGTGCCGGCCAAAACTTTTTGGCTAAAAAGAGGGCGCGGCTATCGGCTACGGCATATTCTTTTAAGAAATCAGGCTCGGCGATATGCGAAATCAGCGGATTAAAAGTAGGTCTTCCTTTAGCGGCAAAGATGGCGGCAACGGCATGCGGATTATAGACATCAGCCCCAAGACCGTAAACCGTTTCGGTCGGAAAAGCGACTAGTCCGCCGGCGCGGATGGCAACCGCGGCGCGTCCGATATTGATGTCATCTGCAACAAATATTCTGCCCATTGTTATGCCTCTTTATTATTTTATTTTTCAGACATTAGCACGATAAAGTGCAAAGTCAAGATGCTTATTTTAACCTTTTTTTTAAATGTTGCAGGCATTATATAGCCAATGTTAAATTATTTTTAGGAGAGAATCTGATGGTGGAAATTTCTTTTGGTAAAAACGCACGTGATAGTTTTGTAAAAATCTTGGTGGCTACCAAAGACGAAGCGCTAAATTATGGTATAACCGGCGGGATTATCGACCGGAGTGCTTTTAATAAGCTTAAATCTTATGTGGCGCGTGAAGATGAAATAGCCGGCAAAGCGCAAGAGCTTTTAGCTTTTGATAACTTAAAAGAGTTGATTATTCTCTGTCGTGTGGGGTTAGATGTCAGTGCGGTTGATTTGCAAGTTTTGGCAGGTAAAATTTATCCTAAAATCAAAAAATATACTTCGGCAAGCGTTTTTGCACGGCATTTACCGAAAACAACTTTCAGCGCTTTAGATATTGCTAATAATATGGGTTTAGGCTTTGAGCTTTCTTCATATAGCTTTGATAAATATCATACCGATATGAAACCAACTGATTTTCCAAAGCTTGAACGTATTAATTTTGTTGCTAAAGAAAAACTATCCCAAAAAGATTATGAAAAAACGGCGGCACTTGCCAATGCTGTGCGTTATGCCAGAGATTTAACCAATGAACCGTCTAATGAATTAACGCCGGCAATTTACGCTGCGGATATTAAGCGTTTAGAGAATCTCGGCTTAAAAGTTACACTTATCAATAAAACCGAATTAAAGAAAAAGGGCTTTAATATGCTCCTTTCGGTTTCTCAAGGTTCGGTTAATGACCCATATGTGGCGATTTTGGAATATAACGGCAATAAGAAGAAAAAATCGGTTGATGTAGCCTTGGTCGGTAAAGGTGTTACCTTTGACTCAGGCGGCATTTCCATTAAACCCTCAAACGGTATGTGGGATATGAAACAGGATATGGCAGGCTCGGCGGTGGTTGTCTCAAGCCTTAAGGCGGCGGCTCAGCAAAAGCTTAGCCTTAATATCGTCGGTATTGTCGGGCTTGTGGAAAATATGCCATCCGGCACGGCAACGAGACCTGGTGATATTGTGACCTCGCTTTCGGGTAAAACGGTTGAAATCCTAAACACCGATGCGGAAGGACGCTTGGTTTTGGGCGATTGTATTACCTATGTTGAGCGTGAATATAAGCCGGAGCGCATTATTGATATCGCCACTTTAACCGGTGCAATTGTGGTGGCGCTGGGTGATGAAATGGCTGGTCTCTTCTCTAATGATGATGTGCTCTCAGAGTTGCTTTCTATTGCCGGTGAGCAATCGGGTGAAGAATTGTGGCGTTTTCCGCTAACAGACGGATATCGCAAAAAAATCAAGTCGGATATTGCCGATGTAAAGAATATTTCAGAAGGACGGTCCGCCGGTTCAATTACTGCGGCGTGCTTCTTGGAGGCTTTCTTAAAGAATAAAACACCATGGGCGCATTTGGATATTGCCGGCATGGATATGTTTTCCAAGCCGAAATCCTTATATGGCAAAGGGGCCAGCGGATTTGGCGTGTTGCTCCTCAATAAGTTTTTAAGGAATTTAGAAACGAAATAAAAAAAAAGCCTCCGAAAGGAGGCTTCATTATTATTTGAAGGTATTTTTTATCTGATTGATTGTTGAATCCAGTTTGGCTTTACCAAGTTCCATCGCTGTTTCCAAATTGGCGCGATGTTGTTCAATTTTGGCTTTGCCCTGTTCAACTTTTTGATTAAATTCATTGATAATCGTTTCGCGATACATTTCTGCCCATGCTACCATCGAATCAATAACCGGACGCAAATCATACCCCAAGTTGGTTAACGTATAATCCACTCTCGGCGGAATTTCAGCATAAACGTGACGCACCAAAATCCCATTTTCTTCCAACATTCTTAAATTGGAGGTCAGCACTTTTTGGGTAATGTCGCCCAATTCTCTTTTTAATTCGCCAAAACGTTTGGTGCCGTCCATTAAGCACTCAATAATCTGAACTTTCCAGCGGTCGCCTAACATTTTGATGGTTGTTTCCGCCAATGATTTTACGTTTTTTTCCATTTTTTGCTCCTTATGGTATCCTTAAGGTAATTTAGTATGTGAGGAGCGTAAAATCAATAGGTATTGTATTTTACGCACAGGGGGCGCGTATAGCGCCGGTCATGATTGTGAAATTGCTCCTTTATGTACGGTGTCTTATGTACACCGCAGTCGCAATTTCACTTCCAGCACCGGCACTCTCCGCGCCCATTGCAAAAATCGTCTTTGACGATTTTTCGGTTTTTAACGGGGCGTATAATACCCGTCATGATTGTGAAATTGCTCCTTTATGTCGGTGTCTTATGTACACCGCAGTCGCAATTTCACTTCCAGCACCGGCACTCTCCGCGCCCATTGCGGGACTATTTAAATAAGGGGTGTGGATTGTTTATAAATTCGGTTGTATGATTTTTTAACAAAGGCTACATTCTTTATCAGCTTGATAAGGAGTTTTTGATAATGTTTTCCAAATTTGAAACAATGGTTGCGGCACGCTATTTGCGCGCTAAGCGTAAAGAGGGGTTTATTTCGGTTATTACCTCGTTTGCGTTTATCGGTATTGCTTTAGGGGTGGCAACGCTTATTATCGTTACCTCGGTAATGAACGGGTTTAAGGCAGAACTCTTAAACCGGATTTTGGGGATTAACGGACACGTCAGCATTGTGGCTATTCGTAATACGCCGTTTGATAACTATGCCGAGGCGGTTAAGATTTTGGAAAATAATGTTAAAGGTGTCAAAGTTGCGTTACCGATGGTTGAAAAACAGCTCTTGGCCACCGCCGGTAATACTGCCGAAGGGGTGATGGTCAGAGGGGTAAATGCCACGGATATTGTTAAAAAACAAGTGCTTCGTGACGGCTTTAAAAGTGTTGACTTAACAGAGTTTAAGGATGATGTGGTGGTTTTGGGCGAGCGCTTGGCTAATAAGCTCGGCGTTGATATCGGCGATGAAATCACACTTCTTTCGCCTAACGGAAAAATCACTATGTTTGGTACGGTGCCGAGGATGAAAAGTTATCAGGTTATCGGCACGTTTAATTTCGGTATGTATGAATATGATGCAAACTTTGTGTTTATGCCTTTAAAGGCCGCACAAAAGTTCTTTTCTTTGGGTAACGGTGTAACACACATTGATGTAACGCTTTTAGAGGATGTTGATGTGGATTATGCCAGACAGATTATCGGGGCGGCGATAGAAAGCTCGGGTAATAAAGCTTATGTCTATGACTATCGGCAGAGCAATTCCGCCTTTTTTAATGCGGTTGATGTGGAACGCAATGTCATGTTTATCGTTTTAACGCTTATTATTTTAGTGGCGGCGTTTAACATTATCACCGGTTTGATTATGCTCGTGAAAGATAAAGGGCGTGATATTGCAGTATTACGCACGATGGGGGCAACCAAAGGCATGGTGATGAAAGTGTTCTTTCTTGACGGAGCTTTTATCGGCTTTGTCGGCACATTCTTAGGTGTGGTGTTAGGGTTGCTCTTTTGTGATAATATTGAGAATATTCGTCAGTTTTTGCAATCTTTGGCAGGGCGTGATTTGTTTGCGGCAGAAATTTACTTTTTATCCAAATTGCCGGCCAAGGTTGATGGCGAAGTGGTAATGGCGGTTGCCGGAATTTCGCTTTTACTTTCGTTCTTGGCAACGCTGTATCCTGCTTATCGGGCGGCAAAAATGGATCCTGTGGAGGCACTTCGTTATGAGTAATGTAGAGAAAAATCAGGTAATACCGGCAGTTTTGGATCTTCGTGATGTGGTCAAAAACTATCAGCAGGGAAAGCATGTTTTGGAGGTCTTAAAAGGGGTTAATCTCACGATTAAAACCGGTGAAATGAGTGCGCTGGTGGGGCAATCCGGTGCCGGTAAATCCACGTTGTTACAGATTGCAGGGCTCCTTGACCGACCGAGTAAAGGTGTGGTTTTTGTAAACGGCGAAAATATTGCGCGTATCAGCGATGATGTCCGAACCGGATTAAGACGCGATTATATCGGATTTGTCTATCAATATCACAATCTTTTAAGCGATTTTTCGGCTTTGGAAAATGTGATGTTGCCCATGTTGATTAGAGGGGGGAAAAAGAGTGAGGCAGAGGAGCATGCGGCTTTTTTGTTGGATAAACTTAAGCTCTCGCATCGCTTAAAGCACAGGCCTGCGGAGCTTTCGGGTGGCGAACAGCAACGCGTGGCCATTGCGCGTGCGCTTGCTAATCAACCGAAATTATTGCTTGCCGATGAACCGACCGGCAATCTTGATCCGGATACCGCAGAGGATGTGTTTTCCGCATTGCTGGCGATTATTAAAGAAACAGGTCTGGCGGCACTTGTTGCTACTCATAACTTAGATTTAGCCGCGCGCATGGATAAGCAATATCGTTTGGTAAACGGGGTGCTTGATGAAATCGGTGGGTTTTCATCCTCAATTATCAGTCGGGTAACCAAGAATTTTTACTAAAAAGCTAAAATTTCAGGCTTTTACCCATAGATTTGAGGTCTATGCCCGAAGCGCGTTCAAACTTTTGAATTAAACCGTTAGCATTGAGGCTGGGGAGTTTTATGCCTTTTTTCAATTTATCTAAGCCGAAGCCGGACATCATATCGCTACTGTCAGACCCATTACCAGCCGATTGAGCTTCGACCGCTTTTGCTTTGGCAGCACGGCGTTTGGCCGTGGCTCGGGTTATGAGCGGGGCTTCTTCTTTTTTCTTAAAAGAGTCAGAAAATTTGCCTAAAAAACCGGTATCTTCTTTTTCATCATCTTGGGGAAGTTCCACATAAGCATGGCTACGGTCGATGAGTGTTTCACCTTCGGAGGTATAGCCTGCCATATTATTGTTGTTGTGCTTTCTGTTTTTAGCATAAACTTCTTTTAAATCTTCTTCATCATTAGCTTCAAGCCACGGATTAGGACTGAGGTCAGCCAAAGCGGTGCCGGCAAATAAACAAAAAACAGATAAAATCAGGCATAATCTTTTTAGCATCTAAAGCTCCCCTAAATGTAATGAGATAATTGTAGAGGGAAAAGTTTAAGATAGTTTTAATTTGAGCATAAAAAAACGAGGTGATTGAGCACCTCGTTCCAAAAGGTTTTTGAACCGATTATCTGGAGTAGAACTCGATAACGAGGTTCGGTTCCATTTGAGCGGCGTAAGGAACGTCTTCAAATTTCGGAATAAAGGTGTATTTTGCGGTTAATTTAGAAGTATCAACTTCCAAATAGGCCGGAACATCGCGGGCAGAAGATTGAACAGCTGATAAAACAACAGCCAAGTTCTTTGATTTCTCGCGAACTTCAATTACATCACCGGCTTTAACTGCATAAGAAGGAATGTTTACCTTTTTACCGTTAACGGTTACATGACCGTGGTTAACAAATTGACGAGCCGCAAATACGGTCGGAACAAACTTTGCTTTGTAAACCAAGTTATCCAAGCGAGATTCTAACAAACCGATAAGGTTTTCAGCGGCGTCACCGCGACGACGAATGGCTTCTTCATAATATTTGCTGAATTGCTTTTCGCTGATGTTACCGTAATATACCTTCAAGCTTTGCTTGGCATATAATTGGGTGCCGTAGTCAGTGGCCTTTTTACGTCTTTGACCATGTTGACCAGGGGCATAATTTCTCTTTAAAATCGGGCTGTTTTGGTCACCCCAAAGGTTTTGACCATAGCGACGACTGTTTTTCTTTTTTGCATTTACAATACTTTTCATAAAATAAATCCTTTTTGTTTGTTTAACATTATTGTCCCGATAGTTTTGCTTATGATTGCAAACGAGGTCTTATAACCTTCTTTCTCGGAAGTGAGGCAAATTTAAGACAAAAAAATTTATTTTGCAAGTGTTTTTTTAAGCTTTTTGAAAGAATTGATGGTAATATTAAAAAACAGTCTTAAACAAAAAATCGAATCGTTTAAATATGTTATGTTTCTATGACTAAAGTTAGAGAGGAACGGCGCTTTTTTTACTTGATTTTTTGTTTAAAATGTGGTACCATTTTGCTATGTAGGTGTATTTTGCCAAGTATTACCTATGGTAGGGAGTCTGTATTATGTATTTATTGATGATGTTGGCAACATTTGTTTCGGCGATCTATGGGTTTAACCTGTCGGTTCGACCTGATTATGATCGTGATATCATGCGTAAAAAAGCGGTCAGCATGCTCTACCGTTTTAATTATCAAGTTCACATTGCTTCCAGAATCATAACCAAAATAGAAGTCTATAATCAACTTGACGGGGAAAACTATGAATTCGGTATTCAGCCCGGTGATGAAATTTATGCCAGCGGCGACGCAGAACTGACTTATAAGCAAGGCAATTCTGAACACGCTTTTCTGGTGCAGGGCAGTGATACGAGTGAGCAGAGAAGTTTGCATCTCTTGCCGGAAGGTCGGGTGCTTTATGACTCTGATGAAATGTATAGCCGTGTTTATTGTCTGCCATATAATGCTGCAGCAAAAAAATTTTATGACATCAATGACTATGACGGGCATTATCATGCGCAAGCAACAGAAGATTTTGATGAAGAAGGAAACCCGATTATAGATTCTCCGCCGCATGACGGTGTGCAAAATTGTGTTTCTTCGGTTGATGAAGAAGGGGGCTTAACCGGTAGTTGTTGTCGAAAGAATTCACATCGTTATTTGATTGCATTCAGAAAAATGGATGCCAGATGGATTAATCGACTTACCAACTATGTTAATTATGACTTCCAACGAGCAATTATAGAATATCCGTTTACGGAGAATATCGGTTATGTCTATCGTCAAAATAATCAATGGCATTTTGAGGGTAGAGTGAGACTTTTGGCTGCGTATATTGATGATATGCGTGCATGGGCTGCCTCTCATCAACATGAGACTAATATTGCCAAGAGAATGTTTCCACTTAAAATGCGTAATAAGACCACTTGGGATTTGCCGGTGGGCTTTTTTACGGATGACTTTTTTAGAGTTAACGGAGAAGATTATTGTGCCAACGGATGCTTAATTAAAATTAAGCAGATATAGGTATAAGGAGAACGATTATGATGAAAATATTAGAAAAATCAGATCAGCGCGGAACCCTTTTGGTGGAGGCTTTGGCTATGCTGGGGTTGATAGCTATGGTGACGCCAACTCTTTATAAAAAGTCGGCAGAAAGATTGCAGGAAATCCAAGATATTAATATCGCCAGCCAAGCGCGGACAATGAACAGCGTGGTGGAAACGATGATGAAAGCAAATGTTACCGATTTGCTGGAAGCAACTTCTTCTGCAGGCAATGAGACGATTATCCTTACCTATGATGATGACAGCACGCGATCCGGTGATGAGTGCAGCGGTAAATATTGTTTTGAAAAAGGTTATTCGGCATATGTCCCGTTTGGGTTTAATGTCGGCGAAATTAAAAACTATAAGATGCCGACCATTTATGTGCATAATGATAACAGTTCTTTGACTTCATATATTGTTTATCCGAAAGATGCCAATATTACTCGTAAAAGGGCGGCTAAAATTGCTTCACTTGTCGGTGCTAACGGCGGTATGGTATGGGATGAAAGCACAACGGTTCAAGGAACCGGCGATGCGTGGTCTTTGGATTCGGAAATGATTACCGATTTGGATATAGATACAGCGGATTTAACAGAAAACTCTTTGGTTGTTACTTCCGTTGAACCGGTGACGATTGACAGTCAGGACAGTGAGAAGTTCTTATATCGTGTGCCACCGGATGACGGTGCTGTGGAAGAGTATTATCACAATATGATGGTAACCGATATTTATATGGGCGGTCTTGAGGACGGTGGTATATATGTTGAACACGGACGTCAATTCCACTCTATTTTTAATACGCGTAAATTGATGTTAAACTCTACGTGTGATCGTCATATTATTTCAGGTGATATTGAGGGAAGTCTGAGTTCTCATTGTGATCCGGAAATTGCGGATTTGTATGTCGGCAGACCGGTCGGTAACTTTTTGGAAGAAGATAGGCATAGCAGGGGCGTCGGTTCATCAAACACCGGTGCAGCATGGATTTACGGTAATTTGTCGGCGTTAAACTCACGTTTTCGTTTGCATAATACCGAATATGGTATTGGGCAAGATGAAAATGATCCTACTCAGAGAGTTATGGTCAGAACCGGACGTGATGTTATGGAATTTTTGCGCTTGAATGACAGCAGTGATGTCGATTTGGTGGTTTTCCGTGCGGATAACGGTGAAGGTGAAGATTCGGCATCTGTCGGATTGTTAGACGACTTTGTTTTAGCAAATGAAAGCTCCGGAACTTATGAATTTAAGGTTGGCGGTTCCTCTGCTGCCGGCGGTGGGGTTGAGGGCGGATATATTCATGCTTATCAAGAAAATGGTGACTATGTTATCAAATTAAACAGCCGACCCGCTGGAAGCTCTGCCATTACTTATATCAATGATCATGGCGGACAGGTGTTTATTAACCAAGGTGGTGACAGCTCTATTGCAGATACGCATATTAATGAAGACGGCGGTAGGTTTCTGGTTGGTGAAAAACAAGGTATGTGGATTGCCGCATCAGGTTCTTCGGCCACAAGCTCCAGCGTTTATATTTTAAGAGGTGATGACCTTGGTGTCGGTGCAACAGATAATCGTATTTTTGCGGTTGGCGGCAGTGATGCGCAAAGGAATATGATGTATGCTGAATCTTCTTATACCGGATTAAAAGACGGGCAACTCCGGGTATATGGAACAGCGTCTAACTATGATACGGATAATGTCGGCGGTTTAGGAATTGCTGAATATAGCGGTATTCCGACAGGAGCCGGCTCAATGTTATTGAATACCAAATATACGGATATTTTAAGCAGTACATTTATGACAAATGACGGTAAAACTCAGATGAGCAGTAATGTCGGCGGAGATGTAGAATATGCTCGTAATGATTGGACTTTGGGTGTTGCCGGTTCGGCGTGGGTGGATGATTTGTTATTTGCCAATGAAGCATGGTTTAATGACCAAGGTTCACGTAATTTACATGCCGGTTTCTCCAGCTATACGCAATTTAAGGATGATCGTGATACCGGCTGGTTAAATGTTTACGGTGGTCAAAACGGCGGTGTTTATATCAGAAGAAATGCAGATACAGGAACGGCAGAAAATGATACCAGTTCAACGGTGTTCTGGGCTGATTCGACACAAGTGCATTATAGAGATTTTAACGGTGCATACGGCTATGTTAAAGACGGCGTAGGTGTGTTGGGTTGGGAAGATCCGAACGGTTCGGTAAATTACGGTAACTATTTTGCCGCAGACAGTTCTCGTGCATTAGTCAGTGCTTCCGCCTTAGTCAGTATCAAAACCGTTGATGAAGTTCCTGCTTCAAGCATTGTAGATGTTCAGGAAGGTGCCTTGACCTTAAATAAACATCCGGAATTGCTTAGTGAGGATTTGGGGAATCGGATTGATGCCAGAGCCGGAGAATTTGCTTTATGGACAACCGGACAAGGGGCTCGTGGCAGTTCTGATGCGCAGTTCTTTGCCAACAAAGAAGATATCCGCACCCGTTATGTTAACTTTACGGTTGAAAAAGAAAACAGCTCGGCCGTATTCAAAGTTATGCCGGATTTGGACAATGTGGCGTCCTCTTCAGATGCTAATGTGTTAATGGACGGCACCGTGCATGTAACCGGCAATGATGTTATTCATATTGCCAGCAATTCGCATAATACGGCAGAATTAGACAGCAGTCGGGCGATGTTTGAGGTTGATCCGGATTATATCCAAGTAATGGGTATAGATGGCGATGGTAGTGTTGAGACGGAAAAGCCGTTATTTAGGATTGGCGCAAGAGATATTGATGCCTCTTCGACAGTCAGCAATACCTTGAGCGGTGATGCGTCGGTTTATATTCGTCGAGGTGCGATTGAATTGGAACATACGGATACAGCTATTGTTTCCGGCGGTGATGCCGCAGATACCGGTGTGGGCTATATTAAGGCAGACAGACTTGTCAGCGGTTCGGGGATAAGCATTAATGCAAATCCGCAGAATTCACGCGATACTTATGATCAGTATATGGTCAATCCGGCATATACCTCAGTGATGCATGATATTAAGCTTATAACCCGTGGTGGGGCGCGCTTAAGTGACGTATTGCCGGATTATGTGTTAAAAGGCGTATATAATATGATAAACGACCAAGGGAATACGGATGATGCGTCACCATTTATCGGTATTGTTCCTTTTGCGCCGTGTCCTCCGGGATATGAGAATTTAGCAACCGTGGTGCCGATTTCGTTTAATGTCGGGCAGGCCGGTGATATTGTCAGAGATGGTGGCAAATATAAAGTTAATACGGCGTCAAGACAGGCGGATATTTTGAATAATGCCGGCGGTATGGATATTCGTCATCCGAATTATGAAGTGGCAAGCAGTATTGTAGTTAACGGTGTGTATAATACGTTTGATGACAATCCGGATAGTTTTGTTTCAAATCAGACACCGCGTGTTGAAGGTTGGTTCTTGGGTGTTAAGCCGAATTATACCAACTCCTCTCATACAACAACAGATACCACTTTGACCTGGGATGCCGGTCATAACTATGCAATTTACAGTGAAGGAACGCATAGTGAAATTATGGCTTATCCGCTCTATTTCCAGCAGAATACATGGCTCAAAACATCTTTAGCTCCGGAAGGAAATTCCGGTTGGAAAGCCTATATGGGCTTCTTGTATGATACTGCAGAGTGGAGTAACTTTAACAATCGCGGTAGTGATTATCAAGCACCGGTTAACTCTAACTATACAACCGGTGGCGGTAATGCCGGTGGCGGTGCAAGTATGGGCAGTTTTATTTGGAACTTGTTCCCAGTGCCGCAAAATACATTGGAAGGGCATGCTACGGTTTACTGCTACTTTAATCGAGCTGAATTTCAAAATTGGCAAGACAGTAGCGGCAGATCATTGGTTGATCAGATGGATTTGTTAGGCACTGCTAAAAATGGTGGCGATCCGCGTGGTGAAAGATCACCTGATCAGCTTGATGATCCGACATTGAAATATAAAGATCCGTGGGGTTCGGGTTCCGGCGGAGGTGGTTCCGGCGGAGGCGGCTAACCTTTTTAATCCCTCGCAGATAATCCTGCGAGGTTTTTTTTGTGTCTAAAAGGTGATTTTTCTTTATTTTGCTTGAAAAAAGTATTTGACAAACTGTGCAGATAATGGTATATTTTTGTCAATTTCTCTGATTATGTTAAATTATTAAAAATAGTGCAATGACAGTAAAATTAAAAACCGAAGAGAGGTTTGCGATAGCGATTTCTCTTCTGCCGGCAGTTGCGATTGTCGGTGCAACATTATGGCACGCTTTCCTAACAGGAGCCTCTGCAGATTATGAATATGCCTTTACGGGCATTACTCTTATGGCGGCATTTGCCGTAGCTGTTTATCTGCCGTTTTTGACAACAAAGGTTTCATACGGCAAAGGATATGACGCCATGTATGGGGCAATGGTGCAATTTATCGGTGGCACGTTGCTGATGATGTTTTTCTCAATGTTTCAGCTCAGTGCTACCGGATGGGTGAATCCGGCGACAATCATTTCAGGCTTGCTCCTAGTGATTGCCATCGTTGGCTGTTTCTGCGTGGCTTTAAGCGCGAAGGGCTGATATCGGCTAAAAATTCATAAGCGTATGAAAAAAGTTAATTTCATCAGGCTTAATATGCTGCTCAATTTGCAGCTGGAGCCAATTGAGGCCAGATCTTATGCCCAGTATATAGAGGACTGCGAAAAACTTGCAGTTCAATATCGCTGCGAAGCGGAGGCTTACGGGCGGGTGACGCCAGAAAAAATCGATGATACGAAAATCAAAATGCCGTATCCGGTGTTTTATGAAAATAAGGTCATTTTGCCTTATTTGGATTTAACACAGAAAGATAAGGTGATTGGCATCAAAGTGCGCCATCTGACACTCTACAAGAATGCGCTCAGGAGCAACTTTCTGGAGATAAAGAAAAAGCTCAACGATTTATCCGAGCACTTCGGGTTTCCGATAGATTGTCCGAGCGATGCGGATTTGTTGTTGTTTGCGCAAGAACAACGCAATATCAACGCGGTCGCGACGCTGATGCGGCAATATGGCATTGATTTTACATCGGTTGAAGGTGTCTATTGGTATCGTAATTCGCCGGTTGATCGAGTTGTTAAGGCCTATGACATCGCCGCAAAAGAAATCTTGACGACAATGTCTCGCGATAATGTGACAAAGGCTAAACTTCGGCCTCTTATAGGTGCGGAATACACCACGCCTCAGAAATAACGAATTATTTAGTTTTAAGAAACAAGCCCTGCGAATCCCTTCCGATGAGGAAGAACGCAGGGCTTGTTTTGTGCGAATCGTGGGAGGTTGTCACCCCCCTATAGTCCCCCCGTCTGGTTCGCAAATTGCACTTATATGCAATTTGCTCGGGGGGACAGACCGGAAAGGGAGTTCCGATTAAAGCAAGGGTAGGGGGAGAACGAGGGAGATTGCCACAGCATTTTTTCAAAATGCTTTGCAATGACGATGTGGCGGCAATCCCTTCCGATGAGGAAGAACGCAGGGCTTTTTTTGCGGCTGTTAAAAATGTCTTGATTTCTTATCAAATGTTTTATATGTTAAACATATCTTATTGATTATTCTGATATTACTCCATAAATTTTTATCACTATGGCTTACAATCCTTTAGACATTTACAACGCAATGTGCGATGCCGAGAGCGGATATGACGGCGGCGCACTGGATCGTCTGGTCGGCAATAATGGCTTAGACGACGATGATTATGATGATGATCTTTATACCGATGATGAGCTTCGTGCCAGAGGGCTGTTACCGCCTGAAGATGATGACTGAGCTTAGAATCTGTGAGCTTTGAGAAGGATAAACACTTAAATCGGTGTTTATCCTTTTTTGTTTGAGGTATAGTATGAAAGGCGTTTTTTTGCTTTACTTTTTCTCTCACCTGTTTTAAACCTGTTACATATTGGATTTTTTTAGGAGTTTTGATGATGACGGCAAGAACACGTTTTGCCCCAAGTCCTACGGGCTATATGCATATCGGTAATTTGAGAACCGCGCTTTATGAATATTTGATTGCTAAAGCTAACGGTGGGCAGTTTATCCTTCGCATTGAGGATACCGACCAAAAACGCTATGTTGAAGGGGCAACCGATATTATCTATAATACACTTAAAACAGTCGGTATGAACTGGGATGAAGGACCGGATATCGGGGGTGGGTTTGGCCCATACGTGCAATCCGAGCGTTTGCCGTTGTATCAGGAATATGCGCATAAGTTGGTGGAACTCGGGGGCGCACACTATTGTTTTTGCTCAAAAGATGAAGCCGATGAACAAAAAGACGAAGAGGCAAATATCAAATTTAAGGATCCGTGTAAGATGATTCCTCTTTCTGAGGCAAAGGTGCGTGTGGCAAAAGGTGAGCCGTATGTTATCAGGCAGAATATCAATAAAAAAGGCAAGGCCATGTTTCATGATGTGGTGTATGGCGATATTGAGATTGATTATGATGAGCTTGATGAGGGTGTGTTGCTTAAGTCTGACGGTTTTCCGACCTATAATTTTGCTAACGTTATTGATGACCATTTGATGAAGATTACACATGTGGTGAGAGGCAATGAATACATATCTTCAACGCCAAAGTATAATCTCATTTATGAGGCATTCGGGTGGACGCCGCCGACATACGTACATGTAGCACAGGTGATGAAAGACGCGCAACATAAGCTTTCTAAGCGCAACGGCGATGCCTCGTTTCAAGATTTGGTGGCAAAAGGCTATCTGCCGGAGGCAATTTTGAACTATATTGCCCTTTTGGGGTGGAATCCGGGGACAGAGCAGGAAATCTTTTCCCTTGTCGAGCTTGAAAAAGTGTTTGATATGAACAGGCTTAATAAATCGCCGGCGATTTTTGATATAGCCAAGCTTAAATGGATGAACGGTTGTTATATTCGTGCGCTTGATTTTGAGGCTTTTCATAAGCTTGCCTGTCGTGAATATGATAAATTTATCACCCATGAGATTAACCGTGAGGCATTGTCTAAAGTTTTGCAACCGCGTATTGAGACGCTTAATGATATTGCCGAGGTTGCCGGATTTATTGAAACATTGCCGGAATATAGCGATGAGTTGTTTACCAATAAAAAGATGAAGACCGATGCGGATATTGCCAAGAAATCATTAGCGCTTGCCTATCCGGCACTTGAGGCACTTCAAACATGGACAAACGAGAACTTGTTTGAGTGTTTGAAAAATGTGGCAGTCGCAAACGAGCTTAAAAACGGACAGGTGCTTTATCCGGTTCGAATCGCTTTAACAGGCTTAGAGACTACCCCAGGCGGCGCAAGTGAAATTGCCGAGGTTTTGGGTAAGGCCGAAACGCTTCGCCGTATAAAATTAAAATTGGCCTGATTGAGGTTTTTTTATGCCGTTAAGCGTCAGATTAAAACATTTACTAAAAGCTATCGGGCGTTCAAACTTTGTGTTGAGCGTGATTGCCTATGTCGGGTATGTGTATTCGTTATTGGTCGGGAAAACAGGTCAGTTTGATGAATCGTGTATGGATGAGTTTAAGAAAGTAATTGAAGAGAATCATGGCGTGATTATGGTTTCGTGGCACGGACGGGCATTGATGTTGCCTTATCTCGGGCGCAATATGCCAAGACCGGTTAAGGCGTTGGTTTCACCACATGCTGACGGGGCAATTATCGGCAAAATCTTAAAACGCTATGACATTTATCCGATTGACGGCTCAAGTGACAGGCGTGCGGTGGGGGCAGCAATGGAAATTATTGAAGAGCTTAAAGGCGGTGCAACGGTAACACTTATTTCCGACGGTCCGAGAGGCCCTCGTATGCGGCTTAATAAAAGTGTGATTTATTTTGCTTCTAAAACCGGCAAACCGATTGTCGGTATGACATACAGCTCTGAAAAGGCAAAGGTGATTAACAGTTGGGATGCTATGCTGCTACCGAAGTTATTTAAGAAGGGCGTGGTCAAATGCACCAAACCGATGTTTGTTGCACCTGACGTTGATGAAAATGAGGTAGAAAGACTGCGTAAACAAATGGAAGATGAACTGAATCAGTTGACGTTTGAAGCCGATGAAGCCTGCGGTTTGCCTAAAATATTGCCTCTGAATACGATTAAGCCGCGGCGTAAACGTCATTGGGGATCGAAGTGTTTTGTCTTTATTCCGGTGTATCGGTTGTTGATGACGCTATTATTTCCGCTTATAAGGGCGACCTATATTAAAAAGCGGCAGAAAAACGGTAAAGAACCGACAGAGCGGTTTAATGAGCGGTTGGGAAATTATACGCATGAAAGGCCCAAAGGTAAGCTCTATTGGTTTCACGGGGCGTCGGTCGGTGAGGCGATTTCAATGTTGCCGCTGATAGATAAGCTCTTAAAAGAAGATAAAGGTCTGCATATTATGGTAACAACCGGAACACTGACCTCGGCGGAAATTATGGCAAAACGGTTGCCGGAGCGGGCGTTTCATCAGTTTATTCCGTTTGATGTGCCGAAGTTTGCGAATAGCTTATTAACCTATTTCAGGCCGGATGCGGTGTTGTGGTTTGAGTCGGAGTTATGGCCGTCGCTGCTGTATGAAACTAAGAAATACGGCATACCGTTGATATTGGTCAACGGACGAATATCTGATAAATCGCTTCGGAATTGGATTTATGTAAAACCGGTCAGTCGCGAATTACTTAGTTGCTTTACGTTGCTTTTAGGGCAGTCGGAGCAGGATAAAGAGCGGTTACAGGTGCTTTCTTCCATACCGGCGCAATGTGTCGGCAATATCAAATATGCAGGGATGCCGTTGCCGATTGATGAAGAGATGTTAAAAGAACTTAAAAGCGCGGTCGGCAAGCGTCAGGTATTTCTTATCAGCTCCACGCACCATGATGAAGAGGCGCAATTGGCGGTGGAATTGCCTCGTTTACAGGCGGCAGTTAAAGATATATTGGTGATTGTGGTGCCGCGCCATCCTAATCGCGGCGCGGAAATTGCCGAGATGTTTCAAGAAAAGGGCTTTAAGACAGAACAACGCGCAAAAGGCGGGTTGATCGGAGCAGATACGGAAATTTATGTGGCTGATACAATCGGTGAAATGGGGTTGTGGTATAAGCTTGCTTCTGTTTCGTTTATCGGCGGTTCGTTAATTCCCCACGGCGGGCAGAATTTTATTGAACCGGCAAAAGATAAAAATGCGGTCATTGTCGGTCCCTTTATGCATAATTTTACGGATATGACCGCACGGGCAAAAGAGGCATATGCGTTGGTGCAAGTAAATAACGCTAAAGAGGTGGTTGACGAGGCAATCAGTCTCCTGAGTAATTCTGAAAAGCTTAAAAAGAGCCAAGAGGCGGCCTATGCGTGGATTGTTCAAGAAGCCACGGTTTTGGATAAATTGGCTGATGTCATTAAAGAGGAACTTGCCCGATGAAAACGCCGAAGTTTTGGAATAATAACGGGGGAATGGCAACACTTTTGGCGCCGATTGCGTTTATTTACAAAGCGGTAACCCAATGGCGAATTAAACACGCTAAGCCGTATAAAAGTAAAGCATACGTTATTTGCATCGGCAATATTACCGCTGGCGGTGTCGGTAAAACACCGGTGGCGGCGGCTATGGCAGAAAAATACCTTAAAAAAAACAAAAAAGTGGTGTTTTTGACGCGCGGTTATAAAAGCAAACTCAAAAATACGGTGGTGGATTTAACAAAACATAGTGCAATAGAAACCGGAGATGAAGCAAGGATTTTGGCAGAGATTGCACCGGTGATTGTTGCGCCAGATAGAGCTAAAGGGGCAAAGATTGCCGAGAGTATGGGGGCGGATGTTATCATTATGGATGACGGTTTTCAAAACCCGAGGCTTTATAAAGACGAAAGTTGGCTTGTGTTTGACGGGGCAACCGGTATCGGTAACGGCAGGATTATCCCTGCAGGTCCTTTACGTGAGACGCTTGAAAGTGGTGAAAAGCGGGCACAACATATCCTCGTTATGGGGGAAGATAAAACAGGGCTTAAAGAAAAATGTCATTTGCCGGTGCATTTCGGGCATTTAGAGCCACAACCTTTTGACTTGACGCATAAGCGCGTTTTGGCATTTGCCGGTATCGGACATCCGGAAAAGTTTTATCAGACCTTGAAAAATTTGGGCTATGAGGTTGTAGAAACGCGTGATTTTGCCGACCATTATGCGTATAGCGAGGCGGATGTGGCGCGGCTATTAAAAGAAGCTGCGGCAAAGGAATTGGCGGTGGTTACAACGCAAAAAGATTTTGTGAAACTGCCGATAAAATATCGGGGACAAGTGCATTGCCTTTATGTTAGGGCTGTTATTGATTAACTTTAGCGAGTGGTTTGGTTTTTAGAAACATCTATCGTTGTTTGAGGTGTTTTATTTTCTTCTGTCACATTCGATTTTTCTCTATGGCGCTCGGTTGCGTTATCAATGCGTCTGCCTTGAGCGTCGGCCTTAGTTAGGGCGGGTAATTCGCCTTGCTGAGCAGAAAGCGCTTGCGAAAGCTCTTTTCTTTCATCGGTAAAAATAATTTTAACATCTTCAGGGATACGGAGATTCTCGTTATTTTCTAGATATTTCTGATATTGAGTTTGATTCTTAAAAATAAATTCTTTGGTGCCCAAAAGTGTCATCATGCTGGTTCCTAGGATTTCGTCATGGCATTGGGCAGTTGTGACGGTGTTTAATTTGCTGATGTCAATCTGCTTAGGACCTAAACCACTTAAGACGACATGAGCATTACCTAAATCAAGGCTTTGAGCTTGCTTTGTTCCAGCCCATATTTCTTGACATTGATTGAGGTTGTTAGCGGAAGGTATATTGGTGGCACCACAAATAGCAATGCGTGCATTTTCTCTTAAATTAAGCGAGGACTGTCCGCTTAGATCACAACCGCTTAAGTTAAGTTTGCTGCAAGGGGAAAAATCCGTATTCGGCGGAACAGCTTTGCATTGGTAAAGACTTACTTCTGCACCCTCTCTAAAAGTCATCGTGCGTGAACCGCCGATAAGACTTGAGCCTAAATCGCATTGACGAAGGTTTAACTTAGCACAAGGACTGAAATCTACTTCATCGGGGATGCTTTCTGTTTGGCGCAGATTAACTTCAGCACCGTCTTTGAACTTGACATCGGTGCGGAACATTAAATCCGTGTAACTTAAATCCACATAACTGCATTTATCAAAATCAACGTGTTCAGGTAACGTTTTACAGCTGCTTAAGTCTAAATAAGCGCCGTCTTTGAGTTTTAAGTCTGAGATGCCGGATAAATCTGTATCCGCAAGATAAACGGCTTTGCAACGACTGAAATCTATGTTTTCCGGAATGTTGGTGCAACCGCTTAAATCAACTATGGCACCCTCCTTGAATTTGAGGTTTTTTACTAAGGTTAAATCCGTATTTTTAATGGTAACAGAGCTACAATTGCTTAAGTCTAAATTTTCGGGGTAATTGGTGCAATCGCTTAAATCAATTTCCGCACCGTCTTTAAAACGTAAATTCGGTTGATTAGCTAAATCGCACTGATCTAAAATCACTTTATGACAATGACTGAAATCGATATTTTGCGGGATGTTTTTAACATTAATCAATCTGATATCTGCATTGGTTGCGAAATCTAATTTGGGATAATTGCTTAAATCTGTTCCTGATATGGAAATTTTAGATGCACGACTGAAATCAACATTGGTCAGTGGTGGAATATTGTTTAACCCAAAACCGCTTTGCATTTGTGTATCAAAGCTGAATGAAGAGCCTTTTTTCATAACAATCGGTTTTTTGAGAGAACTTAGATCTCTGCCGGATAAGTCAACAGAGGCACAGCGACTGACATCAAGGATATCCGGAAGCGGTTCGGCGCCGCCTAAATTAATTTCAGAGTTCTCTTTAAAGCGGATGTTTTTGTAAGCGCTTAAGTCGCACATTTCCAAATCAAGCACATCATAAGCGCTAAAATCTATCGATTGATTATTTTCGGTTAAGTTTAATGCAGTTTCTGTATCCAGTATTTTCTTTTCATCAGACATAACAATTCTCCCTATGCATAGGTTTATTATAGCATTGTTTCGGGAATGTGTCAAACGAAATTAAGGACAATATTATATAGGGTTTGAAAGGCTTGAAATCAAGGATTTTAAAATATATTTTTATCCCCCTTGCGAAAGGAAAAAAACGTTACCATATCCTAAACAGAAGCCGGTAACGGCAGGTATAAAAAAGGATTTTTGTAAAGGAGAAAAATGATGTCACATTTAATGTTAAGACGTAATGAATTGGAACCGCGCTCTAATGATGTGTGGGGTTTGCAATCGGATATTAACCGTTTGTTTGATGCGTTTATGAGCCCGTTTGACGGAGCGGAATTTAAGAATGCCGTAACGCCGAAATTGGATATTGCCGAGATGAAAGACAAATATGAGATTAAGGCGGAACTTCCGGGGATGGAAGAAAAAGATATTAACCTCTCGCTTGATGACGGATTGCTCACCATCAGCGGTGAAAAGAAAGCCGAAAGCGAAGAAAAAGATAAGGGATATTTCTTGAAAGAATGTTCTTACGGTTCTTTCAGCCGTTCGGTCAGATTGCCGGAAAATATCGCCGATGATAAAATTGCCGCACACTTTAAGCATGGTGTGTTGTTTGTTGATGTGCCGAAGAAAGAACCGTCACCGGCTAAGACAAGAAAGATAGAAATATCTTCTAAATAAGTTTGGTCATTACGTTTTTTGAGGCGCTGCAAGGTAATTTGGCAACGCCTTTTTTTGGTGCTTATTCTTTTTCACAACCTTTTTCAAGAGACCAACGCCAGCAATCCGTGCGACAGCGGTGTTCTTTGTAATCCCAGACGTTTCCTAAATCCATACAGGCATCTATGAGATGTTTTTCTTTTATGTCCGGAACAAAATTATACATGCATATATATATGGTCAGGCTGATAGAAAATAAAATATAGCTTATTTTTCTTATTTTAGAGAATATTGTTAATCCAAAAGAGGTAAGGCAAACAAACATTACAAAGCCATAGATGCTAAGAATATATTGCGGAGTTGATTGAACAATCATCCAATCAATTATCATTAAGCTAGACATGATGAATAGAATAAACAGTTTAATGAATATCTTACTTATCTTTTGCCAGTTAATAATTATTTGTTTGCCCACAATTGCCTCCTTTATTTATATTTAGTATGGTGTGTCGGACAAGCTTCACGTAGAGTTTTTTTTAAGCTACCACCTCTAATTCCACGTTCATCGGCTTTTATATCTGACCAAATCTGAGAAAAGCTATCACCTTTTGTTAATGCATCACTTATTTCTCGTCCGACACTTAATGCACCTGCGGCCAAAGCGCCGTATGCACTTCTGGATGCAGATTCGTAATTTGCTTTGCAATGAAAAAATTTATCACTTTCCATAAGTTCCAAATTTTCCATCTCTCTATGATTTCTTTTGAAATCGTGGTATGGAGCCGCAAGTCCAGTTCGTGTTCTACCTGTTGGCATACTATAACCTGACAGATAATTTTCAAGTTCTTTTTGAGTTTTGTCGCCGTATCTTGGCATGATATTTCTCCTTATAATAAAATTTAAAACAAAAAAGCCGTAATTAAACAATTACGGCTCGATTAGTGATATGCAAAATATTATTTTGCTTATAAAAAAAAACTCTCTGATAAAGAGAGCTTTGGTTGTGACAGTTTGTCACTATAGATACTTTTATCTCATTGTGTGTCATAAGTCAATATTTTAGCAAGTTTTTCAATAAAATTTAATTTCAATCTAATGTTTTGTAAATAAACATTTTTTACTATAATTGAAGCTATTTTTTCAAAAGTCAAGTGCTTGCAGATTTTTAAGAGCGCTGCAAGGTAATTTGGCAACGCCTTTTTTTTGTTTTAACTCATTTTCCAAAGATTAATTCGGAATTCTACCAAAACTAATTGCATCATCCGTAAACGGAGATGAGATAAAAAAGAAACCTATGGAAATATGCATGTGATTTGCCATACGCCATAATAACTGTGCCGGAATTTCTGCTTGTCCGCTACCGTATCTCTCAAGGTCATAGTATGTTAGGTTGAACAGTTTTTTTAATACCTCAGGATCTCTATAATATTTTTCGATAACGGCACGCAGGTTCAGATAGATTCGTCGGTTGTATTCTGCGGCAGAGCCATAAGTTTGTGTGTCAAATATGCTATCTCGCGATAGTTGTTGTGATTTCGGGTTTCTTCCTCTTGGCATGTTTCCTCCGTTAAATATAGGTAAAAAAAGCCGCCTAAAATTTAGGTGGCGAGAGAGTTCAACACTATTATCACAAAACAGCCTGCCAACCTTTAAACCGAAGTTCTGAACATACGCTGACAGCTCCCCCGCCAAAACAAACGAGGGATGTATAAACAATCGCCTCTGATTTAATGAGGCATTGGCATGACGACGCTACATCTGACGCCGTGTGATAACAGGGTGTTGAAGCCCCACACCGTTTTTGGTGTTGAATGCGAAAATCCGCATCTGAAGGATATTCTATAGCAAAAATTTTAATAAACAATGAAAATCTTAGCAGCCGGAGTGCGGTAAATAAAATGAAATGTTTTGTTACCGAGCAATTATAATTTGTGCTGGACAATGTAGGCAAGCGCTTTATACTTTATACCAGTTGTTATTTTTTAGGAGAGATTTTATGATACATCCAAGTGCTGTGATTGAAAAAGGTGCAATTATTGATGAGAGCGCGGAAATCGGACCGTTTTGCTATATTTCGGGCAAGGCTAAAATCGGGGCAGATTGTAAACTCATCGCCCGCGTTACCGTGTTGGGAGAAACCACAATCGGTAAAGGTAATGTGATTTTTCCGGGGGCATGCTTAGGGGGCGGACCGCAAGACCATGGTAATGAATTCCAAGAGGGGGCAAGACTTTTTGTTGGTGATAATAATGTTATCAGAGAAAATGTGACCATGCATTGCGGCACACCTAAAGGGCAGACCTCAATTAACGGTGAAGAACCGGAAAAAATGACAACCCGCGTCGGTTCTAACGGGATGTTTATGATAAACAGCCATATTGCGCATGACTGCGTGGTCGGCGATGATGTGATTATGACCAACAACGCGGTCATCGGCGGGCATGTTCGCTTGGGTGACGGTGTGATTTTGGGCGGTAATGCGGCGGTGCATCAGTTCGTCAGAATCGGCAGAAAAGCGATGATTGGCGGCTTGACCGGTATCGGGCGGGATGTTATTCCGTTTGGTATGGTCACAGGCGATCGCGGCAAACTTCGCGGCTTGAACCAAGTGGGGATGAAACGGAGCGGTTATGATGAGCATGCCGTTAAATCGGTTGTCCGCGCGTATATGTTTATTTTTAAATCGGATAAAGGCACGTTTGAAGAGCGTGTTCAAGAGGCCAAAACCAAGTTTCAAGGTAACGATATCGTGGCAGAGCAAATCAAGTTTATTGAGGAAGCTATGCACAGCCGTCGTCAGGTTTTGGTTGCAGAATAACAAGGATTTTGCTAAAATCAGCTCCGTTATGGTTTGTAACGGAGCTTTTTTATGTTTAAGCAACAGAAAAAACTGGTATTTGTCATTATAGCCACAATTGCTTTGGCAATGGCTGTTGCCTGCTATATAAAAAAGCCGGTGCGTTACGCCGTATTTGCCGGATATAATCCCGATGGGACAATTCATCCGTATGTGATTACCTATCTTAAAGGCTTAAATGAAGTGGCTGACGGGGTGGTTTATGTGGCTGATTCGACCCTGAAGCCGGCGGAAGAAGAAAAACTGAAGCAATTAACGATACACTATGAGAACATCCGTCATGAGGAATACGATTGGGGGAGTTATAAAAGAGGATTTAACTGGCTTAAGGATAACGGATATTTAGAGAAAGCCGATGAGATTATTTTTGCCAATGATTCTTGTTATGCTCCTTTGACAAGCTTTAAGCCGATGTTTAAGGCGATGGCAAAGCGCAAAGATTTGGATTTTTGGGGTGATTTGCAAAATACAAGGTTTAATCCGCATGTGCAGAGTTATTTTATGGTGTTGAAGAAACAAGTTTTCAACGCACGTCAATTTCAGCATTTTATCAATGCGGTCAGACATCAGGTTGACAGTTCGCTTTACATTACCGCGTATGAAGTGAAGTTAACGCCGTATTTAGAAAATTTCGGTTTTAAATGGGATAGTTATATGCCGTATCAAGAATTGTCGTATCTAGCTGACAGCGAAAAAAACTCGTATCCTTTAACACTTGTTAAAAAATACGGGCATCAGTTTATCAAGCGGCGGATTTTTACAAACTCGCTGATGAATTATGAAAATGAGGGGGCGTTGTTGCGCTATGTCTATGAAGTTAATCCGGCGCGTTATTTTGATATTGCTTCAGAAGTTCCGGAATGGTTTATCCCTGATGATCTAAAGGAGAAGAAAAATGCGCGTTAAGAGTATACATTTTTCGAAATGGTTATCGGTGGCGCTTGTTATCGGATTAGGGTGGTATCTCTATACCAAACCGATGACGCAAGACCGTGATGTCGCGCGGTTTATTAAGGGAAAAAATACGGCCATATTTGCGGCATACAGTCCTGACGGATATGTTCCGCACTATGTTATTACATATCTTCGGGCGCTAAAAGAAGTGGCGCCGAATATTGTTTTTGTAACGGATAATCCGCTTTCGCTTAAAGCCGTGCATAAAATTTCGCCTTATGTGACGCATGTTTTGGCAAAACGGCACGGTGAATACGATTGGGGGTCGTATAAACGCGGATTTCAGTGGCTTAAAGAAAAAGGGTATGCGCATAAAGCGGCCAGTCTTATTTTAGCAAATGATTCCGTTTTGATGGTTACACCGTCATTAAAACCGATTTTTGAAAAAATGGTCGGACAAGCTGATTTTTGGGGGATTACCGCCAATCAAGACTATCAATACCATTTACAAAGTTATTTTATAGTTTTAGAGCCGAAAGTATATCTTAATCCTCAGTTTGAAACTTATTTAAATTCGGTAACAAAACAGCCGGACGGGCTAACCGTGGCGGTCAGATACGAGGTGCCGTTTACCAAGTTTTTAGAGGATTTGGGCTTTAGTCATGAGGCGTATATTCCGTATAAAGATTTGGAATATTTAGAGCTTAATGATAAAAACTGCTATCCGTTAACCATGTTGTCCAAGCATCATGCACCGTTTTTGAAAATGCGCACTTTTACCACCAGACTTAATATCCAAGAGCCCAAACGGCTTGTTTTGGAGTGGTTAAAAAGAAATCGCCCCGAAGTGTATTATGAATTAACCACACATTTAAAGAATATCAATGCCTTATAAATGGTGTGATTAAACGGGAAAAATACTTGCAATCGGCTTGTCAGAATTTATAATGAAGGAAAATGTCAGCGGAGGGATAAACTGTGTCCAAATATATTTTTAATGCATTATGTGCCGTTGTTGTCGGCTTGATTGTTTTGGCGTTCGGATTTCTTTTGAGCCAAAAAGGATTTTATATTTCAACCGAGAAACTTGTTGTATGGGCGTTTGGGGCGACTGTTGCCGTGTGGGTTATGCTGATGCCCAAAGTGTTTAAAAAATTATGTCATGTTTGTAATGATTATGATTGGGCGGATGAAACGGTTAAGTTTTATCAACGTATTTCCCCAAAATATCGGCAGAGCTTTTGGTTGTTGTTCGGTTTTATTAACTTAGCATTTTTGTTTCATACCATCAACTTTATGTGGGGCGGTGCCGATTGGGCGGCGATAAGAAGCACGGTTAATCATCATGAGGCTCTCAGTGCCGGTTCATTTAGCGCATATTGGTTGCAAGAGTTGTTATTTGACGGTAAAATTTTGCCGGTTATCAATAATTTGTGGTCGTTTGCCGGTCTGGCGCTTGCCGGTGTTTTGTTAGCCGTTTATTGGAATATGCCGGAACGTGCAACGGTTATTGTCACGGTTGGTTTGCTATTTGCCGTAACACCTTATACGTTGGCTATTCTTTATTATGCCAAAACCTCTCTTGGGGTGTGCTTTGCTCCGGTGTTGGTATTAACGGGGTTGTTGATTGCAGACCGTAAGCATAAGACGGCGTCACATACGTATTTATGCAACACAATGTCGGTTTTGTTGCTTTTGTGGGCTTTGGGAACTTATATGCCGGTGGTGAGTTTTATGTTTTTGGCAGTTGTCGGGCGGATATTTATTAAGACAGTTTATGCCGACATCAGTTTTAAGGATGCATTTTCCAGAAGTTTGCAAGGGATTGTCAATATTTTGGCTGCGGTAATGTTTTATATCTTTATCCTGTTTGTTTTGGAAGAGGCTAATTATTTGGATGATGTGCATGCACGGGCTTTGGGTATGGCAACACCGTTTTTGCGTTTGGGAGCGGTTATCAAATATGCCTTTTTACAGTTTGGACAACCGTTGCCGTTTATGGATGTTGCGTATAAGTTGCTTTACTTGGCTTTAAGCATTATGGCGCTGTTTACGCTTATTTTATACGCGCCGAACGCAAAGGCATCACTTCGCGGTCTGATACTGATACCGGTTTTATTGGTTGTATCATTACTGGCGCTCTTGTTTGTGACCGAGCCACAAGCACACTTTGTGCGTTTAACATTTTTCGGGTTACCGTTTTTATATGCGTTGGCGTTTTTGAGCATTTTGTTGTTGGGAACAAAAACTTTGCGTCGTATCGCTTACGGTCTGGCCTTTTTATTGATATTTATGAATTTTGTCAGGATTTCTTATGCCGAAAAAGTCTGGAAATTCGGTTGGGATGCCGAAACAAAATTGGCCGAGCGGATTATTACCCGTTTAGAAAAGCAACCGGAATTTAATATTGAACGTCAATATAAGTTGTTGCAAGTCGGTGAAAAGAGTTTGCGCTCCAAATATTATAAAGCTCAGGCAGATGAAGCTAAAAACGGTGAATTGCTCTCTTATGCCTATTATCCGGCGGGTAAAGCCAAAGATGCATATAACTTCTTTTATCAGACGGACTTCTTATCCGGTGATGCCGCTGATGAAGCCCTGCATGAGCCGGTTGTTGCGGATTATCTCTTAAATCGTGCTCAAGCGTGGCCTGCCAAAGAAGCAATATTTATCTACGGCGATTATATTGTGTTGGTTTTGGATGAAAAAGCGTTAGCTGATATACAAAGGAAAATACCGTAAAGTATAAAAAATCACAGCCTGTTGTCAAAGATTGGGGGGAAAGGTCTACAGATGGGAAAGCAGTATCTTAAATGGGAAGACATCGTGCAGTGGAGTCATGATTTGGCAGATGAAATTGTCAAAGATTGTCCGAATTTATCGAGAATAACTTTGGTGGCGGTATCGCGCGGCGGTCTTATTCCAACACAATTGATTGCCTACAAGCTTGATATTCGTGATGTCAGAGTGGTGAAGTTGGTATCGTATGATAACAATCATCAGCGCGATGAAATAGAAGATATTTCTACAGATGAACTTTTTGATGCGGACAGCGTTTATGTTATTGATGATGTGGCAGATAGCGGAGCGACGATTAAATATCTCAGAAGCAAATATCCGTTGGCAAAGTATTGTACCTTGTTGAAGAAAACTTGTTGCCAAGAGCAACCGGATTTTTGTGTTAAGGAAGGCGTTAGTGCCGATACGTGGGTTGTGTTCCCTTGGGATTAAACGCGAAAAACCGCTTGAAAAATTGTCGGTTGCAACATACATTAGGGGCAAAAGTAATTCAATGGGAAATAAGATGAAAAAAGTAATTTTAACAGTTTTGTGCGGATTGTTTGTCGCGTTAGAGGCGCATGCGGCTTCAGCAAGTAAAGAAGATGTTTCTAAGGTGGAAAATTATTTGAACTCCATTAAAACCTTGTCGGCTGATTTTATCCAGATTGCATCTAACGGTGAACAGGTGGAAGGGCATATTTATGTGGAAAAGCCCAATAAAATCCGGATGGAGTATAAAGCGCCGTCAAATGTGTTGATTGTCGGTAACGGGGATTACATTGTTTATTATGACAAAGAATTGGATCAGGTGACCAATATCGATTATGATGATATTCCGGCGGCTATGGTTTTGGCAAATACGGTTAAAATCGGTAAGGATTTGAAAGTAACCGATTTTACGAAAGACCCCGGTATGACAAGAATGAGCTTGAAATATAACAATTCCGGTGATTTGGGGCCGTTTACTTTGGTCTTTTCCAATTCTCCGTTTGAGTTAAAACAATGGAAAGTTATTACGCCGCAATCTTTGGAGGTTTCGTTATCTCTGTATGATACGGTGGTTGACGGTAAGCTAAGTGAAGATTTGTTTAAGTTCAGCAAGCGCACCGAAAGCAAAAAGAAATATAATAAGCGGAAATAGTCTTGTTTACTGTTTTATGAATAAACGGGTTGCTTTATCTTAAAAAGCAGCCTGTTTTTTTACTCTATGGTGAGGCGGGCGGTTTCTAAGCGTTTGATTTCATCGCGACACTTCATTGCTTTTTCAAATTCCAGATCTGCCGCATAAGCTTTCATTTCTTTGGTTAAGCGTTTAATCTCTTTATCAATGTTCTTTAAGTCTTTGATGCTCGGTGTATCAGGCGAGGCTGCTTTGTCATCATCGGCTTCGGTCATGGTCAAAAGTGTATTGGAAATTGCCTTTTTAATGGTTTGCGGGGTGATGTTATGCGCCAAGTTATATTCAAACTGTTTTTTGCGGCGGCGCTCGGTTTCACTTAGAGCGGCTTTGATTGAATCAGTCATTTTATCGGCGTATAGCACAACTCTTCCTTCAGCATTGCGGGCGGCTCTGCCGATGGTTTGTATCAGCGAGCGGGTGGAACGCAGAAAGCCCTCTTTATCGGCATCCAAAATTGCCACCAATGAACATTCCGGTATATCCAACCCCTCACGCAACAGGTTAATGCCGACCAAAACATCAAACACACCTTGGCGTAAATCGCGGATAATCTCAATGCGTTCCATGGTATCCACATCTGAGTGCAGGTAACGCACCTTAATTCCGTTTTCTTTAAGATATTCGGTTAGATCTTCTGCCATTTTTTTGGTAAGCGTTGTGACCAGAACTCGATTACCTTTGGCAATGGTTTGGCGACATTCGGCCATCAAATCATCAACCTGATTTTCTACCGGTTTAACCACGCAAATCGGGTCCATCAATCCGGTCGGGCGAATAACTTGCTCGGCAAATACGCCTTTGCTTTGTTGCAACTCCCAATCGCCGGGGGTGGCGGAAACAAAAATTGTCGGCGCGCGGAATTTATCCCACTCCTCAAACTTTAAAGGACGATTATCAACGCAAGACGGCAATCTGAAGCCATAATCTGCCAGTGTGGTTTTGCGGTTGCGGTCGCCGCGATACATCCCGCCGATTTGCGGCACGGAGATATGGCTCTCATCAATAAACAGTAATGCGTCTTTCGGGAAATATTCAAACAGCGTTGGCGGCGGCTCCCCCGGTGCGCGTCCGGTTAAATAACGAGAGTAATTCTCTATCCCCTTACAGTGACCGGTGGTTTCCATCATCTCCAAATCAAAGCGGGTGCGTTGTTCTAAGCGCTGAGCTTCCACCAGTTTATTTTGCGCTTTTAATTCTTCTAAGCGCAAAGCCAAATCTTCTTTGATGTGCATCATGGCCTGTGATAGGGCAGGGCGCGGTGTTACATAGTGATTGGCCGGATATACGGTAATTGCCTCCAGCTCTGCGGTCTTTTTGCCGGTCAAAACATCAAATTCGGTTATCTTTTCTATCTCATCACCAAAGAATGATACGCGCCAGCCGCGGTCTTCATAGTGTGCCGGAAAAATATCCAAGGTATCTCCCTTGACGCGGAACGTTGAGCGGACAAAGTTCGTCTGATTTCTCTCGTATTGTAAGTTGGCTAAATTTTGATATACTTCTTTGGGTTCTATTACATCGCCGACGCTTAAACTAAACGCCATTGAGGAATACGATTCCATACTGCCTAAGCCATAGATGCACGAAACAGAGGCAACGATAATCACGTCTTTTTCTTCCAGCACATTACGTGTCGCGCCGTGTCTCATGCGGTCAATCTGTTCGTTAATTGCCGAATCTTTTTCAATATAGGTATCGGTTTTGGGGATATAAGCTTCCGGCTGATAATAGTCGTAATATGATACAAAATACTCCACGTGATTATAAGGGAAGAATTCTTTCATCTCGGTATAAAGTTGCGCCGCCAAAATTTTATTCGGTGCCATAATCAGTGTCGGCTTTTTCATTGTTTCAATGATTTTTGCCATGGTAAAGGTTTTGCCCGAACCGGTCACGCCCAACAGCACCTGATTTCTTTCGCCTCTTTTTAATCCTTCGCATAATTCACGGATGGCCTCCGGTTGGTCGCCGGAGGGTTCAAAAGGGCTTTTTACTTGAAATTCTCTACTCATGCGTGAGAGTATAATCTACAAAAGAAAGAGTTGTCAAGGGGGCGCGTATAGCACCGGTCATGATTGTGAAATTGCTCCTTTATGTACGGTGTCTTATGTACACCGCAGTCGCAATTTCACTTCCAGCACCGGCACTCTCCGCGCCCATTGCTGGATTGATTAAAGGTTGTGGAGAACTTTGGGCACCTTGTTTCCCTTATTGCCGTTGCAATTTAAACTTGACTTAGACAAAAAAAGTGATATGACAGGGGTAATTTATCATTATTTTGGTCTATCATTTAAGGATTATTGTTTTATTTCCTTAAAGGCTTTGTTTTAGAAATTCTTTTATTTATTCACCCTATAAAATTTTTTAATTATGCAGCAAAAAAATGAAGGAAACGCCGTTGTAGCCAAAGATGCTACCGAATGGCAAAAGAAAAAGGCCCATCAGGAAATTATGGGAAAATTGAGTACCGTTTCGGGCTATTACTCTACAGAGCAGGATTACGATCAGTATCCGGTTCGGCAGTGGCATGTAACAGAACTCTCGGAAGATGAGCTGAAAGAGGTTATGGCTCGTGGTAACACCACAGAAATCGTGTATATGATCTATCGTTATGGCGAGATGGTCAAAGAGCGCGGCTACGGTTCAGTCTTGCCGGTTTCTATTCAGGTTCTCATCGTTAAGCGCAATAAGTTTGAAGAAGTGAGTGCTTATACCGCTTATCAAGGCTTTTGCGAAGAAGCGCAGGAGGTTATCTTGAATGAGTGGTCACATGAGCAAATCTTACGTTATATCTCGCAACATGGTCTTACCGCAGGCTGTCAGCATAAGCTTTTGGATCGTCAGGATAAAGACGAAATTGCAACGCATATTAAGCGCCATGGCTTAGATAATGTGCTGATTACCGAGTTGTTTACCGCACTTCGGAACAGTGATGATTACTCATTTTTCTATCTGTTTATAGAGAATCACGAACTGCCTGTTTTAGGACAGAAACTGATGTTGGAAACTGTTTCGTCTAAGGCATTTTCAAATTACATCAGTTGTTATGGTTTGTGGGATGTGGTGCATGCGGATCTGCTCAACGATCGTTCGGTTCAAGATATTATCCTCTATTTTGAGCGACATCATTACATTTGTCCGGAGGCAGAGAACCTGTTGGCATGCTATCCGGATAAGGAGAAACGTCACGAGTTGCTGTCGGCTTATGTTAAGAATTGGAAGAACACGCATTTTTTGCCGCAAGACCATTTCTTATCGGCTCTCATTAAGGCTCCTGAGCTTGACTATGAAGTCATGTCAAAAGTGTTTATTGGCCTACCTTATACGGATACATTCCTCTATGAGGAGGCGCAGGAGGACATTGAATTGATGGCAAAAGGTGATGAAAATGCTGTTATGGCACGCTTTGAGAGCGGTGAGCCGCTTCATATTCGGGCGCTGACCGAGCTGTTTTACAGAAACGAGCCCAAGTGGTTTGAGGCGTATATCGCTCAGTGTACCGGAAGAATTTGCTACCGCTACTAAGATGGTGTTATGTGTATAAAAAAAACGGTTGAGTCTTAAGTGACTCAGCCGTTTTTTGTTTTTAATCAAAAAATGTGTTTCTTAAATCTCGTAAGTTTTGGGAAAAGGGCGCAGTTCGGGCGTATCGCATTTAATAGGTTTAAGCGATTTTTAGGAGCATTGCCCTTTTCCCGATGGGGTTTAGTTATGCCTGCTTTTAGTTACCTCCTATGCACGATTTTAGAACGTGCGAGATAAGTTGATACAGTCATACCGACTTGGGCAGGGCTTTGGTGAGCCTTGTTAAAGTGAACAGAGAATTGCACTCCGTTTTTGCCGATACCGCAACGGACCGATAAGTCTTTATCTTTTGATACAACGGTTTCGGCGACTGCTTTTCATCCGGAGATGAAATCTTGCCAAGCGCGTAAGTTCAAGTTGGTTTGATGATTTTTAAAGTCGTGATTTACCATGGCCAAAGCACCAAATCCGGAATTGGTTTGCAAGCGTAAAGAGGCAATTAGCTCTTTAGCTTCGCTACCTAAACGGGTGGCACCGGTCATGGAAAGTTTAACACCGCTTTTTTGTAACAAACTGATACCGCTCTTTGCCCAGAAATCGGCGTGTTTCGGGTTAGGTATTACATAAATACCTTCACCGTTGGTTCCGATGATACCGAGCTCGACAAAGTTATCGTCTTTGGTGTAACCGAAAACGATACGTTCTGCCGCGTTACCGAACACACCGGCGTCAAACGCGTCTGCGTAGTAACTCAAAGCGTTATCAAAAACCTTATCACCCTCTGTCGGCGCACGACCAGCTTTGAAGACAATGGTTGCGCCATTACCCAGTTGGTGACCGAGTTCTGCCATGAACTTTGCCGTAATCGGGGTAAACTTAGAATTATTTAGAATTAACATTTCTAAGCCCGAAATTTCAGCATAGTTACCTTTGTCATCTTTAGCGCGGGCGCTAAACTGAGGGGTAAGGTTGTTATAAAAGCAAGTTGTTTCTTTTTCAATTGTCAGAGCTGAAACATTATTTGCCCCAACAGTGATTGTTGTTTTAGGATCATTATCCTCATTTGCTTGAGGCGCGGTTTTCTCTTGTGCCTCGGCAGCCAAAGCTGCCATTAATAAAGTGCTCGTAATAAAGTTACGAACATAAGTGTGTCCCTTAAAACTTCGTGGGACAGGGTCGTCATCCATAAAATTCCTCCATAGGTTGTTAATGACATTTTCCTTTTAACACGATTCGTCTATTTTGTCAATAGGCGTTTTTAAAATTTTTTATAATGTGGTGGCGAGTGCCAGTGTTATGGCAGCAGCAAGCAGGAGCAATATCCATTTTAAGTCAATGCTTTGATAAGCAGATTTTTTGCCCATAGCGGCGCGGCATTTGTTGATGATGACAAGCCAAATTACCGATAAATAGGTAATTGCTGATGTATATGCCGGATGTGTGGTATAGTGCATTGAAAAGTTGATGGTTATCATACTTAAAATAAGCAGGATTAAAAAGCCGGCACGGCGGATATTTCCAAAATTGATGAGCTCTTTTGGGTGGGTTAGATATTGACGGTTTAAAAAAAGGTTGATGATGCCGATAATCCAGCCGGTTAAGGCTACGCGATGAAATGTCAGCGGAAGTAAAAGACCGTCATTATATTCGGTGATGACTTTATTGCTCATGTCTATGAGGGAGGACAGAACTAATAAAGGCACAACAAATTTTAAGCTGTCACGACCGATTTTTTGGTTTTGATATTTCATCACGGCAAAAACGATTGCCATCAGTGCCAGCAAGATAATCAGGGCACGTAGCGGGGCGTGGTAATAGACAAGTAAGGTGCTTGGTCTCAAGATGAGCCATAAGATAAAAGTGATTAACACGGTCAGCGGTCGGATAGAGTTGACGTTTTCAGCTCCGAATCGGTGAAAAGCCTGATAATATTTGAAATCCATATAAGATATGGTCACACCTTGAAAGACGACTATTGCATAAAATTGCCACGGAAAAATATGAAAAGTCATCAACATAAACGGGGTGGCAATCAGTGCAATCAAAAGACCTCGGTAAATGATAAAAAGCTCAGCCTTTAACGAACTTAATTGGTTGCAGAGGTGGTAAAAGGCATAAAGTAAACTGGTGATGAGTGCAAAAAATAACCACATATTGCCTCCTTAAGGATTTTTGATAAATTGCTTAATTTCAGCAATATCGGCGGCGTTTTTATGATATTTCTTTAATAATTTTATGAGGAAAGTATCATAAGCGTTTTGTTTGAATATTTTTTTTGATGTTTCGTAATTTAAGTCAAATATCCATGAAATTACCATCAATATGCGGTCAGCAAACGAATAAACATGCGGAAACAAAACAGTGCTTTTTTGATAAAAATCATCAAGCACGGCGGGGGATAACGGTGCGTTTAACGCCTCTTTTGTCAGTTGTCGGTAAAACAAATCTTTCTCTAAATGATTATCGGTTTTGATATGGTAAAGATTTGCCAATTTATCGGCATCACGCACCAAAAAGAGGATTTGTTTTAAGTCGTTAAAATCAGGTCGTTTCTCGGCTTCTTTCCAATTAGCCGAGGCTTTAACGGCAGAAGTGGTTTTGCCGTGCCATTTGAGCGCAAAAAGAATACGTTGGTCGTTATATTTTTTGTTTTCCTTTAAGAGATTGTAACCGATTAAGCCGTGGTCATAAGTATTTGTTGTGGCCGAAACGGCTTTGTTTTGGCTTTCATCCGCATACTGCAGGGCGGCTTCTTCAAAGCGACCGACATCGTGGAATAAAAGTGCGATTTCCGCACGCCGTTTGAATGTGGCGGATTTATTTTTAAGCTCGGGTGTTTCGTTTAATATGGTCTGCCCGATATGCAAAACTTCTATCGAGTGCTTAAATTTATGGTTAATGGTTTGGCGATAAAACGCGTCTGCCGGCACTTTGGCAACCGCCTCGCGGTAATATTGTTTGAATGCTAAAAAATCTTCTCTCATTATCTGTTCCTTATCCGATTAGCATAAACCCAAAGGAGTGAATTTTTGATTAAGATAATGTTAAAAACTTTTTTGTATGGTGGTGTCAAATAAGGAGGAAAAATGAATACAGAGCAATATATCGGGAAAATCGTTCAGGTCGTTATGGACAGGCCGCTCGGCTCAAAGCACCCCAAGCACGGGTTTGTTTATCCCGTAAATTACGGGTTTGTGCCAAATACGGTTTCCGGTGACGGGGAAGAATTAGATGCATATGTGTTGGGCGTTGATGTGCCGCTTCAGGAATTTTGCGGTAAATGCATTGCGGTAGTGCATCGCACCAATGACGATGATGATAAGTTGATTGTGGTGCCAAATGATTTGACTTTAAGTGATGACGAAATAGAAAAAGCCATTGCCTTTCAGGAACAATGGTTTGAGCATATCTTGAAACGCGCCTAAAAAATGCTTGCATATTTTACACTCGGTGTGTAATTTTTGAGATAATTGTTAAAGAGAGTAGGTTTATATGGCAAAGTTAACAAAATCAGCAAAAGAAGTGCGCGGGCGGAAAATGCTTGCCGTCAGGCTTAAAGACGGGCGTTATCACAGCTCGTCTTCTAACCGTTGGTTGGAACGGCAGTTAAATGACCCCTATGTGGCAGAGGCAAAGCAACGCGGTTATCGCTCGCGTGCGGCATTCAAACTCATTCAACTCAATGAAAAATATAAATTCCTTGCCAAAAATAAAGTGATTGTGGATTTGGGATGCGCCCCAGGCGGTTGGTCGCAAATTGCCGCCTCTTATCTTAAAGGAACAGGGTGTTTGGTCGGTCTTGATATTCTCCCGACCGAGCCGTTAGAGGGGGCAACTTTTGTCTGTCAGGATTTTACCGAAGAGGGGGCAACCGAAAGGCTCTTAGAACTTCTCCACGGGCAAAAAGCCGATGTGGTGATGAGTGATATGGCGGCTAATACTACCGGACATCAGCAGACCGATCATTTGCGCACCATCGGTCTGGTCGAAGCGGCATACGAATTTGCCAAAACCGTGCTAGCCGAGGGCGGTGTTTTTATTGCCAAAGTGTTTCAGGGCGGGGCAGAGGGTGAGCTCCTTTCAGACATGAAGCAACATTTTAAAAAAGTTTCGCACTATAAGCCGGATGCCAGTCGCGATAAGTCGCCGGAGACCTACGTCGTCGCTCTATCTTTTAAGGGGTAAATTTTGTGAACTAATCCGCAGAAGGAAGCCTGTCCCTAAATGCTCACTTACCTCTATGTAAGCTCCGCTTTAGGGCAGGACTTCTGAGGTTATTTCGCAAAATTTCCCGCCTTAAAAGTTGTCGGGAAGTGAGTCTGAAAAATCGCTGAAATTCTATCTCCCCTCTTGACGGGGGAGATGTCGCCGAAGGTGACAGAGAGGGTGATGTTTATTAAGCGATATTTGCCACCCCCCACTTTAATCCTCCCCCCAGCAAGGAATAAAGCGGTTTAAAGTCTAAATGTTTAAAAATTTTAAAAAATGTTTAAAAAAATCTTTAAATTTGTCAAAAAAGGGGTTGCATTGACCTCAAAAATGTGGTATATTAAAAGCCTAAAAGACGTATTATTATGGAAACAATTACGATGTTTCTTATTAAAGAGAGCACATTCTCTTTGGTTTGTTGCGTCTATCTAATTTGAAAAATTTTTAATCATTAAATATTTCTTTAAGTTATGGCTACAACAAAAGCTTCTCGCAGAAATGCGAACCAAAAGACTGTGTTCTGCACAGCAAGTGAGAATGTCGTTAAGACAGCCAAGGCAGTGATGGTTATGTTCATTGCATCGTTATTAATCGTGGCATGTGCTAAGGAGAATATAAATCCGAAGCCGGCAGCTGTGGGTCCCGCCGTTACAGACTCCATTAAGGAGATGACGGACCACTGGGATAAATCCGTGAAGAGTCTTATCGTAAACGCTACCCCGCACGATACACTGTGCTATTCTTGGGTAGAGTTTGCTATGAACTCTCAGATGAAATACAGCACACAGGACGGTGTGATGTATAGCATGAACTTCGCCCCCGAGGCCTCTCTGAATGTGCGTCTGACACCTGCCCGTCAGGAAGTCGGTAGCGAGCTTGAACTTCCCACATATCGCACGAAGCGGGAAACCGTTTATGACACACCCATCAATGAGGGGTTGTACTTGGGACGTAAATTCAAGCTCCGCGACACTCAGGCGGATGGAAGCATTGCCGAGATCGAAGCAACATGGCGTTGCCTCGGCATTATCACCGCTGAGGGTGACACCGTCCTTCCTCCCCATATTGAGTTCGATAAGAATATCGTATTGGATTCAATCCATGTGGAGAAGTTCGGCGAGCAGACCGAGCTCGACAAGCCTCACAAGGTGGTTCATTGCTATACCGCGTCTTACACCTCAAAAGGTATCACTGGTGGCGAGAAGACCATGAAGGTCCAGATGCGTCCTTGGCGCATCAAGTCCGTGACGGATGTTGAGCAAGTATTGACAGGCGAGCCAACTTACGAGGAAAAATGGGTCGGTTGCCCGATTTCTGAGTACCAATTAACTCAGAAAGCCCCGACTAACAAGGGCGTTGTGACAACCACTAAAAAGTTCCCCGTAAGCCTGAACTTCAACGTTCCTGAGCTGCGCGAGCAGCCTTCACTTGACAGTCTGTTTGTAGAGAAATCTGCTAAGAGTGGCTTCAAGTGTGAAGTTCTGGGTGATTCGACAACGACCGCCGATGGCTTTGTCGGTCTGACTTACACAGGTTTGTATTCTTCAAAGAACACGGGTAAGGAAAGTGGAACTTCTATTGAGTCTACCACAACCTTCACATATACTGTTCCGGTGAAGTTCTCAAACCAGTGGGGATCTTACGACATCAAGGCTCCCGAACTGAGCTTTGAGGAAGGTGGTTTTGCCATGAAGTCTGAGTCGGAAGACGCAGATTTCCATACATGGCTCACGACCAATACCATCCTGCCAAAGTTTGGCACTTGCGAGCTTGATGCCATCGACGAATTGGTGCGCATCAAAGTCGGCAAAGACAAGCCCGCCGTGCCCGTGGATTCAGTCTACACCAAGGGTGGTAAGGGAGATGATTACGATGTGCTGAAGACCGTCTACTATTCTGACGGTAGCAAGCGCGAGTATCCGTTCTCTTACACAGGTCACCACAGTGCAAGCGCCACAAACTTCGGCGATAAGGTAACTTCTTCACTTAACTGGAGCGCCAGTGAGCTGAAGGATAATGGTACCTCTCAGGTAAAGGACAACGGTAAAGTCTTTACCTCGACAACACGTTTTGAAGTAACCTATGTTACAACAAACAAGAAGTCGGACGCCTCTAATGGCGTTGAGAGTGGTAGCTTCGGGTTCAGCGAGACTCACCCCGTGGTGGTCTTCGTTGATGGTCAGACTAAGCTCACCTTTGATGAGAGAAAGGTTGTTCTGAGTGGCAAGGGCGCACAGCCTGCAGCTAATTACACGCTGACCGTGAAGGACGGTATCTCATATAAGGGATACACTTATAATATGTCCTGTGGTGTGGTGTTTGATGGCGCTGAGGAGGCTGACGTTACAAGTCAGGGCTTGCTCCTGATGATTGCCGATGAGGTGGGCGAGACAAAGTATGATTATGAGTATTCATGGAGTGGTAACACCATCACCGTGAAGACCACTAAGACCATTCCTCACACTTTTGCTGAGGACGAGGTTGAGGTTTATCAGACATCATACACAGTTTCAATGACTGATTTGGCTGATGGTCGCGTGGATGCTGCTAACACCAGCTTCACCGTGACGGCAACCCCGAGTGAGAAGAGCTTAGAGCCCATCAAGGATGGTTTCTATACCATCAGCCCGCGTGAGCGTGCTTATACCTATGTTGTTTCAAATGGCAGCGTGAGCCGCGAAATGAACAACACCGTCACCGATGCAGTGATTGCATTCAACGATGGCAAGGGTTCGCACACTTGGAATGCTCAGCTCAATGTGACGAAGAACGACTCTTTTGGCACTGCATACGCTGACGGTGATTTCACCGTGACACCTCTGACAACGACCGTGACAGCTATGGCTACCGGAACCGGTGCTCCGACTTTGACCACTAAGGGGGTGACCTCTATTTATGTCGAGAATCCTAAGGAGATCAGCTACAGATTTACCTATGAGATTGATCCTGATGTCTCGGGTGGATCTATTTACGCTGATTTACTGGCCGAGAGGTTAGTAAATGGCAAGGTTGAAAAGAAGTGGTCCTGCTACGGTTTGGTAGGACAGTTTGGGCAGTATAAGCCCGACGTAGAGATGATTTATATCACTGATACGAACTTCAGTGACAATTTCTCTACCACTAACCACGATACCGACGCTGGTCAGAGTGGTCTGGGTGATGAGAAGGCGTTCTCATATGTAAATACCAGTAAGATTGAGAATCACTTTAGTGTTCTCTTTACAGCCAATGCTGACGCCGACGGCAACACAACTCGTGAAGTTGCCGGTCACGTAAATTATTGGTCTTACAAATATCAATTTACAGACCCCGACAATGGTCATCCTGAGTATCTGGATTTCGTCGTAACAGGTAAGACAACAACTCACAAAGTTGATGGCGGTGTTTACACCAGAACGATTGAGGTTCAGATCAACGGTCAGACCGTTGAAACTCAGACCGGTAAGGTCAATGTCACCGTTGAGTAAGATTGCTGTGCGAAGAAACTATAGAGAAGCCTGTCCCTCCCAGTGGGGGACGGGCTTCTTGCATTTTAAAGACTTTTGTTTTCTCCCCCCACCTTAATCCGCCCTCCTCTAGTTATTTGCCACACCTATGTGTGGCTCATAAGGGGGAGGAGACTTTAGAGGTTCGGCATTTACTCTATCTCCCCCTCAGACGGGGGAGATGTCACAGAATGTGACAGAGAGGGTGAGATTATAAAGCTGTATTGTTTTCACCCTCTCAGCCGGCTCCGCCGCCATCTCTTGCTTCGTAAGGCTCGCGTTTTGCAAACGCTCGCCAACTACGCTTCGGACAAGATTAGCTGTAAATTCGCTTGGTTTGCGGTAGCGCAAAGTCGCTCATTAACAGCACCTATAG
>Ga0247610_10000184_pt1 | contig 104120 bp, 94 predicted proteins | sample 174DNAGHGhighgp2_FD_193483 | JGI IMG/M metagenome (GOLD analysis project Ga0247610, IMG submission 193483) | Sheep rumen microbial communities from Palmerston North, Manawatu-Wanganui, New Zealand - 1742 DNA GHGhigh gp2 | ecosystem: Host-associated > Mammals > Digestive system > Stomach >... | reverse complement strand
GTCCACCCCGACAATAGGCCCCGAACATTACCTCAACATCCCCGCACAGGTAGTCTATCGTGATTCTGCCAAACAGCAGTTCACCTTCACCGGGCTGTTCTATTCGGAAACGCCGGCATATAGTAACGATTAGAGTGAAGGTGGTGAAAGAATGAAAAGAGTGAAAGCCGTTCTCAGAAAAAAACTATCTTTGCAATTGAGAATTATAATAGCATTTAAGAAAAACATTAATATCATGAAAAAATCATTATTTACCACAGCACTTTTCGCCCTGCTGCTGTGCGGCGGGGTGGCGCGGGGTCAGAACGACACCCTTCCTGACATCATGATAGGAGGCATAGCCATCACGGAATCCAATGACAGCATTGTTGGGGATTGTATATCCGGACATGTATCCTATGATGCGTTAACAAAGATTATGACTTTGGACGATGCCACCATATCAGAAAGTGTATCATTTTGGAGAAACAGTCACATCAAAATCAAACTGTTAGGAAACAATTTTATCCAGAATCTATTCATTGGTCCCGATTCCTGCACTATTATCGGTCCTGGTCATTTGCAAGTTGGGACCGCGACAGAAGGTACGGCAATAGATGCCGCGCGAACATCTTTTCTTGGACTTATGGGAGGTGCGACGCTAAGCATAACGGCTATGAATAAAGGAATAAACACTTTATACGACTATATTGGTGACGACAATCCGATATACCCGTTGTTTGCCATTGACAATAGCACGCTGACAATTACAGCCCCTACATGTTTCTTTTTAATACCATACTGGTCGTTGAACAATTGTCACATTGTGTCTCCTACAGGTGTGGTTTATGATTCCTATCATCATTGGCTGACACAAGACGGGAATATGGTCATGTCAATGCATGATTACATGGAGATTCGACAGGGAATGGTGAATATTTCCGAGGAGGTGAAACCGAAATGGCAGGCAATTGGTATGGACGGCGGAATTCGTATAGACGGATTAACCCAAAACCAGACAGTAGAAGTGTTAAATATTGCGGGTCAATGTGTTTATGTTGGAAAATCCCAAATGTCAGGCACTTTTATCTCATTGAAATCAGGCATATATATAGTGCGTGTGGGAAAAGAAACTGTCAAAACAATTGTACAATAAACAAATACTTGATTGTATGAAAAAAATTGTTTGTTTGAAATAATTCTTCTTGGCTTGTCTGCAAACGAAAATATTAACCCTTAAAATAATAACATTATGAAAAAAAACATTGTTCAATCGTTTTTCTTGATTCTTCTTATACTGTTTTTTGTTTTGAACGGTCAATCACAATATCCATATATTCGTATTGCGGATGTTCAGGTCACCCCTAACAACCAAGACGACATCACAAGTTCATACATATCGGGGACAATTCGCTATAATTCGGATTCTCACACCCTCACCTTCCAGAATGCCACGGTCTTACCCTGGACAAGTGGTGATCCCATGGATTATAGCGGCTCCTGGGTGGTTTCAATAGGCGGACACAGTACTGTTGTAAACATTGAATTGATCGGGGATAATGAGATATCCGGATTATATCCCTTGGTTATCTATGAGGGAAGTTATAACATTATTGGTACAGGAACACTGACATTGAATTCCACCTATTTCGAGGGGATCAACTGTGATATCGATGTGTCATCTTTCACTATAACCGGCGGCGCACATGTGAATATTAATGTTCCTTCAAATTCTCCTCATTCTGGATTTGCAGGCTCAACGGGCGAATATGCCCACACAATTTTTGAGATGGATTCGAGCAGTCTGACCATCAACGCTGCAAAGTGTTTCAAAACCATTGAAGGGTTTCAGTTGCGCGGGTGCTGTGTGACTTCACCTGAAGGTGCATATTATGATCATGACAGTTTGACTTTGGTTACAGAGACAGGTGTCGTAAGAAATCATATGGAGATTCGCCCGGGAACGGTAGGTGTAGAAGAACAACCGGAATTTTCTTTGAAAATGTACCCCAACCCCGCAACCGACATCCTGCACATCGCAGTGACGGACGGCGAGATCGCCCGCGTGGAAATGACGGACATGTTCGGGCGGAATGTTCCCGTTCGGACGGAACATAATGCGTCCCAACAAACCACGGTCAACACCTCCGCATTACCCTCGGGCGTGTACATCCTGCGCGTCACCCTGCGCGACGGCACCGTGCGGACCGAGAAGGTGGTGAAACGATGAAAGATGAGAGAGGATAGATTAGAGATTAGAGAAGATTTCTCAGTCTCCAGTCTATAGTCTTCAGTCTCTATTCTCAAATCTTTTACTATCTTTGCCCCAATAAAAATAATTCTCAATTCTGAATTTTCAATTTTCAATTAAAACATATCGCATTATGAAACGGACATTTTTTACCACCGTAATCTTTGCCCTGTTGTTGCTATGCGGCGGGGTGGCGAAGGGGCAGGGTTCCACAACTACTTTTTCCAATAAGCAGTGGCATATTGTCGAATATGATTTCGGGCACTACACCCATTCGGTAATATCCACTGGGTCTGACACGATGATAAACTCGGTCATTTCCTCTCAACTTTACGAAAATGGAGAATATGTGGGGGCATATTTCACCAATGGTGACAAGTGTTTTTTTGTGGATACGTTAGGGAACGCCAGTCTTCTTTATGACTACGGATTGCAACCTGGAGATACCGCTCTCTGGATTTCAGTACTGAATGCTGGCGCCGAGGAGAACCAATGTCTGATTGTAGACAGCATCTCTACAGTGCAGGTTTATGGGGAACCTAAGAAAGTGCTGTTGTTCAAACCTATTTCTGGCATGTTTTTTAATTACATTGAAGAATGCTGGATTGAGGATATTGGAAGTATGCATGGTTTCCTATATCCGACTCATTTTCGGCTGTTGGAAGTTGAAGCCGGACAAAAATGTGACCTCACCTGTTACTTCCAGGACAACAATATTTTTTGGATGAGCCCCAACTATTCGGAATGTGGAACTGGGGGCTTAGGATACGAAAAAGAGGAAATGCTACTGTATCCAAACCCCGTGTCCGATGTGCTGAATGTAGTCTTCCCCGAAAGAATAATTTCAGAGAAGGTGTATTGCGATATTATAGATACTCAAGGAAAACTCGTGAAAAAAGAGGTTTTATATGGTAGTAATCATATACACATGGATATATCCACACTCCCCATTGGACACTATATAATGCATTTCTATGATTTGTCCACACTTGACCAGAGTGTTAAATTTATAAAACAATAGGCATGAAAAGAATATCCATCTTCACTATATTTTTTTTAGTTGCTGGCTATACATCAGGTCAAACCATGTCTGATGATAAAATATGGGTTACCTTTGCAGATACTGCAACCCTATTATCGGGAAATAAAGCGACAACCAATGCTGAAATTAACACCATATTTGAAGAATATGATGTTACGAGTATTGTTCCATTGTTCCCATTTGCTAAAACACCAATGCTGAGACACACTTATGAAGTGAGGACACAGAAAGCATCTTCCTTGTATATGCGGATTTCCGAAGAAAAAGGATTGTTCTCCTTATGTGATCGTGTTTATGAGCCTCAAAATCTTTATGATCCATCTGATTGGATGTGGTATTATACAGTTTCCAACAACATTACTAATGATTGGCTATGGTCTTTAGTAAAAATTCAGGCTGCAGACGCATGGGATATAACAAAAGGGGACAGTACAATAAAAATAGCAGTCGTTGATGATGGTTTTGATTATTTGCATCCAGAGTTGCAGAGTAAAATATACCCTCCTTATGATTTCTATACAGGAATACAAGAACCGACAAATAAGGATCATGGAACAAGTGTAGCAAGTATATTGGCCGCTGAAACTGTCGATCAAGGTGAAACGCCTATGGGTTCAATGGCCTCTATCGGATACAATTCTATAATTATGGTGTCCCAATATGAATTACAAGCATGTTTATATGCAAGTACCGTGTTGAACGCTGAAATTTTATCAATCAGTTGGTATTATGATTGTGAACCATCATATTATTATCTTGCTATTGAACAAGAGATTTTAAATAACGGAACTCTTATAGTAAGAGCAGCTGGTAATGGTAGTGCATATTGTGGGGGAGGAAGATTATATCCATTTTCAGGGCATGAGGATAATAGGGTTATAGTTGTTTCTAGTACGGATTTTGAAGACTATCATTCAAGTCCATTTGATTCTGTCGAAACCGTGAGTCATTATCCAGAAGTGACCATTTGTGCACCTGGTTATCATATTATGGGAGCCAAACATTCGCACAATGGTACTGTGGGTTGGCCATACTTTGGAGGTTGGGGAGGAACATCCCAATCAACACCAATTGTAGCAGGAGTTTGTGCGCTAGTAAAAAGTGTAAACAAATGTCTTACACCTGAAGACATTCAGGATATAATCAAGCAGACCGCAGATCCGATTCAAGACGCTATTTTGTATCCAGGAATGGTGGGTGCTGGAAGAATAAACGCTTATCAGGCAGTCTTCTTAGCGCAAACTTATCACAATAACAATGACACTATTACATCAGACGCGACATGGTCAACAAACAGTTATAGGGGTGGCGATATTGTTATAGATTCTCTCTCCACCCTTACCATCACTGGTACGCTACATTGTTCTTCATCCGCTCGCATCATCGTTAAGCCGGGCGGCAAGCTCGTTGTAGATGGCGGCACGCTGACCAGTGCCTGCGCGGGCGAGATGTGGCAAGGTGTCTATGTGGAAGGACACCGCGACCAGCCGCAGACCGCCGCCAACCAGGGCACCGTGCAGCTCATCAACGGTGCCGTTGTCGAGAACGCATTCAGGGGCATCCGCACCAGTGCACCGGGCTCGGGATGGAATACCACCGGCGGCATCATCACGGCCGACAGCGCAACCTTCCGTAACTGCGCCAAGGCCGTGGAGTACCTGTCCTACGCCGGCACCAACTATGCGGGCCAGGTCGTGGACAACAAGGGGTCGTTCACCGGCTGCACCTTCACGGTGGACGACAACAACCTCTTCGCCGCCAACGGCACCGACCTCCTCGCCCATGTGTCCCTGTGGGATGTGAAAGGGGTGGAGTTCACCCACTGCCGCTTCGAGGACGCGCGGACAGGGAACCACAGCAGGAAGAGCGCCATCAGTGCCTTGGACGCGGGCTTCGAGATGAAGACGGGCTGCAGCTACAATGTGCCCAGACCGGAATGCGACTGCCCGCCCGCCTCAAGCACGCACAGCTCGTTCGCGGGCTTCGGGACGGCCATAGACGCGGGCACATCGGGCAGCCCGTACGGGATTGTGATAGACGGTGCTCAGTTCAGCGACAATATAATCGGCGTGAGGATTGGGGGCAGCAGCCACGCCACGGTGACGCGCTGCCAGTTTGACCTGGGCGAAACGTCGGTGCGTGCCGTGATAGGCCTTTCCCTTAACGGCTGCACGGGCTATCTGGTGGAGGAGAACACCTTCACGCGCGACGCGAGCGCGCCAAGCGGGAGCCGCTACGGCATACGGGTGAACAATTCGGGCACGGACGCGAACGGGCTGTACCGCAACACCTTCGAGCGCCTGAGCCACGGCATATATGTGACAGGAACCAACGGGGACGGCAACTCAAACACAGGACTCCAGATGACATGCAATGGGTTCACAAGCAACACATACGACATATATGTCGCCTCCGGTGCCACGGTGGGACCCATGCAGGGGAGCAGCATCAAGGAGGCGGGCAACACCTTTTCGGGCACTCAGACGAGCAGTCTGTACAATGCCGGAAGCCTGGGTATAAACTACTACTACAGCACAGGGACGAACCATGCGCTACAAAACCCTGTCGGGAATGTGACACTCCATACCAATGCGGGAAGCAATGATTGTGCCTCCACATTGTGCGTGCTGGACCCGTCCATTCCGGGTCCCGGGCCCAAGTCGCCCACACCGTCATTCCTGGCGCTGAAGCAGCAATACGAGAATCTCATGGCAGACTTTGACAGGAACGGCTACGCGGACCTCTTGTCAACCGCCATTCCGCCGCAAAGCGGCGGAACCCCCAACGTTAACCAGGAAACGATAGAAGCAGCCCAATACGCCTCGCAGCAGATAAACTCCATTGCCTCGGATCTGTTCGCGCAGTCGCACGAGCGTGTCCGCGCCCTGATGGCGGACACACTGGAGAACCTGCAGGCGGTCATGGCGTGGCTGGACGCCACCCCGGGCCTGGCCAGCCGGTATTTGGAGGCGGAGACGGAATTCGTGGTCGAGGCGAATGACAATTCGCCCATTCAGGATGTTGCCACCCATTTGACCACCACTACCGAACGCGACGAATACGACAATTACATGGCGTTCCACACGCTGAAACAGGCACTGGAGGAGGGCGGCCATGTGATGTGGCCCAACGCCACGGATGCGCAGATAGGCGAACTCATCCGCATCGCGGACGCCAACACGGGCCGCTCCTCGCTGTTGGCGAAGAATGTGCTGTGCTTCTTCTTCGGGATCTGCTATGACGATACGGAGACGCGGGCATTTGAAACCACCACCATTCCGCCTACGGCGGAACCTCCAACGTTAACGGAATCCCGAATGAAGGCGGAATCCCCGATAACGGGTCAACAAAACATCACCGTCCATCCCAACCCCACAGACGACGTGTTGCATGTGACAGTGACGGACGGCGAAATCGCGCGCGTGGAAATGTTCGACATGTTCGGGCGTATCACCATGGTGGGGACGCAAAATCTTGCGTCTCCACCATCCCCAGAATATACGGTGGATCTATCCTCTTTGCCATCCGGCCTGTACCTCCTGCGCGTCACCCTGACCGACGGCACCGTGCGGAACGTGAAGGTGGTGAGAAAATGAAAAGTCTCTCGTCTTACATCTTACCCCACATCTCACACATCTCACATCTTACGTCACACATCTTACGTCTAAAATCCAAAATCCAAATTTTCCCCTATCTTTGCCCCAACGAAAATATTAACCAATAAAAATATTACATTATGAAAAAAATGAAGCACATCACATCTTTTTTATTTGTTATTATCATTGTTATTTTAACACTATTAAGTTGCAGGAGACAAAATGACAACTCTATAGAAGGGAAAGTAATAGGATACGAGTATTGTTCAAGCGAGATGTACGGTTATCTTATTGAAGTGCAATCTCCTGCAGGGATCGGAGGAAGAGTACGTCTTTACGATACAGAATACGTGAATGTTGTCAAAACATACTCTAAACCGGAAAACGACCTTCATGTCGGTGACGAAATCAAGGGCATATATCAGATAATGGCAGATTCTTCCATTTGTGGATATTGTCAGGATATATATTTGACTTATAATGTGCCTGAAGTAATAATCAAGTATAAATAATGATTGTTATGAGAAGAAAATCATCCTGTTTTTCATGGAATTGACTAAATTTGCAGCGCAGTTTCCGGATGAGAAGTCGCCGGCCTACAAGTGGGGCTACGCCCTGAAACACATGTCAGGGATGTCGCTCAAGGATATGCCCGAGGAGGCGGGAGAGTTCCGGAAGTTGTTTGAAGTATGTCAAATGTCAAGACTCACAACTATGGAAAAAAATGATTACGAGAAGAGCATCTTTGAATACGAGGATGTGCAGGACGCGTTGGAATGCATGCGCCGTCACTCATTACAGGAGGGATATGAGCAGGGGATGCAACAAGGAGTACAACAAGGAATACTACAAGGAAGGGAGGAAGCGCTCCTCCAAACTGCGCGAAACTTCTTGAATTTAGGTGTTTCTCTCGCTGATGTGGCTAAGGCTACAGGCCTGAGCGAGGAGGAGATACTTGCGCACATAGGTGAAACTGGTGAATAGCCGTTGTCTCTTGGATGTTGGCCTTTGGCGATAGGACCTTGGTCTCAAGTTTCAAGTCTGAACTCTCAATTCCCCATTCCCCATTTCCCATTCCTAATTTTCCTTTCACCCCATTTCCGATCTGATCAACGGAAACTTGGCTAACACTTTGTATTCCGGGCCTTTTTTGAGTAGAAAACTTTGATACAGAGTAAATTCCGTAATGGGAATCTGTTGGGTAAAGTCGGGCTTTGATTGCTGGAAATGCTCCCAGAATTTCTTCTTGTCCACCACCGATTTCACTCTTCCCAATGTAATATGTGGCACGAAATTGCCGTAGGCCGTTTCAAATCCCTGCTGTGTCAACTGGTTTTCCAAATGCTGAAAGCATTGCTTGAAAAAGAAGAATTCCTCAAACCCCAACCACAACACTTCAGGGTGATAATGGCTGCCAAACACGCCCAATTTGTTCAGTTCCAAATAAAACGGCGAGTGGGATTCGCAGGTCTGCCGCAATGCATCCTTAATATCGGGAATCTTGCTGTCGGGGGTGGCACCCAGAAAACGCAAGGTGAGGTGGCAGACTTCGTCTTTCACCCACACAATGTCATCGTGGCGCATCTCATACTGGAATCGGGTGCGCCACGCTTTGAACGCATCGCTCAACTCAACTTTGGTGGCGATGAAGAGCCGCTTCATTACAACTCGCCTTTCAGGTTCTGGTTGTGGAAACGGAGCAGTTTGTTCCAGAGGTGCACGCGCTCCACACCCATCACATTGTGGTCGTGGGCGGTGTAGGGGAAGTATTCGATTTCAATGCCGTCGGTTACGGCCTGGCGCATCAGTTCCAGCGTGTGTTGCCAAACCACCGTATGATCCTGGCAGCCGTGCATCACGAGCAACGGGCATTTCACATTCTTGATCTTGGGGATGATGTTGGCGTGCTCGTAGCCGTCGGGGTTCTCCTGCGGCGTGTCCATGTAGCGTTCGCCGTACATCACCTCGTACCAGGCCCAGTTGACCACCGGACCGCCGCAACTGGCCGCGCGGAACGCTTCCGGATGCTCGGTAATCAGCGACAAAGTCATGAATCCGCCGTAGCTCCAGCCGTCCAAACCAATACGCTCAGCATCCACGTATGGCAATTTTTTCAGATAATCCACGCCGCACATCTGGTCCTCCACCTCTTTCACGCCGAGGTTGCGGTGGATGCACTTCTCAAAGTCGGCACCACGGTTTTGCGTGCCACGGTTGTCTAACGTGAACACCACATAACCTTGTTCGGCCATGTACTCCAAAAACACGCCTCCAGACATGAAGCTGTTGGTGACCAATTGGGAGTGCGGACCGCCATAAACATAAATCAGACAGGGATATTTCTTCGTGGAATCCATGTTGGGCGGGGTGATGAGGCGGCACCAAAGCGAGTCGCCTTCTTTGTTGAGGATGGGGAATATCTTGGTGGTGCCCAGCGCGCAATCAGCGTACGGGTTCTTGCAATTCTTGAGTTCTTTCATCGTCTTGCCCTGGTTGTTCACCACACTGATGACACGCGGGGTGCTGACATTGGTGAAATAATCGATGAAATAGTTCTTGCTCTCATTGAAAATAGGCGTGTGCGTGCCGTCGGTGGCCGCGATGCGGATAACCTTGCCATCTTTCAAGGATGATTTGCAAACATACTGGTTTACAGGTTTTTCCGTTGGAGCGATGGTGAAATAGACAAACTGCTCTTTGGTGTCCAATCCGATCACATCCACTAAATCGTAACGTCCTTCGGTGAGTTTGCGGATTTGGCGGCCTTCCCCATCATACAAATAGAGATGACGCCAGCCATCAGTTTCGCTGATCCAGAGGAAGTTGTTGTCTTTGAGGAAAATCATGCGGTCGCAGGGCTCCACATAACGGTTGTCGCGCTCCTCAATGAGCACTTTCACTTTGTTGCCGGTCTGCAAATCGTAGCGGATGAGTTTGGAGTGGTTCTGCTCACGGTTGAGGTGCGAGATGTAGAGATATTTCTCGTCAGGAGAGAAGGTTACATTGGTGAGAAATTCACCGTCGCTGAGGTCGGTGTTGATGTAATGGTAAACGGGTTTGTCGGCTTGGACGGATTTGGCCACATCGAAAATGCCGACCTTGACTTGGTGCGAAGTGCGTCCCGCCATGGGGTATTTCATGTTCTCCACCGTAGCGATGGGTGTGGTGGTGTTCACCAGCGGATAATCTTCCACCATGCTCTCATCCATGCGGTAAAAGGCAATGTAATTGCCTTTTGGTGAGATATATTGGCCCTCATTGATGCCCCACTCGCTGCGGTGCACCGACTCGCCGAAGACGATGTTCTTACCCGTGTCGGGACACAACAGAATGGGTTTGTAACCATTGAGCACACTCTCAACAAATACACCATTATCGTTCTTGATGACGAAAACTTTGTTCTTGATGGACTGGTCAATCACCTCATCCCAGCTGACATTTTCGAATTTGTCCACGGTAACAGTTTTGCCGTCGTAGGTCAGCGTGGTATTGTCTCTGGGAATGTAGATGGTGTTGGCGTTCACCCATTGGAAACTGCGCAGTTTCTTAATTCCGTTTTCGCCGAGATTTTTTTCCGACAGGAAAGTGCTTTCCTTGCCGTTTTTGGCGTTCACCAACTTGATACTGCCGTCGTCGATGAGGGCGTAGTTGTCGGTGCCGGGCTGCCAGCTGAGTCCGTTGATGCGCTCGAACATGTATTTGCCCTGAAATACGCCGTTCAGGTCAATGGTTTCGTTTTGGGCCGTCATTATGCCGACGGTCATGGCGGTTACGAGAAGGAGGGTGAAGATTCTTTTCATTGTCTTATTTTTTATGAGCCGCAAAGATACAAAAAATAGGGGATAGTGAACAGGACAGGTAACAGAAACCGGCAGGCCTTTGGGTCTGCCGGTATTGGTGGAATTATGAGATTGTGGACAAAATTTTGCAGGCCGTAGGTCTGCAGGCATTCTCATAGTCAGCAATGATTATTCAGCGTTGGCCAGCGGCGAGGCCTGCGTATAGACGCGGGCGGCCAGTTCTTTGTCAAGCATGTAAAGACCATAACCGTTGTCCTTGATCATCTTCAAACTGTCGATGAGGGTACGAGCGTTCTCCTCTTCCTCCACCTGCTCGTCGATGAACCATTTCAGCATACTTTGCGTAGCATAATCTTTTTCTTTGGTGGCCAAAGCGTACAGATCGTTGATGAGGGAGGTGACCACTTGCTCGTGTTTGAGGGTGTCTTCAAACATGGCCAGAGCGCTCTTCCAGTTGGTTTGCACTTTCTCAATAGGCTTCAGCGTGACACGGCCTCCGCGAGAAATGACATATTTGTAGAAAATCTGGGCGTGGTCCTGTTCTTCCTTGAACTGGATTTCGAACCAGTTGGCCATACCGCCATAACCAAGTTCGTGGCATTGGGCTGCCATGGACAAATAAAGGTAAGCCGACCACATTTCGGCGTTGATTTGAGCGTTAATCGCTGCTTCAATTTTTTTGTTGAACATAAGTGATGTTATTTAAAGGTTTGTAAATAAATATGTTGTGTTTGTTGTTTTTTTGTAACAGAAAAGAATTGGAATGGAAATGGTCAATCCGAGCAGCCAGCCGCTGAGAATATCAGTGGGATAATGGACACCCAGATAGAGGCGGGTGTAGCAGAACAAGAGTACAAAAAGAAGGAGAGAGGAGGTGAGTATGCATCTTTTTTTGAAAAATGGAGCTAAAAAGAAGCCAAATAATATGGATGCCGTGGCGCTGTTGGTGGCGTGTGAGGATACGAACCCGTAAGGACCTCCCCGGTATTCGCTGCCGTTGGCGTATTGGTGGCAATATATCCGGTTTTGAATCTCCACATTGTGTGTCGGACGGGGCCTTTTCACCGTCGGTTTGATGATATGTGAGGAAATCTGGTCGGCGAGACCGACAGATAAAACTATGATTACCAATATTTTCCATCCTGTTTTTCCATAAAAATGAAAAATAAGGAACACTAACGCGGCAATCAGTCCCAACCATGTGAAAATATTGGTCAGCGACCACATAATCCCGTCCAGCACCGGCGTGTGCGCCCCATTGATGAGGAGCAGCAACGCGCGGTCGGCAGTTTCGATAGGGGGCGGGAAAGCGGTCATAGCAAAAATTTTCAAAACAATTTGCAAAGTTACAAAATAATTTGGTCTGTGAGGAAAAAATAGCTCACTCAAATAGCGCAGATTAGCGAAGATGTGTTTTTAATATTGTAACGAAGAGTATCCAATATTTCAAAATTTTTCTGTAAGTTTGCGACCGATTTTATTTCCGAATATTTTATTCACAACTAATTTATAATCAACATGATAATTAAAGACAACTTTGTTAACCGGCACAATGGGCCGAGCGAAGCGGAGCAGCAGAAGATGCTGGCCGTTATCGGAGTGAAATCCATGGACGAACTCATTGAGAAAACCGTGCCCAACGCCATCCGCCTTCCGAAACCCCTGGATCTGCCGGAAGGCATGACCGAAGGGGAATACCTCAACCACATTCACGGTTTGATGGCCAAGAATAAGATTTACCGCTCTTATATCGGTATGGGTCACTACAACACCTACACTCCGGCGGTGATTCTGCGCAACATTTTTGAGAATCCGGGCTGGTACACTTCCTACACCCCGTACCAAGCTGAAATTTCACAAGGCCGTATTGAGGCATTGCTGAATTACCAGACCATGATTAGCGACCTGACGGGCATGCCGCTAGCCAACGCTTCCATGCTGGACGACGCTACCGCCGCCGGTGAGATGATGCTGATGTTCTTCCGCAGCCGCAGTCGTGAGCAACAGAAAAACAATGTGGTGAAATACTTTGTCGCTGAGGGCGTGTTCCCGCACTCCATTGGGGTGATGAAGACCAACGCCGCGCCACACGGCATCGAACTCGTCATTGGCAAACCCGACCAAGTGGAACTCGATGAGACTTTCTTTGGCGCCATGATCCAGTACCCGAACTATTGGGGTGGTATCTATGATTACCGTGCATGGGTGGAGAAAGCGCACGCCAAGAACATCTTCGTGGGCGTGGCCACCGACCTGCTGGCTCTGACACTGCTCACGCCTCCGGGCGAGTGGGGTGCTGACTGCGTGATGGGTTCCACCCAGCGTTTTGGCATTCCGATGGGCTATGGTAGCCCTGCCGCCGGCTTCTATGCTTGCCGCGAGGAGTTCCTGCGCCAGATGCCAGGCCGTATCATCGGTGTAACCGTTGACGCTCAAGGCAACCGCGCCGTGCGTATGGCTCTGCAAACCCGTGAGCAGCACATCAAACGCGAGCGCGCCACTTCCAATATCTGTACCGCCAGCGCCCTTACCGCCATTATGGCCGGTTTCTACGGCATGTGGCACGGTCCTGAGGGACTGAAGAACAAAGCTGTGAAAATCAATGTTTTGTCCGGCGTTTTGGCTAAGGAAGCCGAAAAATACGGATACAAACAGTATAACGAGCACTATTTCGACACGCTCTGCCTCGAGACACCTGAAGGCACGACTTGTGAGGATGTGAAGAAAGCGGCTCTGGCAAAAGAGATTAACCTCTGCTACCATTGCGAGCGTTGCTTCACCATTTCCTTGGATGAAACTGTCACCCATGACGATGTCAATGACATTCTCGAAGCGCTGGCTACTGCTGCCAAGAAACCGTTCACCCCGCATGTGTGCGACGGTTCCTGCGGTATTCCCGATCTGCATATTCCTGCCGAACTGACCCGTAAGAGTGCCTTCATGCAGCACAAGATTTTCAACCAGTATCATTCCGAAACGGAAATGATGCGCTATATGAAGATGCTGGAAGTGAAGGATTTGTCGCTCAACCGCGCCATGATTCCGCTTGGTTCCTGCACCATGAAGCTGAATGCCGCTGCCGAAATGCTGCCACTGAGCTGGGCCGAGACTTGCAACATCCATCCGTATGCTCCCGCCGACCAAGCTGAAGGTTATCGCGAGATGCTGGACGAAGTGTGCAACTGGTTGGCCAAGATTACCGGTTTCGCAGCCATCTCATTGCAACCCAACTCCGGTGCTGCTGGCGAGTATGCCGGTATGACCGTGATTCGCAACTATCACCTCAGCCGCGGCGAGGGTCACCGCAACATCTGCTTGATTCCTTCCTCCGCGCACGGTACCAACCCCGCATCTTCCGCCAAGGCCGGCAACAAGATTGTGGTGGTGAAGGCAACCGAGCAAGGCGAAGTTGATATTGAGGATTTGCGCGCCAAAGCTGAACAATACAAGGACAACCTTTCCTGTTTGATGATTACCTATCCTTCCACACACGGTGTGTTTGAAGAGGGCATTCTTGAGATTATCAAGATTATCCACGAAAATGGTGGTTTGGTTTATATGGATGGTGCCAACATGAACGCCCAGGTGGGTTTGACCTCTCCTGGCACGATGGGCGCCGATGTTTGTCACCTCAACCTGCACAAGACATTTGCCATGCCTCACGGCGGTGGCGGTCCTGGTGTTGGCCCGATTGGTGTGTGCGAGAAACTCGTCCCGTTCCTGCCCAACCATGCAACCGTGAAGGTCGGTGGCGAGAACGGCAGCCAAGTGGCTACGGCTCCTTACGGCAGCGCTTACTTGATTCCGATCACCTATGGTTACCTCAAGATGCTGGGCGGCACTGGTTTGACAGAAGTTACCAAGAACGCCATCCTGAATGCCAACTACATGCGTGCCCGTTTGGAGAAGGATTACAAGATCCTCTACACGGGTAAAAACGGCATGTGCGCACATGAGATGATTCTTGACTGCAACGAGTTTGACCGTCACGCAGGCGTGCAAGTGGGTGATATTGCCAAGCGTCTTATGGACTACGGTTTCCACGCTCCCACGGTGGCATTCCCGGTGCACGGCACCTTGATGGTGGAACCCACCGAGAGCGAACCGCTGAGCGAGCTCGACCGTTTCTGCGACGCGATGATCGCCATCCGTCAGGAAATCCGCGATATTGAGGAGGGCAAGTATGAGCGCGACAACAACCTCATCAAGAATGCGCCGCACACCATGAATGTGGTTTGCGCCGACACTTGGGATCGCCCGTACACGCGTCAGCAAGCCGCCTTCCCGCTGGCCCATACCGAAAAGTACTGGCCAACTGTGGGTAAGATTGACGACGCTTACGGCGACCGCAACTTGGTCTGCGTGGTGAAAGAGTAATCGTACTCTCATGAAATGAAAAGCGGATGATTCGTGATGGGTCATCCGCTTTTTTATTGGGAAGGAAAGAATTGTTCAGATGGGTCTATTCTATAGCATCCGAACCGGTTTCTTTCTTCAATTCGTCTTCTTTTTTGTATTTGAAAGCAAAGATAAAGGTGACGGCAACGATGAAGGCATAGAGTGCGAAAATGCCCCAAACGGCTGTCCAATTACCTGTCAGGAAATGCCGCATGCCGTTTTCGGTCATGACAGGTTCCCAGGAACAGAACTGGTTGACCACGGCTTGCGCGGCCAGTGTTCCGATAGTAGCGCCGATGCCGTTGGTCATCAGCATAAACAGACCTTGGGCGGAGGAACGGATGGAGATGTCGGTCTCTTTATCCACAAACAGCGAACCGCTGATGTTGAAGAAGTCGAAGGCCACGCCATAGACGATCATGGAAAGTATGAACAACCATACGCCGCTGCCAGGATTTCCCACTCCGAACAGACCGAAACGCAAAACCCATGCGAACATGGCAATCAGCATCACACGCTTGATGCCGAATCTCTTAAGGCAGAAAGGAATAAGCAGAATGCACAGTGTTTCAGATATTTGAGACAAAGATACCAGCATGTTGGCATGCTTCACACCGAAGGTGCTGGCATATTCGGGATTAGCGCCGAAACTGGAAATGAACGGGTTTGCAAAACCGTTGGTGATTTGCAGGGAAACACCCAAAAGCATGGAGAAAATGAAGAAGATGGCCATTTTTTTCTCTTTGAAAAGGGAGAATGCCTTGAGTCCGAGTGCTTCGGCCATGGATTTGTGTTCTGCGCTTTTGACGATAGGACAGTTGGGCAGTGTGAAGGCATAGGAGGCCAACACCAAACCAATGCAGCCGCTGAAGAGGAATTGTCGGGCGCTTTCCTGAAGTCCCAGCAGGTCAACAGCCCACATGGAGATGATGAAACCGATAGTGCCGAACACGCGAATCGGCGGGAACGCTTTCACAGTGTCCAATCCGGCTTTGTCCAAAGCGTTATATGCCACGGCGTTTGACAAAGCCAAGGTGGGCATATAGAATGCCACGCCAAGAGTATAAAGGGCAAAGAGCGGACCGAATTGCACATTCATTCCTGCGGATATGCCGTAAATGCCGGCGCATATCATGGCGGCACCGGAGATGCCGTGACTGATGCCTAACATTTTTTGTGCGGGAATCCAACGGTCAGCTACAATACCGAGCAATGCGGGCATGAATATGGAAACAATGCCCTGAATGGAATAAAACAAGCCGATGTGTTTTCCCAGACCATGAGGACCCAGATAACGTCCCATGCAGGTAAGATAAGCCCCCCAGATGGCAAACTGGAGGAGGTTCATCGTAATTAGTTGAATTTTAAGTACTTTGTTGCTTTTCATATTCGTTATTTTACATTAAATTCAAACATTTTCTCATCTTCCAGGAAACCTTCCAGATGATCATTGATATGCACGGGGCCCACCCCAACAGGCGTGCCTGTGAAGATGATGTCGCCCGTGCGTAAGGTGATGAATTTGGACACATACGCGATAATCTGGTCAATGGTGAAAAGCATGTCCTTGCTATTGCCTTCCTGCACTTTTTCGCCATTCAGTAGCAGATGGAAGTTCAGGTTCTGCACATTGGGAAGTTGGCTTTTGGGCAGGAATTTCCCTACTACGGCGGAACCGTCAAACGCTTTGGCAATCTCCCAAGGATTCCCATGGTCGATGCAACGCTTTTGAATGTCTCTTGCGGTGAAATCCACACCTAATCCGATTTCCTCATAGTAGAGATGAGCGAATTTTTCAGCAATACATTTGCCTAATCGGTTGATTTTCACGATTATCTCGGTTTCATAATCCACTCGTTCCGAAAAGTCGGGCAGGAAAAACGGACGGTTGCATCGGGTGATGGCGCTGTCGGGTTTCAGGAAAAAAACAGGTTCTTTGGGAGTCTCATGCTGCAACTCCTGAATGTGTTTTGCGTAGTTTCTTCCGATACAGATAAATTTCATGTTTAGAAGAAGTTGATGTTAAACACCAGTTCAAGATATCCGAGTTTGGCGATTTGGTCCTCGTGTGTGAAATTGTTTTGCGCATTTCCCCTGCCTTTGAAATAATTGGTGAGTGAGTGCGCATAATTGACGGTGACTCCGGCCCGGCAGTTTTTGGTGATGGAGTACTCAAATCCTAATCCGGCGTATGCGGATTCCTTAAACAGAGCGGTTTCCGAGGAGGGTGTGCTCTGCTTGGTCCAGTACTCAGGTTCGCCTGTCTGCCAATTGGAGAAGGTGTAGGTGTCGCTGTTGGAGGCGCGCAGCAAGATACTATTGTATAAACCGAAATTTCCCACGACAAAGAAGTTGCGCAAGGATTTGGATTTCAAAGTGATGCCCAGCGGAATGGTCAGGTAGTGCGCTTTGTAATGGCGGTCAATGCCTGTGGTGGTCACCGTGAAGCTGTCAATCGGGATTGGGAAGGCGATGTTGTCGATGAACTTCATCTTGCCGCCAAGCCGCTCAATCATGAAACCGGTGGAAACATAGTAGTTTTTCCGCAGGGTCAGGTTGACATTGATGTTCAAACCATACCGCATGCCAAAGGAACTGCCGCTCCGCTCGAAACCGGTGGTTGAGGGAAACATCCAGTCAATGGTAGGGGCAAAGGATAATCCGAAATTGAGTTTGTGCCCAAGTCCGTCATCTTTGATGACCACTGGTTTTTGAGGATTGCGTTTGCCTTTCGGGGTATCAACTGTCGATGGCTCTTGGGCGAAGACAACCGTAAAGGATATCAGGATTAATCCAAGCAGGATGGCAATCTTTTTCATAATATGTTGATTTTAAAAGAGTTCTTGTTGTGGCGAAGCGAATTTGCTTTTGCCGAGATGTTCGTATGCCAGAGGGGTGGCCTCGCGCCCGCGCGGGGTGCGCATGAGGTATCCCTCTTGGATTAAGAACGGTTCATATACCTCTTCTATTGTGCCGGCGTCTTCACTTACGGCTGTTGCCACTGTGCTCAACCCCACCGGACCGCCCTTGAACTTGTCGATGATGGTGCTCAGAATGCGGTTGTCCATCTCGTCCAGACCATGCTTGTCCACATTGAGTGCCGACAAGGCCACTTGTGTGATGGGCAGGGTGATAGTGCCGTCGCCCTTGATTTGCGCGAAGTCACGCACGCGCCGCAGGAGCAGGTTTGCGATACGGGGCGTGCCGCGGCTGCGGCCTGCGATTTCCAACGCGGCCTCATCGTGAATCGGGATGTCCAGAATGGATGCGGAACGCTGTATGATATGGCAAAGCGTTTCAGCATCGTAATATTGCAGGCGCAAGTTGATGCCGAAACGGGAGCGCAATGGGGCAGTGAGCAATCCAGACCGCGTGGTGGCACCCACCAGCGTGAACGGGTTCAGCGAGATCTGCACACTGCGGGCACTTGGACCGCTATCGATCATAATATCAATCTTATAGTCCTCCATGGCGGAGTAAAGGTACTCTTCCACCACGGGTGACAAACGATGTATTTCATCAATGAAAAGCACATCGTGGGGTTCCAGATTGGTGAGCAGACCGGCCAAGTCACCGGGCTTGTCGATGACGGGACCGGAGGTGCAGCGCACATTCACGCCCATTTCGTTGCCAATGATGTGTGAAAGAGTGGTTTTCCCTAATCCTGGAGGTCCGTGCAGCAGAACATGGTCCAGCGCCTCGCCACGCGCTTTGGCCGCGTGCACAAACACCATGATGTTCTCAATCACCTGCTTCTGGCCCTGGAAGTCTTGGAAGACGGCAGGGCGGATGGCTCTTTCGAACTCCTTGTCGGCTGACGACAACCGGGTGGCGGACGGATCTAAATTTTCGTTCATCGTTATTTGCTTTGCAGTTTGTCCAACCGGTTCAGACCTAAGATGGCTGGTTCAAAGTTGGTTTGTAGTTTCAGCGCCTTTTCGTAATCCTTGCGTGCCTTGTCGTATTGTCCCAAATATTCGTACGCCACGCCACGGTTGCACACGGAATACACAAAATCCGGATTTTCTTTGATTGCCTTTGTGAACAATTTGACGGCATCTTCATATTTGTTGAATGGCTCATCCAAATACATGTAACCCAGATTGTTAAGAGAGGGAATGTGCTTTTCATCCAGCTGGATGGCGGTTTTGTATTCCTGCTCTGCCTCTTGGTATTGCTCCAGATCCTGGTACAGTTTTCCCAAGTTGTAATGGATTTCCACATTGTTGGGATCCACATTCAATGCGTTTTGGTAATAGGAGGCGGCAAGGGGATTCAAACTCTTCTGATAGAAATAACCCAGTTCCAGATAGGCCTTCACCTCTTTGGGATCTTGGTCTATAACCAATTGTAACATACGCAGATAAGCGGTAGTATCCTGCATGTCCTTGTACATGAACGCTTTTATCAGGTAGGCCTTAGGGTTGTATTTCTGTTGTTTGATGGCCTCATCCAGCGTCTCATTGCATTGCGTGAGCAGGTTCTCATGATAGAAAAGTTCTGCCAGTTTCAATCGGGCCTCATTGTTCTTCGGGTCTTTCTGAATGGCCTTTTCCAGCATTTCCTCTGCCAAGTCGGTTTCCACTTGTGCAAAATACAAGTCTGACAACATAATATAATATTTGCTGCTGTCGGGTTGCAGTTTGACAGCGGTCTGCATGTCAGCTATGCCTTTGTCCACATCTTTGTGCATGTAGTAATAGTTGGCGCGCTGGTAGTACAGTTCCGAGTTTTTGGGATGTTTGTCGATACTCTTGCACAAAGCGGCCAGCTCTTCCGGCAGGTCTGCGTATTTCTTGTTGTTATGACAGCCGCAAAGAGTGACGAGCGCACACAACAGCAAGATGACGATACGGTTTTTCATAGGATACTATTGTTGGTTGTTTTTGATTGCCTCACGAATCTTGGCTTCCAGTTCGTCGCAGAGTTCCGGATTGTCGGCCAGCAGTTGTTTCACACCCTCGCGGCCTTGCGCCAACTTGGTGTCGCCGTAGGAGAACCAGGAACCGGCTTTCTTGATGATGCCGTACTCCACGCCGAGGTCGATAATCTCGCCGCGCTTGGAGATGCCTTCGCCGAACATGATGTCAAATTCGGCTGTGCGGAATGGGGGCGCCACTTTGTTCTTGACGATTTTCACCTTCACATGGTTGCCGATAGAGGTGTCGCCATCCTTGATCTGGGCTTGGCGGCGGATATCCAAACGAACTGACGCATAGAATTTTAAGGCGTTACCACCGGTGGTAGTTTCCGGATTTCCGAACAAAATGCCGATCTTCTCGCGCAACTGGTTGATGAAAATGCAGCAGCAACCCGTCTTGTTGATGGTGGCGGTGAGTTTGCGCAGGGCCTGCGACATCAAACGCGCCTGCAATCCCATCTTGGAGTCGCCCATGTCACCCTCAATTTCGCTTTTCGGCGTAAGGGCGGCCACAGAGTCAATGACAATGATGTCGATGGCGCCCGAGCGGATGAGGTTGTCGGCGATTTCCAGGGCTTGTTCCCCGTTGTCGGGTTGCGAAATCAGCAAGTCGGAGGTGTTCACACCCAGTTTCTCAGCATAGAAACGGTCGAAGGCGTGCTCCGCATCGATGAAGGCGGCAATGCCGCCGTTTTTCTGCGCTTCAGCAATGGCGTGGATGGCCAAAGTTGTCTTACCGGAAGATTCCGGTCCGTAAATTTCGATGATACGGCCCTTCGGGAGACCGCTCACACCCAGTGCGGCGTCCAGTCCGATGGAACCGGTGGAGATAACATCCATATCTTCAACTTTGGTGTCGCCCATGCGCATGATGGAGCCCTTGCCAAACTGTTTTTCCAGTTTTTCCAGCGTCGAATTCAGCACTTTCAACTTTTCGGCATTCACGCTGCTTTGTAATTCTTCTTTTTCCATAGGTTAATGTTTTTTTTGAGTTAATAGAGCGCAAAGATACGATTTTTTACCATACGAAAAAGATGTGTTTTTTAACAAACGGTTCTTAAAATTTAAATTGCAAATAATTGATTATCAGATATTAAAATCTTTTTTAAGAGATGATTGTTAAATGAAAAATGGAAGAAATTTGACCAAATCACCTGTATGAGCACGGAATTTGTTTTTTTCGCATTTTTGCAACCCATAATCTCTTTCACCTCCTGCACCTCCTGCACCCATTGCACCTCTTTTACCCATTTCACCCCATTCACCCTTATGACCCTCAACATTATCGCCCACGCACATAGTGAATTCCCTTCCAAGTTCGGCATTCCGCGACAGAGCGGTTTGGCCCCCTCGTTGCGCACGCGCATCGTGTTTGAGCCGGAGTACCGCAATGCGGAGGCGTTGCGCGGCATAGAGGAGTTCTCGCATTTGTGGTTGATTTGGGGGTTTTCAGAGGTGAAGCAGGAACAATGGTCGCCCACGGTGCGTCCGCCGCGACTGGGCGGCAACCGGCGTATGGGCGTTTTCGCCACGCGCTCGCCTTATCGCCCCAATTCCATTGGGCTCTCCTGTGTGGAGTTGATCGAGGTGGACCTCTCGCCGAAGAATCCCACGCTCCTGGTAGGTGGCGCCGACCTCATGGACGGAACACCCATCTACGACATCAAGCCCTATCTGTTAACCACTGATTGCCACCCGGAAGCCACTAAGGGTTTCACGCAGGAGCATGAGCATTATCAGGTGGAAGTGGAGATTCCGGAGGAGATTGCCAAAAAAATGCCCAAAGCGACATTAGAAAAATTGCGCGAAGTGCTTGCGCAGGACCCGCGCCCCGCCTATCATGATGACGAGACCCGCATCTATGGGTTTCCGTTCGAGGGTTATGAGGTGAAATTCTCCGTGAAGGAGGGCAGAGTGGTAGTGAAGGTGGTGAAAAAATGTCACTGGTAATATTTTAAAATCCTATTTTTGCCGTATGAAAAATTATTCCCAATACATTTTCATGCTCGCTCTGCTCGTGGCAACCGTTCAGGTATGCTCTGCTCAGGTGTGCGGCTGTACCGACTCGCTGGCACTCAATTTCAATCCTATGGCCACTCTTAACGATGGCAGTTGCCAATATGCCTCCACGATTATAATGCCGGTTGAGATTGGGGCGCTGGACTCGCAGTTGGGAAGTACCTCCACTCTCTTTTATTGGGAAAATGGCTACTGGACGAATAATGACCACAACGACAGCTGCCTATACCTGATTGACACCACGACGGCGGAAACGGTGGGATCTCGTTGCTTCGACGGAGTTTATAATTATGATACAGAGGAGATTACCCAGGACAGTCTCTATTTGTATTTCGGGGATGTGGGCAATAACAACGGCAACCGGCAAAATCTCAAAATCTTGAGAATTAGCAAGGAATCAATTCTGAATCAGATGGTCGTAATAGATACGATATGGTTTTCATACGAAGACCAGACGGATTTTACCCCCAACCCTCAAGCCACTAATTTTGATTGCGAGGCGTTCATCGTTTCCGGTGACAGCATCTATATCTTCACCAAGGAGTGGGTTTCCACTCAAACTTCGATTTACGCTATTCCCAAGACACCGGGTGCACACATGGCGCACAGATGTGAAACCTATGATGTGAACGGACTGATTACCGGCGCGGCGTATGTGCCTGAATATAAGTTGGTTGTTCTGTGTGGTTACGACTATGCCCCGTCGAATTTGTTGTCGTCGCTCCATCCGTTTGTTTTATTGTTATATGATTTTCAAGGAGACAGATTCTTTTCGGGCAACAAACGGCGGCTGGATTTCGATTTTTCCACAAGGGCTCAGATTGAGGCCATAGCCACTCGTAATGCTTTGGACTACTATATCACCAATGAAAGCACCTCAATTCCAGTGATGGATCTTGTTGTTGACATTCCGCCAGCACTCCAGCGTTTGGATTTGCGCGAATATCTTCTTCCGTATCTGAGCCGCTTTGGTGTTACGGACAATCCCGATGCTGTGCCGTCTTTGCAAAATCAGAAGGCGGACATCCGCATTTATCCCAATCCTGTCCACGACAAGATTTACATTGATTATACGCAGGATTTAGCTGGATCGGTTTATGAAATATACAATCTTAGAGGTCAGAGAGTGGCGGAAGGTTTGTTGGATGAGCATGTTATTATGTTGGACAACGGAAACCTGCCTGCCGGGCAGTATGTTTTAACTGTTCGGGAAAACGGGAGTCTAAAATCGGTGTCTTTTATTAAAAAAAAGCAATGATATAGGAGTTGATCTGAAGTGACAATAATGATAGGGATTCTATCACATATTATGTTCGCGGCACCTCTAGTGCCGTACTCAAAGACTCCCCTTCTGAATCATTGCCCCAAAAAATAAGATAAGAAAAAATGTATTTTTGCAAAATCCATACAGTTGTAAAATGCATTCATTTGTAACTGAAAAATCCTCAATGAAAAAAATTCTCCTATACTTTATTGTATTCTGTGCTGTTCTCTCCCTCTCCGCCCAGACCTTCACCGAGTGGCAGGATCCCAAAGTGTTCGAGGTGAATAAACTGTACCCGCGGGCCAATATTCCGCAAAACAACGAATATATTATCAACAGCTCTTTTTTTGAGAATCTTGATGGCCAGTGGAAGTTCTTTTATGTGCCCAATGCCGATGAGCGTCCCACTGATTTTTTCAAAACCGACTACGATGACAGCGGCTGGGGCACCATCCCCGTGCCGGGCAACTGGGAACTCAACGGCTATGGTGTGCCCGTCTATGTGAACACCACTAACGATTTCGACAACAGTCAGTTGCCACGAGTGCCCGTAAAAGGCAATGCCGTGGGCAGTTATCGCAAATGGGTGAATATTGACAAAAAATGGAAAGACAAGCAAGTGATTATCAATGTCGGGGGTGCGAAATCCTGCTTCTACCTTTGGGTAAACGGCGAGTTTGTGGGTTACAGCGAGGACGCCAAGACCAATTCTGAGTTTGATATTACCCAATTCGTGCAATTGGGCAAGCGTAATCTCATTGCGCTGCAGGTTTTCAAATGGAGCGACGGTTCCTATTTTGAGTGTCAGGATTTCTGGCGGCTGAGTGGCATCGAGCGTGGCATTACCCTCTACGCCCAACCCAGAACACGCATTTACGATTACAAAGTGGTGGCGGACTTGGATTCCACCTATAAGCATGGGATTTTGGATATAGAGATGACTATCGAAAATCTGGATTCCTGTCCGAAAGACCAAAGGCTCTATATTTCAGTCAATTTTCCAAAAAGGGACTTTAAGACAGAAGAGGTGATTTTTCATAATTATGCCGACACGATTCATAAGAATACAGTGGGAAAACACTATGTTCGTTTGAAAGCCGAGTTACCCGAAGTCACGCCTTGGACGGCTGAACATCCCCATTTGGAAAAGATGCTCATTTTTCTTTCCGACAGCAATAAAAAGCATATTGACAATGCCTGTGTGTATATCGGATTCCGCAATGTGAAAGTTGAAGACGGTCTTTTGAAAGTGAACGGCGTGCCTATTACCATCCGTGGGGTGAACCGCCATGAGCATGATCCCGAGACGGGCCATGTGGCCGACAAACGCATAGAGGAGGACATCCTGCTGATGAAAGCCAACAACATCAACACGATTCGTACCAGCCACTATCCCAACTCGCCGGAATTTTACAATTTGTGTGACAAATACGGTTTGTATGTCATTGACGAGGCCAATGCGGAGTCGCACGCGCAGGGTTATGGAGAGAAGTCGCTGGCGAAACGCACTGACTTTAAGCGTGCTACGGTAGCGCGCACGCGCAACATGTACGAGCGTGACAAGAACCACCCGTGCGTCATTACTTGGTCGTTGGGCAACGAGTCGGGCAACGGCGTGTGCTACGAGGCGGCCTACGACTGGCTGAAAGACCAAGACAGCATGCGCCCCGTGCAGTACGAGCGCGCCCTCTACGACCGCAACACCGATATCGTGGCCATCATGTACCCCTCGGCGGACTACCTTTCCAAGTATGCACAGAAAAAGCAGGAGCGGCCGTTCATCATGTGCGAGTACGCGCACGCGATGGGCAACAGCTGCGGCGGCCTCCAGAACTACTGGGACACCATCTACAAATACCCGCAGTTGCAGGGCGGTTGTATCTGGGACTGGGTGGATCAGGGTCTGCTGACGAAAGATGCGCAGGGCCGGGAGTTCTACGCTTACGGCGGCGACTTCGGGGAGAACATGCCCTCTGACGGCAACTTCTGCATCAACGGTCTGGTAGGTCCCGATCGCAAGCCGCACCCGCAGTTGGCCGAAGTGCGGAAGGTCTATCAGCCAGTCACCATTGAGGCGGTGGATTTGGACTCATTGAGGTTCCGTATCATCAACCGCTTCGATTTTACCAATTTGCTGGATTTCAATATTTTCTATACGCTTCAGCCCGATGTGGCGCATGAAACACCCAAACATCCGAATGATTTCCTCTCCATCCCCAATCGTCCCATTATCGGATTTTTAAATCAGTCTCTTGCACCCCACGACACGGCCTATTTCACTTTGCCAGAATCTTTTATCAAACAATGGATTCCTGACACTGTGCTGCCTGGGCGGGATGTGATGCTGGATTTCTATGTGGTTAACATAAAGGGCACAAAGGACACAAAGGGTGCAAAGGACACGAAGGGAGCAAGGGGTGGATGGTGCACAAGAGGTGAAGAGGGTATAAAGGAAATAGGAAATGTAATCGCTTACGAACAGTTCAAGTTGCCGGTGCCGACGCGAAAAATCGAAGATTTTGAATTGGACACCACCTTTGCGGAGGTGGATTCATTTTCGATTATCAAATTCAAGGATATTAAAATTATTTTTGATGAAGCGAATGCTCGCATCTCATCCATCGAAAAAGGAGGTAAAGTCATTGTGAGTCAGGGTCCAGAGTTGTGTTTTTGGCGTCCTCCGACGGATAACGATTATGTTGATGCCCATGGAGCGGAATTGTGGAGGAGAATAGGATTTGACTCTCTTGTGAGAAAGACAAGTTATTATTCATTTGGCACAAAACCGTGGCAAGGCGGCGTGATAGTTGTCATTCAATCCGAAATGATGAATTGTAATGACGAGATTGTTATGGATGTTATTCAATTGTATCAGATTCGGACTTCAGGAGATATTGTGCTTCAAAACACGATTATTCCTCATAAATGGGTGGAAATCATACCTAAAGTGGGTGTGCAAATGAAGGTTTCCGACGAGTTAGTGACCACAGAATGGGTGGGTTATGCGCAGGAAACCTACAAAGACCGGCAGTCGTGCGGTTTTATGGGTCATTACGAGGCACCAACAGACAATCTTTTCCATCACTATATGCGTCCGCAGGCGGCAGGCAATCGGATGAACACTCGCTATGTATCTCTCTTTGACAAAAAACACGAGCGGATGCTTTCTGCGCAACTGATTGGAGAGAATTGTGAATTCAGTATTTATCCTTATAGTGACGAAACGATCGAACATTCAAAACACACTAATGAATTACAGCGGGAAGGATATTATACATTAAATGTGGATTATGCTCAATCTGGTTTAGGCACGGCCACCTGCGGTCCCAGTGTTCTGGAAAAGGATTTGCTGAAGGCAGAACCTATATATTTTAACCTGCATTTGAAGATAGGGGAAGATTCCACTTTTGTTCCGATGTTCATTGAAAAAAATATTCAGATTCCTCATATTGGCAAGAAAAAACCTAAACCCACTTTAACAAGTGTGACAAAATCATGGGTAAAAAAAGTGGTGTTAAACACTCCTACCGCCCCATATAACAATAAACCAGACACTATTCTCATGGATAAGAGAATCGGCAATCCCGCCAATTTTCATGAAGGTTGGGTCGGCTATTTTGGCGAGCCGATGAATATGAAATGTGCATTAAATGAGAATCAGAACGACACCTTGACAATCACCCTCAGTTTCGCGCACCATCCCTCGCAGTGGGTCTTTATGCCGCAGAAGGTGATGGTGTCGTATTCCAAGAACGGCAAGAAGTACAGCCAGCCCGAGGAGGTTGCGCTGCCATTTGACCCAGTGTTGAAGGAGAATGACAAACCGCGGGTCTGCATCCTGCGCCACAAAATCCCAAATATCAAATATAAGGTCAAATACATCCGTGTTGAGACCGAACCGGTGGAGAAACTGCCTGCTTGGCACGCCGCCCCAGGCGAGAAGGCGTGGATTATGACGGATGAGGTGAAAATAAACTAATTATTGCAAATACATGTCGATGAGCCCCTCCGGCGCTTGGATGTGCAAGATGCGGTTGTCACGGTCGATGCCGGTGACGAACTGCTGGCTGGCGGGGATGAGGATCTCCTTGTCGTCGTGCGCCACCACCATGATGGGGTTGTTGCTCACTTCCAGGAACTCGCGGCAGGTGCCGATCTCGCCCTTTTGCTCGTCTGCTACCGTAAATCCGATCACTTCGTGGAAATAGAAACGGTTGCCGGGCAGTTTGGGCAGTTGGTTCAGGGGCAGGTAAAGTTCCACGCCCACAAAGTCGCGGGCTTCGTTGGCCCCGACTCCGGCGAAGCGGATGATGAACTGGTTGCTGCCCCGATAGATGATTTCCTCAATGTTGTAAGGGATCTTCTCGCCATCGAGATCCAGAAATACAGCGGGAAGTTCAGCGTAGTTTTCAGGGTTGTCGGTATCAAAAAAGGCACACAAACCTCCTTTCAGTCCAAAAGGTTTGGTTAGTGTGCCCAAATAGAAAAAGTCGTTTTCCATTATGCTTCAGGAGCAGCTTCTTCGGTTGCGGGAGCTTCCTCGGCGGCGGGAGCGGCTTCTTCGGCTACGGCTTCAGCAGCGGCAGCGGCCTCTTCGGCGGCCTTGGCGGCAGCTTCTTCCTCAGCGGCTTTGGCAGCGGCTGCGGCAATCTCAGCGTTGCGGGCTGCGATCTTGGCTGACATGGCTTCCTTAACTTTCACTTCCTCGGCAATACGCTTCTTCACGACGTCGCGTTTCTTGTCGGCTTCCTCGCGAACGATGTTGCTGAGTTTGCTGTTCTTTTCCTGTTTCCAGGCCTCAAAACGTCTTTGGGCCTCGGTCTCGGAGAAGGCGCCTTTTGCCACGCCTCCCTTGAGGTGTTTCATCATGTAAACGCCTTCGCGTTTCAGAATCGCACGGGCGGTATCGGAAGGTGTAGCACCGTTCTCCACCCAATACAAGGCGCGTTCAAAGTTGATGTTGAGCGTTGCAGGATTGGTCAGTGGGTTGTATGTGCCAAGATCTTCGATAAAACGTCCGTCACGTGGTGCACGACCATCCGCAATTACAAGGTGATAAAAAGGTTGGTTCTTTTTACCTCTTCTCTGTAATCTGATTCTTGTTGCCATAAAAATTTGGTTTGATGTTAATTAAATGAATTTTACCAATCAGGATCTCTGTCCTTTTTTTGGGGCAGCAAAAATACAAATTTTTTTGAATCATCAAATTTATTATTTTTGCCATTTTAAAACACAAATGGAGAAAAAACGGCAATTTATTGTTAAATCATTGATACAATGCATATTAATATGCGTTGCGGTTCTTTTCTCCATCTCAAAAGCCGACGCCCAATTCTATAATGGCTCGCAAATCAGCTTCGGGAAAAACCGCGTGCAGCACCAGAATTTCAACTGGCAGTTCATGCGTGCGGAGCAATATGATGTTTATTTTTATCCCACAGGCAAGGCGTTGGCGCAATATGTCTATTTTAAGGCCCCGCAGATTATCGCTGACATTGAGGAAAAACTGCATTATTCTTCCAGAAGGAAACTCCAGCTCATCGTTTACAATACCCAAGAGGATTTTCGCGAGTCCAATTTTGCCTACGACGACGATGATTTCTACAACCAAGGCGGCGTGACGAATGTCTATGGCACGAAAATCTACATCTATTTTGACGGCAACCGTGCGCACTTGGACCGGATGATCCGTAGCGGCATTATGAATGTGTATGCCCACTGGTTGGTGCAAGGCGCGTCGGTAGGTTCCAACATGACCTACGATTATCTCATGGATGTGCCCAACTGGTATTTCAGCGGACTGGCTTCCTACTATGGCGAGTCGTGGAACAGCGATGTGGATGCGCATGTGAAGGACGGCATCCTAACACAGCATTATGCTGATTTTGATGATCTTTCGCCTCGTGATGCGACTTATGCCGGACATTCGTTATGGAAATATATAAGCGACACATACGGCGAGGAGAGCATCTATCGAATTTTGTACGCCACCCGTGCGTTCAAGAGCATGTCGCGGGCTTTCACCTATGTGGCTCAGGTGCCCTATCAGACATTATTGTACAATTGGTACAAATATTATTGCGTGATGTATTATCCGGATCTGGAGCGCCAGATACCACAAGGCAACGGCATCGTGAAACGCCCGAATCCGAAACGGGAATACACGCGTTTTTGCTTTGCGCCGGATGGTCAGAGTTATGCGTATGTGACCAATGAGGCCGGGCAGGTGCGGGTGTGGCTCAAAACCGCCGACAGCAAAAGACCGAGATGCATCCTGAAACGGTTTCAAAAAATTGAAGACAACCCCGACCTCTCGTATCCGCTTTTGGCATGGCATCCGTATGACTCTATCCTTGGTATGACCTTTGAGTCGAAAGGGCATTGCTACTATTATCCGTACGATGTGTCGAAACGAAAATGGCAGAAGCGCTTTCTGGTGGATGTGGAGAAGATAACCTCATGGTGCTATTCGGATGACGGGAAAATGATGCTGTTTTCCGGATTTAAAAACGGGCAGTCTGATATTTTCATCTACAGTTTCCTTTCCCGTTCTTTCCAAAATCTGACGAACGATTTTTATGATGATTATGCGCCTGTTTTTGTGCGAGACCAGAAAGAGATCGTGTTTTCGTCCAACCGTCCGCGTGACACGATTATGCTGAATGACGAAATGACAGAGGCGACGCCACAGAATCATTACGACTTGTTTTTGTATTCGTATGCCAAGAATGATCCGGCACTCTTGCGGGTTACCGATTTGGAGCAAGGCAACGCATATGACGCACGACGCGTGAATCGGGACAACATTGTCTTTTTGGGTGACGAGAGCATATATGTGAATCAGTATGCGGCTCGATTTGACAGTACTATAAGCCGGATTGACACGGCCGTGCACTATATGTCGTTTGCCAAAACCCACCCGCTCACGGATGTGGGGGTGAGTTCTCTTGAACATGATTATGATGCGGTGAACCAGCAGGTTGCCACTATATCGCTGAAAAATGGAGTAAAAGGCATCCATGTTAATCCGTTGGATTTTTCAAAGCAGGTCACGGTAGAACCGTCGTTTTTTCATCAGAAAATATTGTTGGAAAACGAGCGGCAGGAAGCATTGAAGATGGATACGGTTCCCCAAGATACCATGGGTGGTGATTCCGTTGCGCCCAAAGCGGAATTCTATATTCCTGTGGGAAGCGGCTATAGGGTACAATATTCAATCAATAAGGTGATTACGCAGGCAGACTTCAGTTTTTTGAACACCTCGTATCAGCAATTTGAAGGTGGCACCTCTCCGATTTACCTCAATACCGGTTTCAACGCATTGTTCATGTTGGGTATAAACGACCTGTTTGAGGATTATCGGGTTACGGGCGGTTTCCGAGTGGGAGTGGACCTGAACAGTTATGAGTTCATGATGAGTTATGAAAATCTGGCGCGCCGCTTGGACCGTCAGATTGTCATTTACCGCCAATCCATCACTTCCAGCATAAGGGATTATGTTTATAAGCAGCGTTCCAACAGCATTTTCTATATCTTGAAATTCCCTTTTAACAAGATTCACAGTGTGCGGCTGACTTTGAACGGGCGCTATGAGTCGAATGTGATTGGCGCGTTGAGTGACAACTCGCTGCGTATGCCCGAAGAACGGCATTTGTGGGCGGGTGTGAAATTGGAATACATTTTCGATTCCTCAAAGGAGTTGTACACGAATCTGTGGCGTGGCACTAAGATGAAGATTTTTGCGGAGTATAACCAGCGGGCTGAGAAAGAAACGCAGAATTTGCTGGTGGTGGGTTTGGATGCGCGGCGCTCCTTCAAACTGTACAAAAATATGACTTTTGCCGTGCGCCTGGCCGCTTCAACCAATATGGGTTCGGCCCGGTTGGTGTACTATATGGGCGGCGTCGATAATTGGATTAACGCCAAGTTCGACAGAGATATTTGGGTTGACCAATCCAAGAACTACGCTTATCAGACGCTGGCCACCAACATGCGCGGCTTTAAGCAGAATATTCGCAACGGCACCTCGTTCGTTTTGTTGAGTGGAGAGTTGCGAGTGCCCATAGTGCAACTTATCGCCGGACGAAAAGTGTCATTTAACTTCTTGAATTCCATACAGTTGAATTTGTTTGGCGACTTTGGTACCGCCTGGACGGGTTTGACACCTTATTCTGAAGAGAATTGCTTGTACACCCGTTACATTACCAGCGGTCCAATATCGGTTGTGGTGCGTCGGCAAGTGGATCCTTTCGTGGGTGGATTCGGTGTCGGAGCACGGTGCTCGCTGCTGGGTTACTTCCTCCGCTTCGATTATGCCTGGGGTGTGGAGGATTTTAAAATCCCGAACAAGAAAGGCATGTTCCTGTTCTCCATCGGAACCGATTTTTAATCTTGGATAAACGGTTGCACTGCCCGTTTGAAAATGCCATTCAGGTAGGCGATGACCATCCCGTAATTGGATACGGGAATGCCGGCGTCAATGGCGGGTTTTAATCTGTTAATCAGTTGTTTGCGGGTAATCATGCAACCGCCGCATTGGATAACCATGGCATATTGCCGGATGTCAGGGATGGCGTTGAGGCCGGACACGAAGTCAAAGTGCAGCTGTTTGCCCGTGTGCTGTTGTATCCAGCGGGGCAGTTTGCCGCGCCCGATGTCCTCGCATGAGGTGAGGTGTGTGCACGATTCCAGCATCAGGATTTTGTCGCCGTCCTGCAGTTTGTCGAGGTGCGGGGTGCCTTGCAGATAATGCCCGAAATCGCCCTTGTGATGGGCCAGCACGATGCTGAAGCCCGTAAGCGGGATGTTTTCCGGCACATCCTTGGACACGCGTCCGAACATCTGGCTGTCGGTCACCACCAGTTTTGGAGTCGGGTTGCGCCGGAGCCAGTCGGCCACCTTGTCCTCTTTCAACACCACGGCAATAGCGTTGTTGTCCAGAATGTCGCGAATCATCTGTACTTGCGGCAGAATGAGCCGGCCTTCGGGGGCTTCGGTGTCGATGGGGGTTACGAGCAGAACTGTGTCGTTATCTTCGATAATGTCACCCAATAATGAGTGTGAAATGTAGGCCGAAGAGGGCATCTTTTGCACTATGGCATCCAATAATGCCGATATGCCTTGGCCGGTCTTCGCACTTACATCGTACATATTATGGGCGATGACGCCGTCGGGGAGGGATGAGGTGGAATTGAGGTCGGACTTGTTGTTGGCGATGATGAAGGGAATCTCATATTCGTGGAATTTGTCCATCAGTATGCGCTCGGGTTGCCCGCACACATGGTTTGTGGTGACCAGTATGGCAAAGTCGATGGTTTTCAGCGCTTCCAGTGTCTTCTGAATGCGTTTTTGTCCTACAGTGCCTTCGTCGTCGATGCCGGCGGTGTCAATGAGCACCACGGGTCCGATGCCGAAAATCTCGATGGATTTTTTCACAGGGTCAGTGGTGGTGCCGGCGGTGGCGTCCACAATGGCGATTTCCTGCCCGGTGATCGCGTTGATGAGGGAACTCTTGCCGTTGTTGCGCCGCCCGAAGATTCCGATATGGGGTTTAGTTTCGCGTCCTTTCATAATGCTGCAAAAGTACAAAAATTACCCTATTGTCTTCGCAATCTTCTCAATATTCAAACTCCGTGCCGAGGCGTCGATGATCTCCTTGTAGATGCCGCCTTTCTTGTAGATTTCGTCGGGGTCACCGTCCTCCTCCACGCGACCGTCCTTGAGCGCGTAGATGTAGTCGGCGTCGATGATCTGCGAGATGCTGTGGGAGATGATGATGACGGTGCGGTCCTGCTTGATGGCGTCGATGCTGTTCTTGATCTGCTCGGTGGCGATGGCGTCTAAGCTGGCGGTGGGCTCATCCAGGAAGATGATAGGCGGGTTCTTGAGGAACATGCGGGCGATGGCCACGCGCTGCTGCTGCCCTCCGGAGAGGTCGGCGGCGTTGTGCGCGAACTGCTTAGGCAGTTCCATGACTTGGTCGTAGAGGTGCGCCTTTTTAGCTGCCTCCACCACCTCCTCGTGCGAAGCTTCCGGATTGCCGTAGAGGATGTTCTCCTCAATCGTGCCGTCAAAAATGTGGTTCTTCTGCAACACCAACCCGATGTTCTCGCGCAGATATTGCGTGTCGTAGTCCTTCAGATCGACCCCGTCGAGGGTGATGGTGCCCACCTGTGGCTCGTAGAATTTGTCCAGCAAGTTGACAATCGTACTCTTGCCCGCACCCGAGAGCCCGACCAACGCTGTGATCTTGCCCGGCTCAATCTTCATATTGACGCCGAACAAAGCCTGCGTGCCGTTCGGGTAGGTGAAATCGACACCCTTCAGCTCGAAGTTGCCGTGTATGGGCTCCGGTCTGTACTCGCCCGACGGCTCGACCTCCTTTTCGGAGTTGAGGATGCCGAAGAAACCCTCCGCGTAGATCAGGGCGTCGTTCACATCATCGAAGATGCGCTGCAGCTGTGTGATGGGCGCGATGACATTGCTGAACAACATCACATGGTACATGATCTTACCGATGGTCATGCCCGGATATTCGATGAGCACCAGGTAGGCGGTGAGGATGATGACCAGCACGGTGCCCACCTGTCGCACGAAGCTCTTGAGACCGTTGTAGTAGAAAGCTACCCTGCGGGTTTTCATCTGGTTCTCTGTCACTTGGTTCTGAATGTCCAACTGTTTCTGCCCCTCGATTTGCTCACGGTTGAAACTTTTGATAACATTGATGGAGTCGATGATGTTCTTGATACCCTGACTTTTAGACTCCAGATGGCTACGCATCTCGCGCCGCCAGCCCTTGAGCCGACGCGCCTGGCGGTAGGTAATCCAGAAATAGACCGGCACGATGCCGAGGGCGACCAAACCGACATAGACATTGGCTGCGAACATTAGGATGAGGGCGAGCAGGGCGCTGGTGAACAACGGCAACAGGTCGATGAAGAAGTTCTGCACCGTGCGCGACAATGAACTGACACCCTGATCGATACGAGCTTGCAGCTTGCCGGTGGCGTTGTCTCCCGAGTTGAAGAAGGCCATCTTGAAGGTGAGCACCTTCTCGATGACGCTTTGCGCCAAGTCGCGGCTCACATAAATCCGCATCCGCTCACCGAAATAGTTCTGCGCGAAGGTGACCAATGCGGAGAGCAATTCCTTGCCCAACAGCACGATGGAGATGATGGTCATAATCCGCGCCGCCTGACCCCATTGGAAGTTGGTGCCGATGAGCGCGTTGATGGCATCGACCGTCCGGTCGAGCACAATGGCGTTGACCTGTGCCATCAGAGATCCGACTAAGGTCAGGATTAAGGTAATGAGAACCAGCCATTTGTATGGGCTTACAAACGGGCGGAGGTTTTTGAATAATTGGAAAAGGTTCATGTTAGGGTAAATAGGGTAAATGGGGTGAAGGAGGCGAAAAGGGTAAATGTCAATGGCCAATAGCTAACGGCTAACGGCTATTTCTCCGTATAAATCGTATTCTGCGGCTTCTGTGATTTTGACATTATAGAATTCGCCGATCCGGAGGGCTTTGTTTTTGCGGATCAGCACGCTGTTGTCCACATCCGGCGAGTCGAATTCCGTGCGGCCCACATAGAAATCCTGCTCTTCGGAATCGACAATGACTTTCAGGGTTTGGCCTACTTTTGCCTCGTTGAGTTCACGGGAAATGCCTTCCTGCAGTTGCATGATTTCGTTCACGCGGCGCGTCTTGATGTTCCGGCGCACGGGGTCGCCAAGGTCATAGGCGGGAGTGTCGTCCTCTTGCGAGTAGGCAAACACGCCGAGTCGTTCGAAGCGGTTTTTGCGCACAAACTCCACGAGTTCTTTGTGCTGCTCGTTGGTTTCGGTGGGATAGCCGGAGATGAGTGTGGTGCGTAGAGCGATGCTGGGCACCGTCTCGCGTATGCGCGCGATGAGGTCGTAGATGTATTTTGAGGTGCCGCCGCGGCGCATGCTTTTCAAAATGTCATCGCTGACATGCTGGAAGGGAATGTCTAAATAGCGGCAATATTGCGGATGGGCGTTCATTACATCCAAAATCTCGTATGGGAAGTGGATGGGGTATGCATAGTGCAGCCGTATCCATTCCAAACCTTTCACCTGTGCCAGTGCTTCCATTAGATTGGCCAGTTCCTGTTTCCCGGTCAGGTCCACGCCGTAGTAGGTGAGGTCTTGGGCAATAAGCATCAGCTCTTTAACGCCTTGGCCGGCCAGTTTTTGCGCTTCTTCCACTAATAATGGGATGGGTTTGGAGACCTGCTTTCCGCGGATGAGCGGGATGGCGCAGTAGGAACAACTGTGTTCGCAGCCCTCCGAAACCTTGAGGTAGGCGTAGTGGGGTGGGGTGGAGAGCAGTCGCTCACTGGTGCCCAATAGGTCGAAATCGGATGATTCCATTAGTTTTTTCAGCTCATCGAATGTGTAGAAGCCGTCCACTTCGGGCAGTTCGTTCACCAGATCCTGTTTGCAGCGTTGGGCAAGGCAACCCACCACATAGATTTTCTTCACTTGCCGGCGCATCTTGCGTTCCACTTGGGCGAGGATCTCGTTGACGGACTCCTCGCGCGCGTCGCCGATGAAACTGCATGTGTTGATGATGACGGCATCGGTTTTCATGGTGCCTTCAAAGAAGATGCGATGTCCCATTCTTTGCAGCCGTGAAGCCATGATTTCAGAGTCCACAATGTTCTTGGAACAGCCTAAGGTGATGATGTTGATGGTCATACAATTATATTATTATGATGAGACGGCAAAAATAAAAAAAAAGCCCCTCGTTGAAGGGGCTGTTTTTCCAACTGTACAAAAAATTACATGGTAGCTTTACATTTAACCTCAGTAGTAACGCCTAAGAGGGAAGCAGAACTGTTGTAATCGGCACATTTTTTACCAGATTCCACTTCAAAGGGATCGCCCGTAGTGGTGAGAGCTCCATTGACATAGGTCTTACATTGGCATTTTTTGTTGCATGATGTAGTGAAGAAACAAAGCAACAAACCAGCTGCTACGATGCATAATACTTTTTTCATTTCTTTTGATTTTTAAGATTGTTAATGTTTATTTGGCGGCAAAAGTACACATTTTTTCAATCTGTATCCTTAATTTTTGTTAATTTAATTCACAATAGCAGGCTCAGAAGATTATTGTTATAGAGATGTTCTTAAACATACTTGTAGCAGCGCAGAATGGGTTGTCTGTAGTTTGGCCGCAAATGCATGGCACCACCCAGACACTGTTTGTAATCGGTGCATTTCTCGCAAGAACCGCAACGCATCCAATCACGGTTACGCATGATATCAAATCGGTTGTCCCAAACATCCATCAGGTTGTTGTTATAGATGTTCCCTTGCACAAAAGAGCGGTTGATGTTCGGGCAGGCAGAAATATCCCCGTTGATAAGCACAGAACCGATGTTAATGCCGGCTCGGCAGAAGAAATAACTGTCGCGTACGCTCTCCTCATATTTTCCAGTGTAGGCCTCGCAGCTGAATTTCAAATCAATTGAACCCTCACGGCGGGTGTCGGCGATGAACTGAAGCATCTCCTGCACTTGTAAATGATTAAGTTGAAGTTCGGCATTTTTTGTGGCGCGTCCGATGGGTGCAATGGTGAACAAACGCCAATGACGAATGCCGTTGGCTATGAGAAGATTCTTCAGTTGTGGTAATTCGGAAAGGTTACGTTGATGCACACAAGTCACCACATCGTAGTTCAGATTCGGAGTGCGCGCGATGATTTGCAGCGCATGTAGTGCCCTTTGGAAACTCTGGGGATGGTTGCGTAGCCAGTTGTGAGTGTTTTCTAAACCATCCAAACTCACCGTCACCGAGCCAAGTCCAGCTGCCATGAGTTCCTGATGCCGTTTTTCATCGTACAACATGCCGTTGGTAACAATGCCCCAGCGGAAGCCATGCTCGCGGAGCACACGTCCGCATGTGGCAAGGTCAGCGCGCAATAAGGGCTCGCCACCTGTAATGGCAATAAGAGTGGTGCCGCGCTTGTAGCGTTTTTCCACGGGTTTAATGGCTGTCAGAAAATCATAAAATGGCATGTCTGGCGCACATGGTTCGGCTTTGCAGTCGGAACCGCAGTGCCGACATGACAAGTTGCACCGCGAGGTGCACTCCCAGAACAGATAATTTAACTCGTGTATGGCCGTTTCGTTTTTTCGGAACACACGGAAAAGAAACCGTTTGAACCGCTTGCTTTTATGAATTCTCACGATGCTGTTTCACTTTCAGTTCAAGTGGATTTTGAAGGTCAGAAGCGGAAATTGTGGTGTCGAACGACTCATACAATCCGTTTTCGATACTGTCAATGTCGTTTACCTGCACATCATAGCCGATCCATTCGTTAAAAAAACGTTCTCCGTTGGGATCCACAAAATTGCCTTCATTGTCGGTGATGGCTGTGAAATCCAAGGCTGGAATGGACACTTGAAGACCTTTTATGGGTGCCCCAGTTTCTGTATCAAGCACCTTGCCTTGGACTTTTGCTTTGATATGTATCTCCGGAGGACCATAGCAGGCTTGGAAGGTGAACATGAGTGCAGTGGCGGAAAAAGAGCCAAACAGGAAGCGCACCAGCTGTTGTTTCTTTTCTTTGAACTTCTTGAACATAATGCCAGATTCTTAAACGTTGCAAAAATAAAAAAAATGTTGAAAAAAAGTTGATAACTTATTTTGGGTATGCGGAAAAGAAAAACGGTAAAAATTTATTTTTGCGACATCCGAAAAGAGTGATTTAAAATAAGTATAATAAACTGAAAATCAAATAACTATGGGTGGTTTTTTTGGTGTAGTGTCCGATGGACCTTGCAATCCTGATTTGTTTTATGGCATTGACTACCATTCTCATCTTGGTACCAAGCGGGGTGGTATGGTGACCATTGAGAACAATCTCTTTCATCGATCCATTCACAATATCGAGAATTCTTACTTTAGAACAAAATTTGAAGAAGATTTAGGAAAGTTCAAAGGGAACATGGGCATTGGTGTGATTAGCGATACGGATGCACAACCTATTGTGGTGAATTCTCATTTAGGTCGATTTGCGATAGTCACTGTTTCCAAAATCAACAATATTAATGAGTTGGAACATGATTGCTTGTTGAAAAACCAACAATTTACCGAGTTGAGTTCAGGTTCAACCAATCCTACAGAGCTTGTAGCATTGATGATTACACAAGGAAAAGATTTTGTGGACGGCATTCAGAATGTGTTCCATAGGGTAAAAGGTTCATGTTCCATGTTGATTTTGACCAATGACGGCATCATTGCGGCTCGTGACTATTATGGGCGTACACCTATTGTAATTGGCAAGAAGGGTGGAAGTTATGCATTATCTTTCGATTGTCATAGTTTTGCCAACCTTGACTATTCCATTGAGCAGTTTGTGGGGCCCGGAGAGGTGACAAAGGTCACCCTGAATGGTGTTCAACAATTGCTGGCTCCCAACCCTAAGATGCAGATTTGCTCGTTCTTGTGGATTTATTACGGTTATCCGACTTCTGAATACGAGGGTGTGAATGTGGAGAATACACGTTATATGTATGGTTATGAGATGGGGCGTAACGATGATATAGAAGCCGACATGGTGTCAGCCATTCCGGATTCCGGTATTGGCATGGCCCTTGGCTATGCTATGGGAAAGCAGATCCCATATCGAAGAGGTATTGTGAAATACACACCCACTTGGTCACGGAGTTTTATGCCTGTCACACAAGAGTCTCGCGAGCATGTGGCCCGTATGAAGCTGTTGCCGAACACCACCGTGCTGAAAGGTCAGCGCATTGTGTTTTGTGACGATTCCATCGTGCGCGGTACCCAGTTGCGCGACAATGTGAAAAAACTTTACGGTTACGGAGCAAAAGAAGTGCATATTCGCATCAGCTGTCCTCCACTGACCTATGGCTGCCCATTTCTCAATTTCTCCGCATCTAAAACGGAAATGGAGCTCATCACACGCCGCGTGATTGAGGAGCTGGAAGGCGATAGTACGAAGAATCTGCACCTGTATTGCGATGATTCCACAAAAGAATATGCCAATATGGTGGAACTGATCCGGAAACATCTTGGTGTTGACACGTTGAAATTTAATCGTTTGGAAACGATTGCAAAAGCAATCGGCTTGCCGAAAGAACGTATCTGTACCCATTGTTTCGATGGCTCCTCATACGGAGAATAACCTGCAATTTTAAGATAATCAAAGGAAGGACAATTGAATAGATTGTCCTTTTTTTATTATTTTTGCAAAAAAAATATTCGGAAAATGAGAAAAAGTTTGGCTTGGGTATGCTTTATGGCACTTATGTCTGTATGTCAGGGCCAGATTTTATCTTCTTCCAATCTTCCCATTGTCATCATCACTACTGAGGTGAATCCGAATACGGGAGCGCACTATTCCATTCCTGACGAGCCCAAAATCGTGGCCCACATGAAAATATTGTATGTAAACGACACGGTGGAGAACTTTCTTTCCAATCAGAACGATTCGGCTTTTTTGAATTATGATGGTTTGGTGGGCATTGAGTTGCGCGGTTCCACCTCAATAGGACACAATAAGAAACCATATGGATTTGAAACCAGAATGGCGGATGGGGTCACCAATAACAATGTGTCACTGTTAGGGTTACCCGCCGAAAACGACTGGGTGTTAAATCCGATGAATGATGAGCCTTCTTATATTCGGGATTGTTTATCGTATTGCCTGGCAACAAAGACGGGAAATTATGCGCCGCGGACAAAATATTGTGAAGTTATTGTGAATGACGACTATCGTGGCTTGTATTTTCTAACGGAAAAAATCAAAATTGATGAACATCGGGTGGATGTCTTGAAAATGGATACGAATGACAATAGTTTTCCTGATGTCACAGGTGGTTACATTTTCAAAGCAGACAAAACCACCGGCGGTGATGTCCCTGCGTGGACTACTCCGGCGTATGGGTATTGGGAAGATGTAAATTACATTTATCATGATCCCAAACCGGAAGTCATTACCCCCGCGCAAGGCGCTTATCTTCAAGTTTTTTTTGATACTATTCGTTTTCTGACGGCCACACAGAATCAGAATGTGTCCAGCGGATTTCCAGCATATTTGGATATTCCTTCTTTTGTGGATTACATGATTATGGGTGAGTTTTCGTCCAATGTTGACATTTACCAGAAAAGCACATTCTTTCACAAAGACCGTAACGGGAAACTGCGGGCGGGACCTGTTTGGGATTTCAATCTGGCATACGGCAACGATCTGTCGGGCATGGATCGTTCCCATTACGATATTTGGCAGTTTGCCAATGGAGATAATACGGGTTCGAATTTCTGGCATCAGTTGTACGAAAATGACATGTTCCGCTGTGCTTTGGCGCACCGTTGGGATGAGTTGACAAGTGAAGGCGCTCCATTGTCATATGGTCAGATTGTCCATGTGATCGACAGTTTGACCGACCGGATCAGTCAGGCGTTACCGCGCGAACGCTTGCGTTGGTTCCAGTTTTACAATTACAACTCCCATATCAGCAATATGAAGGCCTGGATACAGAATCGGCAAGACTGGTTGTCAGCCAACTGGAACGGTTCGGATATGTGTATTCCAGACCAACAACTGCCATTGGTGATTTCGAAAATCCATTATCACCCACCCGTTTGGAATGGCTATAATTCTGATCAACAGGAATTTATCGGTATTACCAATCATAGTGATGACACTTTGGACGTGTCGGGCGTTTATTTCATGAAACTTGGTTTGACTTATGCCTTTCCGGAGGGCTCGTTGATACCACCGCACAGAGAAATTTTCTTGGTATCAAACGCTCAGGCGTTTGCGGAAAGGTTCAATTTGACCGCCTATGGAGAGTTCACCCGCCATCTGTCCAACAAATCGCAGGAGTTGGTGCTTGCGGATGCTTGGGGCAATATCATTGATGTGGTGACTTATCGTGACACACTGCCTTGGCCAATGTCGGCTGACGGGCGAGGCGATTTTCTAGTGCTGATGAATTTGGACGCAGACAACAGTCTTGGCGAGAATTGGACCACGGCATCGGAGTTTGTGGGAGTCTCCCATTATTGTCAACAGCATGCGGATATTCAGGCAAGTCCAAATCCCACTAAAGGTCTGATACAAATAGTGTCGGCAATTCCGATGCGCCAGATTGTTGTGTTTGACATGCAAGGGCGTCAACTTTTAGCTCAAGAATTGTACGATGATTCCACCTCAGTGGATATGACCGCTTTTCAGTCGGGGGTGTATTTTGTGCGCGTCACCGACCAGGATCGTCAATCGGTCGTGATGAAGGTTGTAAAGTGGTAGTTTTCAAATATTTCAGATTGTTCCAATCAGGTTTGTGGGGGTGAGCATTCCCTGTAGCACACCATCGGGATTGCCGTTATCGGTGATGAACAGCACATCCAGTTTTTTCTTGCGTTGTTTGGAGCGTTGGAACAATTCGGACGCGTCTTCCAGTGTGGTGTTCGGGTTGATGAAACCGTATTGGTTTTCGGGGTCGTTCGTGAGGCGGATGAAATCCCGGATATCGTGGAAGGTCAGTTTGTCGGTGAGTGCGGGGGTTTTGTCCTCGGCCACGATTCGCAGGAGTGTTTTGATGCTGAAGACGCCCACGATGCGATGGTCGTCCACGATGGGGATATAGGAATAATCGTTTCGGTGCATCACTTTTATGGCGTTGAGTACGGAGTCGGCGGAGGTGGGCGCGAAGATCTGTCCGGCGCGGATGGCCACCCGCATCAGCGTCACCGGATTGAGTGAGTAGTAGAGGTTGTTCACCTGCCGTAGGGCCTGGTCGGTGACCACAATCATGTCATTGCCCGCTTTCGACCAGTCGTAGTGCGAGAGCAGGTTGCGCAGGATGCGGCAGAAAGAGAGGTTGCTGCGCAGATTTTTATATTGGGGCATCTGCTCCAGGTCTTTCATTTCCGTAATGTTGAAATTGTTGAGGGCCCACTCCTCTATTTCGCGATAGCGTTCTAAAAACTGGGATGCTTTATTGTCCATGATAACAAAAGTATATCGAGTGTCAAAAATACAAAAAACATCATTATTATGCTTATTGTTTTTCCATTTATTTGTTTTTTGTGGATGGCAGTAAACAAAAAAAGCACCGACTCTTTGGAATCGGTGCTTTCGTTTTGCGCTCCCTCAAGGACTTGAACCTTGGACCCTCTGATTAACAGTCAGATGCTCTAACCAACTGAGCTAAGGAAGCGGGTGGTTAACTGCTGTTGTTAACGGCTGCAAAAATACATTTTTTTTCAATATATGCACTACCCCGAAAAAAATTTTTACTTTTGCGGGTTGTTTTATGGTGACATTACTGTTACATACTTGATAATCAACATTATAAATTGAATGCCTAATGAAAATCACCTTTAAGGATGTTGCCCGCGAGGCCAAAAACTACTTCTTCATCACCATCGGTTTGGCCATTTTTGTGCTCGGATGGTCCGCTTTTATGACACCTTTCGAAGTTACGGGTGGTGGTGTAGCAGGTATTGCTTCCATTCTCTATTTCGCCACCAAAATCCCGATCGGTTTCACCACTTTCGCCCTTAATGCCATCCTTATTGCCATTGCTTGGAAAGTGCTCGGCCCTAAATTCTGTGTCAATTCTCTAATTTGTACAATTATTCTCTCCGTTTTCTTCTACATTGGCCAAAGGATTTTTACTCGTCCTATTGTGGATGATATGTTTATGAGCGTCATCATTGGCGCGTCGCTTGGTGCGCTGGGCGCGGGCATCTCCATCAACTGGGGCGGCAATACCGGCGGTCTGGACATCATTGCCCTTATGGTCGGCAAATACCGCAATATCTCCTACGGCAAGGTGAATATGATGTGCAACCTCATCATCGTGGGTTCCTCGTTCTTTATCCTGCAGGATCTGCAGAAACTGGTCTATAGTTTCGTTGTCCTTTTTGTGAGCATGCTGGTCGCCGATACGGTCATCGATGGTTTCCATCAGACTTACCAGTTTATGGTGTTTTCCAAAAAGAACGATGAAATTGCACGCCGTATCAACGAAGAATTGCATCGCGGCGCCTCCTTCCTCAAGGGATACGGTTCTTACGACCGCCAAGAAAATGATGTGTTGCTCATCATTGCCCACCGCAGCGATAAGGTTCGCGTGACCCGCATCATTAAGGAAATCGACAATTCCGCCTTTGTCACGGTGTCCAAAACATCCAGTGTGTTCGGAAAGAATTTCGATACCCTGAAATTGTAATGTCAATTTATGAGTCGGCGTCACATAGGACGCCTCAACTTTTCAACCCCATACACCCTTCACTTTTAATCGTTCACCATTCACCTAACCATGCATTCTATCGTCAATTGCAAAATTAACCTCGGACTGAACATTATCCGAAAACGGGATGACGGGTTCCACGATTTGCAAACCGTGTTCTATCCTACGGATGCGTTTTCCGACCTTTTGTCTTTGGAACCGATTGCTGGTGGGCTTGAGTTTGTATGCGACAGTGCGCAAGATATCGGTCCGGACAGCGACAATCTTTGTGTGAAGGCATTTCGATTGCTGGAGCGCGATTTCGGTGTTCAGGGCGTGCGTCTCCGTTTGGAGAAGCATATCCCTACCGGTGCGGGTCTGGGTGGCGGTTCCGCCGATGCGGCGTTTGTGCTGAAAATGCTGACTGAACAGTTTAAATTACCCTTGGATAATGTGGACCTCAAGCAATATGCCGCGCAACTCGGCAGTGATGTGCCGTTCTTCATCGATAACAAACCGGCATTTGCCGAAGGTAGAGGCGAGATAATGACGCCCGTTGACCTGGATCTTTCCGCATACAATATTATTATTGAAAAACCGGAGGTGTCGGTTTCCACGCGCGAGGCCTACGCGCATGTGCGTCCACACGAGTCCGATGTGAACTTCGCGGAAGTGGTGCGCAATGTGCCCGTGCACGAGTGGAAAAAGTATCTCTATAATGATTTCGAGGATTCGGTTTTCCCAAAATATCCCCAAATTGCGGAAATCAAACGCAAGTTTTACGAATCAGGCGCGCTCTACGCCGCCATGTCGGGTAGCGGCTCGGCAGTGTTCGGAATCTTTCCGAAAGCACGCTAATATTTCAGAATCAGAAACAGGACCAATTCCACTATCAGTACTCCGACGAGGCAGAACCAATGCCATCTTTTGGCTTTGTCCGTATAGACAAAGTGTTTGTTTAATATGTAGTTCAGCAAACCAACCGGAATTGCCATTAGCGTGATGTTCAGATAGTTATTACTGCTCCCAAAATGCTCCAGCAGCGCAATGCCACCAATGTTCAGCAAGTAAGTGAACGAGGTGACCATCAGAAAACGGAAAAGCAGTTTGTTATTCTTGTTTTTGAACACCAAAATGCCGTAGGTCTTGAAGTTGAATAAGATGCTGACGATGGTGGCCAGGAAATTGGAGATGATATACGCATGGTTGATTTTGAGCAGATGCTCAAAGATGAACAGGAACACGTAGTTAATAAACAATCCGAACCCGGTGTTCAGTATGGCGGTAAGAATGAAACGGATAAACTGGGGGGTGAATATCTTGTGGTATAATGTTTTTAATTTCTCCATCGGCAGTGTTTTTCTTATCGAATAACGGTAATAGAACCGTGATAATCAACGGTTTTCACTTTCCCCTTGTAATAGAAGGAGTAATAGTAAACCCCGTCGCTGAGGTTGCTGGCATCAAAATACTGTGACCCTTTGGTGATGTTTCCGTCTATCGAGTAGGTGTCGTAATTCTTGGCGTGATACACGGATTTGCCCCACCGGTCATAAATGAACAATTCGTTGCTCCTGAATTGATCGGGATCTTCGGGATTGTAATTTGTGTTCAGATTCTGAATGGCAAAGCAGTCGTTGACATTATCCCCATTGGGGGTGATGATGTTCGGGAAGATGAGGTCGTCCTCAATGACCACAGTATGGGTGATTTGGCTGGAGCAGTTTTGCTGGCTGCTCATGGTCAATGTCACATCGTAATCGCCCCAGGAGGCGTAGGTGTGGTCGGGCGAGAAATTGGAGGAGTCGGTGGTGCCGTCGCCAAAATCCCAGACAAACCCAAGGCCGCCGTCTCCGAGCATGGTGGAGTCCGCGTAGTTGTGGAAATGGATGGTGCCTCCACTCTCTTGAAACAAGGATATTTCGGGCGAGGACGCAAACTCGGCGATGGGTTTGTGATAGATATGCAGGCAGTTCCATTTGTACAGTGAGTCGGCGCATCCCTCTGGGGTGCTGACACGGAGATAGACAGAGTAGGTGCCCGGTTCTTCAATGGTGAAAACGGGATTTTTGTTGGGGGAGGCGTAGGCCAGTGAACCGTCTTCCCTAAGGATAGACCATTCGTACTGGTAATCCGGGTTGTCAGCTGTGGTAAGGTCGGTCATTCGTATGGTGGCAGGCGTGCACCCGCTGGTGTCGTTGAGGGTGAAATCCGCATGGGGCACTTCCAGCACCTCCATGTGGATGGTGTCGCTGCCGTAACAGGTCAAGTTGAAAGTGGTGTCGGTAGTGGCGATGAATACGGAATAGTCGCCGGAACTAACCACCTCAATATCAGGTGTGTTGTCGCCAGTATTCCAAAAATACTCGGTGTTGGGGGCATCATAATGGGAGGCGATGATGGTGCGGTCGCCATAGCAGGTGTTGAAATCCTCGCCCAGTTCGGGTTTCGGGGAGCGCACCACATGCAATGGCACAACGGTATCGTAGGCACAACCGAATTCGTCCACCACAACAGCGGTGTAGGGGATATCACCATCCTGATCCGGGATGACATACATGCAGTTGGCTCCCGGTCCAACCAGATAGGTGGTGTCAATGTTGACGGCGTATGACCAGTTTTGGGGCAGCAGGCGAGGGTCTAGGGCGATTTCCCATTCGTGCAGATACCCGTTGTCGTTGGTCCACAGGTCCTGTATTTCAATGTACCAGTTGCCGTTCAGCGGACAACCCACCATGCCCGCGAAACTCTCGTTGGGATGGTAAATCTGTGTCATGTTGGCCACATTGCTCGAATCAATCACATACGAGTATGTGCCGTCGTCCCACATGGGATTGTAGATGTAATGCACATTGACGGGCTCGTAGCAGTAACCGTAGGTGCCGTTGGCATATTGATAGCCCAATGTCGTATTGTTTGACCAAACATAATTCCAGGCCTCGCCCATGGGGTTTTGGGCAGGGTTGCAGCTGGTTACTTCCTGCAACCGGTTGGCGCGCCCCAGGTTCGTTCGGAAATTGTGCGTTATGCCGCCCCAACCGTCATTCTGGTAGTCGGGCACGATGCGGCAGGAGCTACCGTTAGGGCAGAACAGCTTGATGCGGATGTCCTCAATGGCGGAGTGCTCCATCTTGATGCGGACAAAGAGGATGTCGTTGGCGTTGGTGATGGTGGCGGTGGGCGCGAAAGAGGTGAAGTTCACATATGAACGGTAGTAATATCCGTAGGGCGGGCAACTGATGCCGTCGGGCAGGAATACGGTGTCCAGAACGCCCAGTGAGGTGATTTGTTCGCTGCCCACGGAGTCGAGCTGAAGATAGGAAATCTGGTCGTAGCCCACGGTCAGGTCCAAACGCTGGCCGCTGCACACGGTAGGCAGCGGACTGGTGTTGCGGATGGGATTTTTGGAGGTGCGCACGCGGAAGGTGATGGGAATCAGCGACAGACACTGTGTCTGATCGGCAGCGCTGATGGACACATCGTATCCTCTCCCCGGTGTGAAATAGTAATCCACCGAATGGCCTCCGATGCTGTCTATCTCTTCCAAGTCAAAGTCCCATAAGAAAGTGGTTTGGTTGTCGGATTGATGATAACTGAAGTCATTGTCGGGATAGACACCGTTCACACTGAAATGGAGCGTGTCGTATGGGCATAGGTCGATGTAATAATAGCCGTCGTCGGGGTCCATACGCGGAAGATGCGAGCAGTTTGCAGAGTCGATCTCAAGCGTGATGCGCTGGCATGGGGCTATACAGCTGGTACGGATTTCAAAGCCGGTGCCTACACCCGAAGCGTCGGAGGTGAATTGCAAAGTGATGGCCCCTGTGTTGTTTTGAATTGTGGCCGCATATCGGAAAGTGCCGGTGACATCGTAGTTGCTGTTGTTGATTTTGTGCAAGACAGGACCAGTGGTTCCCACGCCATCGTATATGGTGAGCGTGTCGGTGGTGTCAATGTCCAAATCGGTGATTTCCACCATAACGCACCCGTTGTTGGGGTCGTTAGACAGAATGGTTAAGGTCTCATTGACATTGGAAGCATAATTCCCATTCAATCCACCATCATCATAAATAATTACGTTACAATTTGTTACGGATTGCTGCGAACCCATCAGAACCACGGATTGGGCGTATGAGCCCAAGGCGCAAACAAACCATATGAACAAAAATGCGAATGCTCTTCTCATAATTTATTTTATGTGAAATGCAAAAATATAAAAATCAATATAAATACTTTAGTTTGGTCTCTTTTTTTTAAGAGAAAAATAATTTGTTTGTTATGAATGTTTTGATATCAAAAAAAACATATATTTGCAACCCAAAAATTCAAACGATGGATATAAAGGACTTAAAGGAGCAATTTAAGCTTCGGTTATCCGGAGTTGAAGATGGAACTTATTGTTATTCAATAGAATGCAATAAAGAGTTCTTTGAGTTGGCTGAAATTTCCGATGTCCGCGACGGTGATGTGCATTTGCGGGTTGAAATGAAAAAAACTGAGAAATTGGTGGATTTGAACTGCCATTTCGAAGGGGAAGTGGTGGCTCCTTGCGACCGTTGTCTGCTTCCGGTCACCATCCCGATGGATTTTGACACCCGTCTGATTGTCAAACTGGTGCCTGCTGTGGAAGAAGGGGAGAATGAGGATGACGATGACATCTGGGTGATGGATGAGAACACTTACGAACTGGACATTTTCCACTTCGTCTATGAATCCATCTTCCTTGCGCTGCCGCATCGCATTGTCCATGAGGATGATGAGGACGGTAACCCGACCTGTGATCCGGAGGTGATGAGGAAATTGGAGGAGATGGAACATTCTCAGGCCGAAAAAGAACCCGATCCGAGATGGGACGCGTTGAAGAATTTGAAATTTGATTAAAAACTATAAAATTTAGATATTATGCCGAATCCTAAAAGAAGACACTCAGCAATGAGAAGAGATAAGAGAAGAGCAAACGATTTCATTACTGCTCCTCAGTTGACGACTTGTAGCCATTGTGGCGCCCCCATCCTGACTCACCGTATTTGTCCGGAATGTGGTTACTACAGAGGCAAACAAGCCATCGAAGTAAGCGGTGCCGCTCAGTAACAGGCGGTTACCCAATTTTTTTACACTTAAGGTTAGATGACATAAGCAATTATGCCATCTTTTTCTGTTTATATTATGGACATAATTTTCGCTACTCATAACGAACATAAAACCCAAGAGGCGCGCGCCATCTTGGGTGAGGAATGGAACCTGAAAAACCTGCGTGAAATCGGCTGTATGGAAGAAATTCCCGAAACCGCCAACACCCTGCAAGGCAATGCTTTGCAGAAAGTCCAATATGTGGTGGATCATTACCACACCAACTGCTTCGCCGATGACACAGGACTGGAAGTGGAAGCGCTGGACGGTGCCCCGGGCGTCTATTCCGCCCGTTATGCCGGCGAGCATTGCACCTATCAGGACAATGTGAACAAATTGCTGGCCGAGATGAAAGGCATGACCAATCGCAAGGCCTGCTTCAAGACGGTGGTGGCATTGGTGCTGGATGGCGAGACGCACTTTTTTGAAGGTCGCGTTGATGGTCGGATCATTGAGAAACCGCGCGGAACCGCCGGCTTCGGCTACGACCCCGTTTTTATGCCCGATGGCTACGACCAGACCTTCGCTGAAATGGGCGATGCGGAGAAAAACAGCATCAGCCATCGTGGCCGCGCAATGCGGAAACTGATTGATTTTTTGAAAGATAAAACGGCGGAAAAATAGTCGGCTTTAATCCAACTCTTTTTTGATTTTCAGTAGCATCTCCTTGATTTCTGTAAGGGATGCGATGATGGTGGCGTTATCGGCCTCTTGGATAAAATTGTTCTTCAGGGCGTCGCGTGCACCCTGGATCGTGTACCCCTTCACCTTGGTCAGGTAGTGGATGGTGCGGATGAGCGCGATGTCGTTCTTGGAGAAGAAACGGTCGCCTTTCTTGTTCTTGCGGGGTTTCAGCACATCGAATTCCTTTTCCCAATAGCGGAGAGTGGAGGCGGGGAGTTGGAAAATCTCGCAGGTTTCCCCCATGCTGTAATACAGTTTTTCCTTCGAATCAAACGATTCAGGCAGCGGCATGTAATCCGGATTGTCGATAAGGTCTGTGGTCATTATTCGTCCTCCTGTTGTTTTCTGCGGCGCTCATCTTTCTCTTTGATGCTTTCGCGTTTGTCGTATAATTTTTTGCCCTTAGCCAAGGAGATGTCCAATTTGGCATATCCGTTTTCATTGATCCACAGCAGGGTAGGCACGATGGTGAAACCGCGCTCGTTGAGTTTGGACAGCAGTTTGCGGATCTCTTTCTTGTTCAGCAGCAGCTTGCGGTCGCGCTTTGGCTGGTGGTTGTTGTAACTGCCGTTGGCGTACTCGCTCACATGCATGTTGTGGACCCACAGCTCGTTGTTCACGAACGAGCAGTATGCGTCCGTGATGTTGGCACGACCCGCGCGGATGGACTTGATCTCCGTGCCGGTCAGCACGATGCCGGCTGTGTAGGAAGTGAGCAGAAAGTACTGGTACTCCGCCTTCCGGTTCTTGATTTCAATCTGTGTGGGATTAGTATTCTTACTCATAATTTCGTTCGGCTGCAAAAGTACAAAAAAAGCGGTGCATCTCGCCGGGAAGATGTGAAATTTGGGAAATATTGTGTACTTTTGCTCCATCTTTTTCGAAAGGTTTCACAACATGTTTTCTACTGATTGCCAATGGTTACACGAATAGTACTTACAGGCGGCCCCTGCGCCGGAAAATCCACCATTCTGAAAAGAATTGAAACCAAATACTCCGCTTTGGATTATGCGGTTTTCACACTCCCCGAGTCGGCGACACTGTTCATTCAGGCGGGGGCCGATTTTCTGACGAAAGATGAGGAACTCTCTTTTATCACGGAAGCCAACAAACTCAAATTCCAGTTGGCAATGGAAGACTGCATGATCCGCATCGCGGAAGCTACTGGCAAACCCGCTTTGCTGGTCTGCGACCGCGGCACGATGGATACCGCCGCTTATATGGATCGGAAAAAATGGCAACGCGTGATGGATTTTGTGGGGATGGATGAAAAACAGCTTTGCGATGACCGTTACGACGCCGTCTTCCACATCAGCACCGCAGCCAAAGGCGCCGAGCAGTTCTACACTCGCGCCAACAACTCCTGCCGCTCCGAATCCCTCGAGCTCGCCCGCGTGGTGGATGACCATCTCATTGAAACCTGGCAACGCCACCCCATCATCCATGTCATCAAGGCCGAAATCTGCTTTGAAGACAAAATCGACAACGTGTTGCACATAATTGACGACATTCTGCAAATAAACCACTAACCCAGTAAGACGCGATTTATCGCGTCTCCACCAGAAAGGCGCACGGCCGTGCGTCTTTACAAAAAAATAAGAATATGAAAAATCTCAGCATGATAGCCGCCGTAGGCGAAAACTTGGAACTCGGATACCAGAACCAGCTGCTATGCCATCTCCCCATTGACCTTAAACATTTCAAAGAGATTACCTCCGGCCATACGGTCCTGATGGGCGATAACACATGGCATTCACTGCCCAAAAAACCACTGCCCAACCGACGGAACATTGTCATCACATTGGATGATGTGGCGTTTTCGGATTGCGAAACCGTACATTCCATTGAGGATGCCTTAGACCTTGTGCGAGAAAAGGATGAAGAGGCGTTTGTGATGGGTGGCGCCACCATGTACCGTCTTTTTTTGCCATACGCCGATAAACTTTATCTTACCCGCATCGTCTCTTCTTTTACGGCCGATGTCTTTTTCCCCGCAATAAAGGAGGAAGAGTGGTCGTTAGTGGAGAATGAGTTTGTGCCGAAAGATGAAAAAAATATGTATGATTTGTATTTTCAAACCTTAATCCGAAAGTAAGATGAAAAAAGTTATGATGTTTCTGGCCGCGGCGATGATGATCGTAGTTGCCCATGCACAAAAACCTTCCCAGTTGCCAGTCCCTGACCTTCCCATTGACGAACGCACCAATTTGGTGACCTATCAGGATGTGGTGAAGCAGGAGGGCACGCCTAAAGTTCTGTATGACAGAGCGATGGAGTGGGTGAAAAAGTATTATAAAAACACCAATGAGGTCATCAAGAAGGCGGATGCCGAAAAATGCGTGATTGAAATGCGTTCCAGTGTGCGCATTTACTCCAAGCAGAAAGATGGCACTGAGCTTCACAAAAACATTGTTTATTATAACTTTAAGTTGGAGTGCCGCGACAACCGCTATCGTTATACGATTACCAATTTCAATGAACGGGCCGCTTCTGCCGCGCCCATTGAGAACTGGTTCAAGACCGACAGCCCATATTGGTCACCATCGCAATACGAATGGCTGACGCAGATTGACGGCCAGATTAAAGAACTGATCAATTCCCTGGAAGAGGGCATGTTGCCTCCGGAGGTTTTTGAGGATGAGTGGTAGAAATCCCATAGTTTTTATTTTAGCAGTAATCCTTCTTTTCTCTTCCTGCCAGAAACCGGTGGGAAAAGTGAGCGTGCATTTCACTTTTTCAGTGGATGGACAAGCGTTGACGCAAGATTCATTGCTGTATCAGAATGCGGCGGGCAACCGTTATGAGGTTACGGAGGCGCAGTATTTCATTTCCGATGTGGTTCTTATATCTGCCGACGGTTCTCAATATGCGATAAAATGCGATAAGTCAGCCCACTATGTGGATGCTGACATTCCCTATACGATGACTTGGGCTCCGGAGGACGAGTTGCCTGCGGGCGCGTATTCCTCCATCAGCTTTGTGTTCGGGCTTGCGCCGGAGCTGAATGTTTCGCATAGCTATACCGATGCGCCGGAGAACAACATGAGCTGGCCTGAAGTGCTTGGAGGCGGCTATCACAACATGAAAATCAACGGGCGATGGATAGGGGAGGATGGCGCGACACACCCGTTCAACCTCCACTCCGGACGGGTGGTGACTGCCGCTGGCGACACAGTGGAAACCTCCTTCGCCGTCACATTGCCTCTAACCCAATTTGTGATTACCAAGAACGGAATTGCCGACATCACCTTGGATATGAATGTCAATCGCTGGTTCTGTTCCCCGTATCTGTTTGATTTTAACCATTTTGGCGGCAGTGTCATGCAAAACGCCGAAGCACAGGAAATCTTGAAAGCCAACGGTTGGGATGTTTTCTCCATAATCTCCAATCGCTAATCTTTCATTTTTCCCCTCCTCTTTTCCTCCATCCTCTCTCCTCTTTTTATACACAATTCCCTGTTTAAAAACAAATTGCGTTGTCGGATACGCTAAAAGCGGAAAACGTATCTTTGCGCAACTTGATAAAATTGTGTGATTATGTATAATGTTGCCGTAATAGCCGGTGGAGATTCCGGCGAATATGAAATCTCCTTGAAAACAGCCGATAACATCTTCAATCAGCTGGACAAGAGTTTGTTCAACCCTTACCTGATCCATTTCAGAGGCGCTGACTGGCATTATACCGAAGAAAACGGGAATGTTTGCCAAGTGGACAAGAACGATTTCTCCATTACCGTACATGGAGAAAAAATCAAGTTTGACGCAGCGTTCATAGCCATCCACGGCACGCCCGGTGAGAATGGTCGTCTGCAGGCCTATTTTGAATTGGTGGGACAGCCTTATACGGGTTGTGGAGTGTTCTGCTCTGCGCTGACATTCAACAAATACTATTGCAATCTGGCGGTGGCCGGTTTCGGTGTACCCATCTCGCCATCCTTGCATTTTTATAACTCTGATCCCATTGACTATGAGCAGATTGAGTCTGTTTGTGGTTATCCTTGCTTTGTCAAGGCGTGTAACTCCGGTTCCAGCGTGGGGGTCACGAAAGTGCACAACAGAAGTGAGGTTGACCAAGCCTTCGCGGAAGCGTTCAAATATGACAACCAGCTGATGGTGGAGAAGTTCGTGCGCGGGCGCGAGTTTACCTGCGGGGTTACCTCCGTGTATGGCGCTCCCCGTGTGCTTGCTGTTACCGAGGTGGTGGCCAGCAACGAATTCTATGACTACAACGCCAAATATACCGCCGTGGGGCACAAACTCATCACACCTGCCGATCTTCCTGCTGAAATGACCCAAAAGTTGAGCGATTACGCCGTTCAGATTTTCCATAATCTTGACTGTCACGGTGTGGTGCGCATTGATTTCATTGTTTCAGAGGACGATGGCGTGCCTTATTTCCTGGAGGTGAACACCATCCCCGGACAAACCGCTTTGAGCATCGTACCGGGTCAGGTTGAATATAATAAATTGGATATTAAAGAGTTTTATACAAAGATGGTGATGGAAGCCCTGACATTTAAGAAAGGGTGAAAGGTGAACGGTGCATGGTACACGGTACACGGTGAAGGGTGAAAGGTGCACGGTACACGGTGAAGGGTACACGGAGAACGGTAAAAGGTGTACGGTGCACGAGAAATGGGTTGGAGGGATTGTAGAATGGTCGTTCGATGGTGTTTTATTCTCAAAAAATCAATAAAGAAAGATAAGAATATGAGAAATATATTGAGTGTCGGATGTTTCCTGTTGGTGTTTGTCGGAATGTTTTCGAATATTTCCGCCCAATACACGGAGGCGGACATGCGCGCCTATGTGGAGCAGTATAAGGATGTGGCCATGGAGAAGATGAAGCAGTACAAGATTCCGGCCAGCATCACCTTGGCGCAAGGCATTTTTGAAAGTGCGTGTGGCAAAAGCCGCTTGGCGACGGATGGGAATAATCATTTCGGCATCAAATGCCACACCGACTGGGAGGGCGACACGATCCTTATAGACGACGATGAGTTGCAGGAGTGTTTCCGCAAATACGACAGCGTGGCGGCATCCTATACAGACCATTCGCTCTTTTTGACCACCCGAAAACGCTATGCCAATCTGTTCTCATTAGACATTCTGGATTATCCTGGATGGGCTCGCACGCTGAAAGCCGACGGATACGCCACTAACCCGCAGTACGCTGACCGTCTTATCAGTTTGATAGAACGGTTTGACATTGCCCGTTTGGACACCTTGTGTTTGGAACAGCAGGGCATTGTTGTGGAACGCCGGCAAAATAATACGCCCATTTCAGAAAACACTGGTGATTTGACCCAGTCTCAACAAGTTCCACCTCCGCAAAAGCCCCATGCCCGTCCGAAAATCGAGTATGTGGACAAAAACCGTGTGGATGCTCCGAATACGGTTGTGGAGACGAAAACCCATGTGGATGCGCCGCCTGCCCAAAATCCTGTATCACAACAACCAACCTCCAATACCAGAATCCAAACCTCTGGCAAATTCAAGGTTTTCACCGCTGATCAGGATTATCCCGCCGTGGCCAGTCCATTTACCTATCGCAAAGTCTTTACCAACAACAACACCTATTTCGTAGTGGCTGAGCCCGGCGACACATACGAGAAAATCGCCACGGATGTGCAGGTGTCGGCGGCCAATCTTCGCAGATTTAACGATGCGGGCAAGGACGGTCAGCCAGTGGAAAAAGAAATTGTCTATATTGAATTGAAAGCCAAGCACAACGATGTGAAGGTGCATATTGTAGAATCGGGCGAGACACTCCGTTATATTGCCCAGCGTTATGCGGTGCAGTTGAGTTACATTTTCAAATACAACGGGATGAATGATCAATCCATCATCCAACCCGGCAATCAAATATGGTTGAAACATTAAAATCAAATGATATGAAACGAATTTTTTGTTTTATAATGGTTTTTGCGGCGGTTCTTATGGTGTGGGGACAACCCGTGCCCGAAAAAGTTATCCGCGACTATGTTGATACGCATAAAGGACTGGCTGTTCAGGAGATGGAGGCATATAAGATTCCGGCCAGTATCACCTTGGCACAAGCCATCTATGCTTCCAAAGCGGGCACGAATCGTGTGGCAAAGGAGGCCAACAACCATTTCGGGATCACTTGCCATGCCAACGAGTGGGTGGGCGACACCTATTATGAAACGGAGGACCGCAGTCCCGACCATTGTTATCGGAAATATGCGGATGTGGAGAATTCCTACCGCGACCATTCGTTGTTTTTGGCGAAGCGCCCCCGTTACGCCTCGCTGTTTGAACTGCCGATTACGGATTACCGGGCGTGGGCGCGAGGCTTGAAAGAGGCCGGGTATGCGGGTAATCCGCGCTACGCCGACACGTTGATTGCCATTATTCAGAAATACGATTTGGCAAAGTTTGATGCCTTTGCAAAACCCGTCTCGGAAAAACCTGTTGAGGTTAAAGAACAGACTCAAAACCAATCAGTTGATAACCAATCGTTGTATAAGAAAGAACATGAAAATGCGGTTAAAGAGGAACCGCGTGCCCAACAAGAGGAGTCTAAAAAGCAGGTGGAACCTGTTGATTTTCCAAAAACCACTCCGAGAACAGTGGACGATGTGCATGTGTTTGTGCTTGAATCTGGCAAAGTGCCTTTCAAGCAAGCGTATTATCCTTATACAAAACGAGCTGTGTATGAAAATAATAAGACGAAATTCATCTTGGCGAAAGCCGGTGACACATACGCGTCCTTGGCTACTTCGTTGCAGATGACGGAGAAAAATCTACGGATGTATAACGATGTGTATGACAATTCCGAACCTGTGGAGGGCGAAGTGGTATATGTGGAGATGAAAAGCACGAAATCGCCAGTGGGTTATCATATTTTAAGTGAGAAAGATACCTATCATTATGTGTCACAGTTGTATGGCGTTCAGCTCAAGATTCTGATCAAGCGTAACAGTGGATCTTTGAAGAATTACAAAGTGGGCGACCGTATTTGTGTGGGATGTAAATAATTGTAAAATAAAATTTTAAGCTAAGCGAATGCCAAAGTCCTTATATCACTTCAATCCAAAGACACTCTCCTTTGAGAAAGTCAAGGTCAGCTTCAAGCAGATGGCCAAGCGACTGCTTTGGGTGTTTGCGAGTGGTATCGCGTTTGCGTTGGTTTTTGTGTGGATAGCGTTTTATTTTGTTGATTCCCCGAAAGTTAAAATTCTGGAAAGAGAGAATAATGAACTGAAAACGGAAGTGGAATATCTGTCCTCCCGCATTGATAAAATGTCGGATGTCTTGTACGATATTGAAGACCGTGATGATAATGTCTATCGTACGATTTTCGAGGCGGATCCGGTGCCGACTTCAGTGCGTTACCCTTTGTTGGTGGAAGACACGCGTTTGGACAGCATGTCGCGCTCGGAGGCGTACAACATGTTGCGTGATGCAAACAAGAAAGCAGACCAGCTGACGGTGCGCTTGGCGGCGCAGTCGAAGTCGTTAGACACCTTGGAGCGTCTTGCCACCCGGAAGTCGGAGATGCTGACTTGCATTCCGGCCATCCGTCCGCTGAAGAACATGCATGAGATCTCGTCCGGTTTCGGTCGCCGCTACCATCCGGTATTGAAAACCCTGCGTGCGCACACGGGTGTGGACATTACCGCCCCAAAAGGCACCCCGGTGTATGCCACCGCCGACGGCACGGTTTCAGGAGAGAATCCTGGCAGCGGCTATGGTATAGTGGTGGTTATTAATCACGGTTATTCCTATCAGACTTTGTATGCCCACCTCTCCAAAAAGGCCGTGCGACCGGGTCAGAAAGTGAAACGGGGCCAGGTTATCGGTTATGTGGGCTCCACAGGCATGGCATCCGGCTCTCATTTGCATTATGAGGTCATTAAGAACGGTCAGAAGGTGAATCCGGTCTATTATTTCAATTCGGATATCACCCCTGAAGAATATAATTCCATCTTGGAATCCTCCAAGAAGGTAAATCAAGCACTGAGTTAGTAGTTAATAGTTAATAGTTTAGAGTTGATAGTTGAGAGATTAGAGATTATAGATAATATTCTATTGTTCATATTGATTGTGGCTGTGGCCCTTACAGGCTGCAAGCCCAAGTATGACCATGAGGGCAAGAAAATCTTCCATTACAACCAGTCTGAAGGCATTCAAACCCTTGACCCGGCATTTGCGTCTGGGCAGACGGTGATGTGGCCCTGCAACCAGCTTTACAACGGGCTGGTGGACATGGATGATTCGTTGAACATCGTGCCATCCATCGCCAAACGCTGGACAATTTCGGAGGATGGATTGACTTACACCTTCTATCTCCGCGATGATGTGACCTTTCACAATACAAAATGCTATCCGTTCAAGACGCCAAGAAAAGTTGTGGCCCAGGATTTTGTGTATAGTTTCTCCCGCATTCTGGATCCTGATGTGGCCTCGCCGGGCGCTTGGATTTTCCAAAAAGTTAAACGGGATAAAGAAGGGAAACCTGCTTTTAAGGCATTGAATGACACTACTTTCCAGATACAATTGGCAGAAGCCTTTCCGCCATTTCTCGGCATTCTGGCTATGAAATACTGTTCCGTTGTCCCGAAAGAGGTGGTGGAACATTACGGCAAGGATTTCCGCAAAAATCCTGTGGGCACGGGTCCGTTTCAATTCCAACTCTGGCAAGAGGGCGTGAAGCTGGTGTTGCGCAAAAATCCTGACTATTTTGAGCGTGACGAACAAGGCAACCGCCTGCCCTACATTGACGCGGTGGCTATTTCCTTTATTGTTGATAAACAATCTGTGTTTATGGAGTTTATGAAGGGTTCGCTCGACTTCATGTCGGGTGTGGAGGCGTGTTACAAAGACGCGTTGCTCACCAAAGACGGGCGGCTGAATCCCGAATACAAGGACAAAATCAAGATGCTGATAGGTCCGTATCTCAACACGGAATATCTGGGTTTTATGTTGAAACCCGGCGATAAGAAGAATCCGTTGTTGGACAAGCGGGTGCGGCAGGCCATCAATTACGGGTTCGACCGTGAGAAGATGATGAAATACTTGCGCAACAATGTGGGCTATCCCGGCACGGGTGGTTTTGTGCCCCGTGGCATGCCCTCGCACGACCCCGCGCGCACGGGCGGTTACGAATACAACCCCAAGAAGGCGGCTCAATTGCTGGCGGAGGCTGGCTATCCCGGCGGCAAGGGACTTCCACCTATCTCGGTGGCCGTGTCCGCCTCCTACGCCGATTTGGTGCAATACATGCAGCATGAGTTGTCGCAACTCGGCATCGACCTGCGGTTGGATGTGATGCAGGGTGCCCAGCAGCGCGAGATGATGCGCAGTTACCAGTTGCCTTTCTTCCGTGGTTCTTGGATTTGCGATTACCCCGATGCGGAGAACTATATGGCGTTGTTCTACTCCAAGAACCTGCAGCCCGTGGGCTCTAACTATACGCATTATGTGAACCCCGCTTTTGACAAACTGTATGAGGCCTCCCAGCGTTGCACCGACGAGGACAAGCGCAACGACTACTACACGCGCATGGATGCCATGCTCATGGCTGACGCGCCTGTGGTGGTGCTCTATTATGACAAAGTCATCCGCTTCACCCAAGCCAACATCTCCGGCCTCGGCACCAACCCCGTGAACATGCTGGATTTGAGGAGGGTGAAAATAGATTAATAGCCAACAATTAAAAATAAAAATTATGCTCGAATATTTCAACGAAGTGCCCTATTCCGTCACGGTATGCGACAAAGACGGTAAGATTTTGGAAATGAATGAAATGGCGGTGAATGTGCTGAGCCATGGCAAGCAGATTATCGGCCAAAACCTTTTGGACTGCCATCCGGAGCCCGCCCGCACCAAACTGGCGGAGATGCTGAAGAATCATAACGTGAATGCCTACACCATCGAGAAGAATGACAAGAAGAAACTTGTCTACCAGTCGCCTTGGTTTAAAGACGGCGAGTTTGCCGGTTACATCGAGCTTTCCATGGAGATCCCGATGGAGATGCCGCATTATGTGCGGAAACCCAAGCAGTAAAGAATTTAGATCTCTGGTTTTGTAGTTTTTAGTACGGTTGTTACGTTATAATAATTGCAACAAAAAATATAGCTATATGAAAAACATTATTACAACAGTGGCACTCTGTCTGGTATGTGCCTTCAGCGTTTTCGCCCAAAATTATTCTACTGTCCAAATCACGCCTGTCAACGGAGTGCTGGTGGTGAACGGAATAAACCAAATCTCCATTCCGAATTACGACCCCAGTGAAGTCCAGCTGGAGCCGATGGCCGGTTCCGTGGCCGTCCCCAACGCTGACCAGATGTACACAGTTGCCGAATTTGCCACCTTGGATGCCGTGTGGAACGCATGTAACGCTTCTGCCATCTGGGCGGACAATATGGTCACCTTGGACACCTATTCAGGACAAGGTATGAATGTCGGTTATGCCGCATTGAAATTTTCAGGCACCCCTAATGCATACGGTTACGCCAAGTTCGACAAAACTGTAGCGGGTGGTTGGTTAGAGTTTGGTTGTTTTACAGATGGCACAGGAGTGGCCGAATGGACAAACACCATTTCCATTTATCCGAATCCGGTGGTGGAAACCATCAACATCCGCAATGCTGAAGGTTCACAGATTGCCATTTACAATATGTATGGCCAGCAGCTGAAATTAGTTGAGAATGCCGATGCCAATACGATGATAAGCGTCGCTGAGTTGTCTTCGGGTGTCTATTTTGTGAAGATTTCCAGCGGAAATAAAGAAAATACGGTAAAGTTCGTTAAAGAATAAGTAATCATACGCTCCCTTCAGGTCGCTGGACTGCCATTGCGATGATGCCCTAACAAATCCTATCCAAATATTACTCTTTCAGCAACTTGCGCTCACGATGACATCCTTATACGCATCGTGCGGGAGGTACGCTACTATTCACATTCATTGCTCTTCCACCAGATCAGAACCAATGGAATTTTCGCATAATTCACCCCAATCACCGAGAATCATTTCACCGTTTCTATCGGCACGAAGAAAGCTGCCGGATCCTTTTTCAGGTCCTCTGGGGTCATGCTCTTGCAGGCTACAATCTTCCCGTTCTTGATTTTCAGCACCGAAACCCCGTCGATGCCGAACGACATGAGGTCGAGCTTGTTGGTGGGGTCGCACAGCAGGTTCGGCACCTTTTCGCGGATGTTGGAGGGCAGCTTTTTCATGGTGGCGGCAGAGACGAGCATCGCTTGGTACTTTCCCGTTATCAGGTCCAAATGCGCACTCAGATAGTCAGTTGCCTGCTCGACACAGTTCCGGCAGCCTGTTGGCAGAATGAATAGGTACTCCCCGTCGCGGATCTTGAAATCCGGGAATGTCTCGTGCATGTAGGACTTGAAAAAGCGGGTATGCCGTTTCAGGTCATTTCCGTTTGTTTGCGCCGCGAGAATGCCTCCGAACAGCAGCAATGTCAGTATTATACAGGTCTTTTTCATTGTATCTCAATATCACAAAACAGGTTTTTTCATCGTCGGACAGCCGTTTGTCGGCTAAGGCAATCCCCTTCGGCACCACCATGAGCTCATGCTTGCTCAAACAGTCGGGCATGTCCATCTCCGCAATCTGCCGGAAAGCGGAATCCAGCACCATCAGAGACCATGGCTTGTCGGAGACATTGTTACGAGTGCCGTCTCTGTTCTCGTAAGGCATCGGTCTGGAAACGGTAATGTAGTACAGGTTCCGGTAAGAATCATAAACCACGCCAAGGTACGAGGTTTTGACACTTTCGGTCCGCGCTAACTCCGAATAATTGTACGTGTTGGCGGTGTCAAAATCCTCGTGGGCATGCCGCTGGTACTTGCTATGGATGTAATGCTGCTCCTGTGTGCCGTCGCGGTGAATAACGTACAGCGAATCAATAAAGGAGTATATCGCCACCAAATCCGTGTCTTTGTTCATGGTGGAGGTGAAGTGGTAGTTGTAGCGTGTGTTGTCCTTGCTGCGGTGGATGGCCGGATAAGTGCCTAAGCCCCGAATCGGATTGAGCTGCCCGTCTTTATACGAAAAAACATGGAACATCGGACGTGAAAACATCCTGATTCGCGTGTCAAGCCGATAGTCGAAGACGTTTTTCAGAAAAGTACAGCAATAAAGCAATCCCGAATCCGAAGAAATCGGCACATAGGAATGAAAATTAAAGTTGTGAACAACCACACTGTACCCGTCCTCTGTCCATAGATTCATTTTGACTGTTTTTTTTACATCTGAATGATTGTCAATAAGATATGTGAGAGAGTCGAAAACGCATTTGTAAATCAGATTGTTTCGGTCGAGTGAAAAATAGTAGGAGAGGTAGCCGGGGCTCTGAAATGTGGAGAAAGGTTTCAGTCCATTTATGCAGTAGTTCAGAACAACCTGTTTTTCTTCCGTATGGAACCAAGTGTTCACTTGCGTTTTTTCAGCAAAGGAGTAGAAAGAACGGGGCATGACAGTTTCGTGCGGGATAGTGAATGTGTCCAACTGCGACACATCCCGCACGTTTTCTTTTTTCCGTTTCTTGACCTTGACTTTCGGGGTGGTGATCTTCGCCTCGTCCTTCACGCAGCGCACACTGTAGCCGTTATAGACCTTCCCGAAGCAGACGTACGGGCAGGGGTGGTTGAAGTTCTCCAAATAGCGGCCCGTGGCGGTGCCGTCGTTTGAGGGCGTGGAACTCCACCAGAAGGATTCTTCGCCCACTTTCGAGTAGTTGCCGGGGTAGCGATAGCCACTGCGGGGCGGACGCACAAACCGTTTGATAATCCGCATATTCTGGGCTGAGAAGGGAACACGGCACTGGTAGCCCTCCGCGACGCAGCCCTGTGTCATGGCCGTCCACTCCGCATCGTCCGGCAGGTGCCAACCGTCGGGACAGACCCCTTGCACGATCGTGGAGGTCGTTCCCGTATCGCGCACCGCTGCCGTCCAGGTGTAGAGTAGCCCGTACTTCCGCACGGAATCTTGGCTGTTGCCGTAGTCGAAATAGCAGGCAACAGTCGTGTCCTTGTCCGCCACCTCTCCCCGTACAATCGGGCTCCCGTCAGCGTAATGGGTCGTCCGCAGGTTCTCCGCCATCCACCGCATCCCGTTGATTTTCAGCGTGCGGTAGCGGTTCCCGTCGCAGTCGCGCACGGTCACGCACGCGGGGAGCAGGAGCGCCAGTGTACAGAACAGGGCGAAAAGTTTTGCGGTGGGGTTCATTTGTTTGTTTTTATTGTGGAGATACTACTTCCCAATGACCGCCTTTGTCGCCGCCAACGCGGATGATGATTTTTTGGTCTTGAAGCTTCTTTATATTTCTTGTAATATTTCTACGGTTTATGCCTATGTATTCTGCCATCTCTTGAGTTGTTATTTCGGCATTATTCCGTATCAGTTCTATTATTTTCTGGGACGTTTTCTGGGACGTTTTCTGGGACGTTTTCTGGGACGTTTTCTCCACACTTTCTACGACGTTTTTCCTTTGGAGCTAGTGATGTGTGGGGAAAGCCATTTTTCCGTCAAATGCATAATAGGCACGGTCATCAGAGCGATAGAGACACCCATGAGCCATAAATTGTCCTTTCCTTCTCTGCCTTCTTCTTTCAGCTTTTTATTGCGAATGCCGTTATAAAGGTAGTACGCCATTCCAATGATTCCGAGAATAAGTAAAATAATATAAATAACTGTGCTCCACATAATTATAAATCTATTTATTGGTTAAGTCACTATTTAACGATATATCCAAAATAAGGTTCATTCAAAATCTACTGCAAAATTACAATATATTTCGAATGGGGGAGGTATTAGTTCAATGATTTTTTCAGCTCCGCCAAACGACGTTGGGCCGTGCGGAGGGAGAAATGCAGGTCCTCTGCCACTTGCTGCGCATTGGCACTGGGATTCTTTTCCAGATAGTCCCGTAGCCGTCTCAAATCTTCGGAAAGGCCTGCATTGTGGCTTTCCACATCCGTTTCGTTGAAATCTTCGTGAGAATAGAGTTCTGGATTCCAGGCTTTTAGATGCTTCATGACCTCTTCCGTTTTTGTGGAATAATAGTGGATGATTTTGTCCTGCCCGTTCACGTTTATGCACAGCGCAGTGTCATTGTAGCGCACGATGCTGTCTCGCATGACAAGGGTCTGGCGGTTGACCCGGATCCAAAGCTCATAAGGAATCAGCTCCTCCAATTCTGAAAGGGTACCGTTTCGATGTGTTGTTTCCCCGTTTTTCAAGATGAGAACAACTCCGTCTGTATCGCAGGAAAAACAGGCAATATCCTTAAAATCAATCAGCTGCTGCTTCCTTTCTGGCGAAATGACCACCAATTTGTCATCGGTGTATGCAAATGTTCGCTCCACGTTGTCGATAACAAAGTAATGGTTCCGATTGATGAGTGCAAACGCATAGATAAACGCCGGAAAGAGGAGGATGGTGGTAATGATGGCCCCGAAAGGGAGAAGCAGATTCACGTGCAAGAACATCAATATAATGAGAATGAGATCGTACAGCATGTATAGGCAAAACGGGAAGTTGTCGATGGTGTCGAACAGGATGGTGTCCCCATCTCTGACCGAACAATGGCGGGTGCTTTTGAAAAAGTTGTCCTTGATTGTCAGATTGAACTCCCCCTTTCCCACATCGAGAGTAAGTGGGCGGAAACGGTGCACTTTTCCGACCAACTCTCCGTCAAGGAACACCAAATACGGGGTGATTTTGAAATAGCCGAACGGCTTTTGCTTGATGGTGACTTGCATAATAGTTGGTTTTATGCGGCAAAGATACGCATTCCCGCAACACCGGCCTCCGCCAAACTCGCGAGAGACGAATTTTGGCGGAAATGTGGTCTTTGATTGCGTTTTTATTCTTTCAGCAATTCGTCGATTTCTTCGCTCAGCTTGTCGTAGCGTTTCGTCACCTCCCGAGTTCTTTTGCGACCAAAGGAGCCATTAAAGAAGCTGCCCCAAATAATCATGGAGAAGAAGGCAATGCGATCGTAAAAAAAGAGGAAAACTTCAAGTACTAGAAACAAAATGATTCCGATAATTCGGATGATGGTGCGTTTGCGCTTCGAGTAGGTCTTTAAACTTTCCCGCAGCGAGAGGAGCCCCTTGCGGCTCTGCACATCGGCCTTCCGAAGACCAACTATGGCGAAAAGGGAATCAACCGCCATCCAGCCAAAATAAAGGTCGAACAAAAGGATGAGCCACCAAGGCCACTTGATGAGAGCGAAGGCGACGGTTGCGGCTATCATGATGACCACCACTGCTCCTGTGAGAAAAGCGTTGAGCCAGTAGAGTTCATTGCTGGACTGTTTCACCGTCTCCCGCCATGCTTCATTATTGAAGGTGCTGTGCTGCTCCACATTCTGCTGCAGGTCTTGCAATTCCTGCTGCAATTCGCTTTTGATGTCTTCGTACTGTTCCATATCTGTTTTGAGGTTTAGTCGGTGAATGATTTGAGTTTTTCGCGTATGCGCACTAAACGCACGCTGACGTTATCGACGGTGATGCCGAGGATGGCGGCAATCTCGTCGTAGGGCAGGTCTTCGAGCCAAAGCAGGATCAGTGCGCGGTCGAAGGGATGCAGTCGTGCGATGCGCTTGTGCAGACGGCTGGCGGCGGGACAGGCCTCCTCGTCGGCGAAGAGGTCGATGTCCATTTCTAATGGCATGCAGTCGGGACGGCGGCGGTGGCGCTTGTCGAAGGTCACGCAGGTGTTCAGCGCCACGCGATAGACCCACGTCTTGGCCGAGCTGCGCCCTTCGAAACTGTCGATGCCCTGCCAGAGGCGTATCAGCACCTCTTGGGCGAGGTCGTCCGCTTCCTGGCGGTCGTTGGCGAAGAGGTAGCACACCGAGTAGATGGTCTGCCGCTGCTCTTGCACCAGCCGCTCGAAGTCGCGTTCTTTCTGTTCTTTGTCTTTTTTCTGCTTCATCTTTCAGACGTTGTTTTTCTTTTGACTACGGAGGGAGAGAAAAACTACACCCAATCCTCAAAAATTTCAGATGGTGCGAAAATACAATAATTTCATTATAGTGCAGGCCGCGCGTTCGGGCAAGCAAAACATCATAGAGGGTTGCGCGGCAAGCGCCACAAGTGCCAAGACCAAAATCCCGACAATTTTGCTATTTTTGCACCTCCAATTCCAACACCACCGCAATGTACCCAAAACCAACCTCCGAAAATGCCGCTCTCATCTATGGTATGCGCCCCATCTTTGAGGCCATTGAGAGTGGCAAGACCATCGATAAAGTCCTATTCCAAAAGGGCTTGCAAGGCGAACTTTTCAAGCAGCTTTTCTTTGAGGTGCGCCAGCATAAGATCCCCTTCCAATATGTGCCGCTGGAGAAGCTGAACCGTCTCACGCGCAACAACCATCAGGGCGTGGTGGCGTTCCTCTCGGCCATTGAGTACAGCAGTATCTTTGATATTGTGCCCACCATCTTTGAGGAGGGGCGCGTGCCCTTCCTGTTGCTGCTTGACAAGGTCACGGACGTGCGTAACGTGGGCGCCATCGCGCGCTCGGCGGAATGCGCGGGCGTGGATGCCATCATCCTGCCACTCAACGGCGGCGCCCAGCTCAACGAGGATGCTGTGAAAAGTTCCGCCGGAGCACTGAACAAGATTCCCGTTTGCCGCCACTCCAACCTCGTGGAGGTGATCCAGTATCTCAAAGACTCCGGCATTGAGGTGGTGGGCGTGACCGAAAAGGCCAACCACGCGCTCTACAACAAGGATATGACTGGGCCGCTCTGCCTCATTATGGGCAACGAATACGAGGGCATCGCCTGGGACTACCTGCGCCATTGCAACGACACCATTACCATCCCGATGGTGGGTACCATCCGCTCTCTTAATGTATCCGTGGCTACGGGCATCACGCTCTTTGAGGTGGTGAAACAACGCAATCCCGTGAAAGAATGAAGAAGATAGGGCTGTTATCGGACACACATGGCTATTTGCACCCCGATGCCTTTGAGTTTTTCAAGGAGTGCGACGAGATTTGGCACGCGGGCGACATCGTGGACGATTTCATCCTTGATGAGTTGGCCGCCATTGCGCCCACCGTGCGCGCCGTGTATGGCAACTGCGACGACTGGGATATCCGTCGGGAAATTCCTGAAAACCAAGTGTTTCAGTGTGAAAAGCATATGGTGGCTATTCGTCACATTGTAGGTTATCCTGGGAAGTACGATTCCAGAGCGTTGGAGCTGATTCATGAGGTTAAACCGACTATTCTTGTGGCAGGGCACTCCCATATTCTCAAGGTTATGTTCGACAAGCAGAACAACCTGATGTTTCTCAATCCTGGGGCGGCGGGACGCTACGGTTTCCACACCCGCCTCACCATGATGCGCCTTAAAATTGACGGTGAGCGCATCTTTGACCTCGAAATTTTTGATGAACCCAAACTCCAACCTGTGAAATGACAAGCGACGAAAAACCAATCATTACGATTCTCGGTCCTACCGCCACGGGCAAGACGCACATCGCGGTGCGTTTGGCTGCCGAGTTGGGTGGTGAGATTGTGAGCGCCGACTCGCGTCAAGTGTATCGCCGCATGGATATCGGCACGGGCAAGGATATTTCCGAGTACCAATACAATGAGCAGTTGGTGCCGTACCATCTCATCGACATTGAGGAGCCGGGTGTGAAGTACAACGTTTACCGCTACCAGCAGGAGGCGTTCAAGGCGATGCGCGACATCCAGAGTCGGGGCAAGCAGGTGGTAATCAGCGGCGGCAGTGGTCTTTATATTGAGGCGGTGCTGTCGGGTTATCGTTTCAAATGGCAGGAGGACAGCCAGATATTGTCGGATCCTGTGCCGTCAGTCATCTTCGGACTGCGGGGCGACCGCGATTTGATTCGCACGCGCATCACCCAGCGGCTCAAAGCCCGCTTGGAAGAGGGGATGATTGAAGAGGTGAAAGCTCTCTTGGACGAGGGCGTGCCTTCGGAGATTTTGATTCGTTACGGACTTGAATACAAATATGTTACACTATATCTTCTGGGTGAAATCAGTTATGAGGAGATGTTCACTTCCCTCAACACAGCCATCCATCAGTTTTCGAAGCGCCAGATGACCTGGTTTCGCCGCATGGAGCGCCTCAGCTTCGACATCCACTGGATAGATGTGGCCTTGTCGGAAGATGAGAAGATGGCGGAGATATACAAAGTGCTGAATCAGTAAATATTTTCCTGTGGATCGCTCGGGAAAATATTGCAGTTCCACCCAAGATTTATCATGATTTATTCGTCTCTAATATTGAAACCTATAAATCATTACCTTATGAAATTCCGACCGATATTTCTGTTTTTACTGTGTGTTGTGTGCTTTCATACGACTTTTGCGCAGCAACTAACCCCTAAAATGCAGAGGAAATTTGCCGAAAAGGTGAATTTGATACCGTTTGTAGGCGAAACCCTGTGCGACAAATCATACGTCTTAAATGTGGACTGGCTGGAGTACCAATGGTGGTTGGAAAAGACTTATGGAAAAGAGTCAGAACAGTACAAATCCTCCGTTCTCGACCTTTCGGAGGCGCGTGCGCTGATGCCAGACTCTATTGCGGTAGTCTATGCAAATCATCCCCAATTCCGCAATCGACCGGTCTTGGGCGTGTCGCCCGAACAGGCCGCAGCTTACTGCCGCTGGCGCAGCGACCGAGTGGCGGAATCAATGCTGGTTCAGCAATTGAAAGTGCGCAACTTCAAGTTCACGACAAGTAGTAATATTTTCACATTGGATAACTATATCGCCCCGGAGGGTGTCCCATTCCTCCGTTTCTTTGTGCCCGACGACATGGACACGCGTTACGGTTTCTACTGCTTTGCGGTGTGGCGGTGAGAGTTTAGATATATGGATTCCTGAATAGAACGACCCTCAGTTTCCCAATCTTTCAACTTCTTTTTCTGTCTTTTAAATATTTCAATCATTTTAATGTCTTATTGAAATAAATTTATATCTTTGTGGCGTAAATTTAAAAATGATTCAAAATGTCGCAAGTATCTATGACTGTGAGGATGGACTCACAACTTAAAACCATGTTTGATGCCTTATGTGCAGAATTCGGTATGAGTGTCAATACTGCCATAAATGTGTTTGCCAGAGCAGTAGTGCAACGGCGCCGCATTCCGTTCGAAATATGTGCGAGCGAGGAGAAGTCTTCGGCAGAACGCATTGCCGCATTCCGCAATATGCGTGCGTGGGCGGAGGCAGGCAATACGCCCGATCTCTCATTAGAGAATATTAACGATGAAATCAGGAAAACAAGAAATCAACAATGAAACATTATGCTGTTTTTGATACCAATGTACTGGTATCAGCCATGATTACAAACAATTCAGAATCTCCAACTGTGAAAGTGATGGAGAAAGTGGCAGATGGTAATATCATACCCATTTTTAATTATGAAATTATTGCTGAATACGATGCAGTCCTTCATCGAAGCAAATTCAATTTACGGGAGCATGACATTGCCAATATGATTGAAATGATTTTAGAATGCGGTATTCCATTCCCGAGAACGAAAGCCATAGAAGAATTTATTGATACTGAGGATGCAGTATTCTATGAAGTGGCATTGTCCAAAGAAGGAGCGTATCTCGTGACTGGAAATATCAAACATTTCCCCAAAGTACCAATTGTGGTAACACCAGCGGAGATGCTTGATATTGTAAGGGATAGAGATGATTTAGAATAAAGTGTTGCGGATTGGGGTCTCCAATTCCTCCGTATCTTTGTGCCCGCCGACATGGACACGCGTTACGGTTTCTATTGCTTTGCGGTGTGGCGGTGATAAGCAACAAAGTTGGATATTAGAATCGTCAAATGTATGGTGTGACCTATGTCAGGTCCGCCACCGTCATGCCCACCGTGGCAATCAGATCCTGCGGGTTTAGTTTGAACTGCAGGCCGCGCACGCCCGCACTGACATAGATGTAGTCGAACAGTTCGCAGGTCTCGTGAATGTAGGTGGGGAATGGCTTCTTCATGCCCACGGGCGAGCAGCCGCCTCGGATGTAGCCCGTCAACGGCAGCAACTCCTTCATTGGGATGAGGTCGCAACTCTTGTTGCCCGTCACCTTGGCGGTTTTCTTCAGGTCCACCTCCTCGTTGCCCGGAATGACGCACACAAAATGGCCGGTCTTGTCACCTTTCAGCACTAATGTCTTGAACACTTGGTCAATATCTTCACCCAATTGGTCCGCAATATGCTGTGCGCCGAGGTCGTTTTCATCCACTTCGTAAGGTATCAACTCGTATTCAATCTTCTTCTGGTCCAGAATACGGCAGGCGTTGGTTTTGTTTATCTTTTCCTTTGTCATGATTCAACTAACAAATTGTAAATCAAATTTATAACACTTCACCCCTTTCACATCCTTCACCTCTTTTACCCCATGTACCTTTATTTTCCTCTTCATCCTCCTTTCCTCCTTTTTTCTCATGCACCTCCTTCACCTCTTTCACCCCATGCACCCTTATTTTCCTTTCATCTCCATCACCGTAATCTCGCTCCTCGTGCCGATACGCATGGGTGGGCCGAAGGTGCCCGAACCGCAGGAGGTGTAGGCCTGCATATTGCCCAGACGGTATAATCCTCGGTTGAACTGGAAGAGTCGGTCGTTGATCCAGATGAGCGGGTAAAGCTGACCGCCGTGCGTGTGGCCAGCCAAGTAGAGATCCACCCCGGCTTTCTCCAAGTATTGGCCGCCGCAAGGGTTGTGATGCAGTACCACAAGTGGCAGATCGCCTTTGTGTATCAGCTCTTTACATACGGATTCGATAGTGGCATCGCCCACGGGCGCGTGCATGGAATTGCCGTCCTGCTCATCGGCGCGCATGTAGTCTAAACCCACAATCTGCAGGCCGTGGTCTTCCACGGTCTCCGTCTCCAAAACATGCACGCCTACTTGCCGCAGCAACGCCTTGACAGAATCCGTACCCACATAACCGTCGTGATTGCCGGCTACAAAATAGACGGGCGCACCCAGTTGTTTCAGCGGTTCTAAAGTCCTCAAGTTGAGGTTGTAAGGGCTTTCAAAACAGTCTCCGGTGAAAAAAATGATGTCTGGTTTGGCCGCATTGACCTTACGGACTATTTTTTGCAGATGATGCTGTCCGCGGAAATGTCCCAAGTGAGTGTCAGTGAGCAGTACGGCGCGCACAGGTTGTTGCAAGTTGGGCAGTTCCACAGACACAGGCGTGAGTCGAGGCGTGAACGCGTTGATTATGCCGCCGGTGCAAATAACTGTGGTAAGAATGCTCACAATGGTCCCAAATATCCGAGGGGAAAAGTGCGCGAACAATTGCACAATGTCCACGACTATCATGATTAGGAGCAGATACAGCAATACTCCTAATAGAGTGCTGAAAATGCAGAACAAAATGTGGCAAATGGCATTGTTTGTCCAAGCAGAGGCCCCGCCAAAGGTGAATACAAAGGTGGCGACCAACAATAGGGTGTATCCGATGTAAAACCAGGTTGGTTTGCACCCAAAAATGAAAGCGGTGCGCCGAGACAAGTACCCAATGGCGATGACGATAGTAGCGAAGAACAGTAGAGGAAACAGATAGTTTTTCATTCAAATTTAAATTTGGTGCAAAAATAAATTATTTTCGCTTTTTTTGTATTTTTGCAAGCTTAAAAAAGAACACTAAGATGTAGTCTTTGTCAGTATTAATCCAATAGTAGAAAGGAGGTTATTCATGGTTGATACCATCAATTTCGGTACCTTCAAATGGCACCATATCACCAATCCGACAGTTGAGGATTTAGATTTCTTGCGGGATAACTTCCACTTTCACCCTTTGGATATTGAAGACTGCTCCAGCTTTGTTCAGCGTCCCAAAATAGATGAGTATGACGATTATTACTTCCTCGTGCTCCATTTTCCGTTGATGGACAAGCGTACACAATTGGTGAAAACCGAAGAGACGAAGATTTTTTGGGGTCAGGATTATCTGATTACCGTTGGAAACTCCCATTATGTGGTTCAAGATCTTTTCAACTACACAAAAATTAATCCAGAACCGGAGGATGAGGATGACATAAGCGGTAATAGTGATGCTGTTTTGTATCATATATTGTACCGTATGATGAAGGAAACCTTCTTGTTGGTGGAACGGATGGGCACGGAAATTGATTATATCAATCGCGAATTGTTCAATAGCAAATCGGAACATTTGATTGAGCAGATTTCCCGCTTCCGTAAGAACATCATCCAGATGAACACCATGTTCCGCCCGCAATTGCGCCTCTTCAATAAATTCGAGTCTGGTGAGATTAAGGGCTTTGCCGATGATATGGAAGATTACTGGGGCAATATCCTCGACTTCTACCAGAAGATGTGGGATATGATTGAAGACTATGGCGAGTTGGTTGATGGCCTCTCCAGCACATTCGATTCGATGCAGACCAACAAAACGAACGAGATTATGCGTATGCTCACTATCATATCCACTATCGTGCTTCCGTTGACCTTCATCAGCGGTTTGTATGGTATGAATGTGGCGTTGCCTTTCGCCTCATCGCCTTTCGCCTTCTGGATTGTGATGGGTATATGTGTGCTGATTTTGGTGTTCTTAGTTGTTTTCTTTATTAAAAAACACTGGTTGTAAAGTTTTGTTTTACAGTATTTGTTGTTTTGCAACCAGTTGGAATGTAATTTTCAGTAAAGATTATGTATAAGGTAAAACTCAATATTGTGGAATTGGAGTGTGGTGACTATCATACTTTAGTGAAAGGGTCAGTCGGAGGCAAACCTATCCGCATGGTATTGGACACGGGTGCCTCGCGCACTTGTATGGATGCGGAATATGCGCGCACGCTTCTTCCTGAATTGCAAACCTCTGTGCATGATGGTGTTACAGCGGGTATCGGCGGTGATGATTTTGAGGTCCGCATTGCCGATATTCCTGATTTTCGCTTGGGTCGTTTCCGCATGAAATGTTATGAGCACATGGCCTTGCTGGATTTCACCTATATTAATTTGGCTTATCAGCGGTTGCATCGGAAACCTGTCCATGTGATCTTGGGCAATGATTTTCTGGTGGCGCACAGGGCTGTGATTGATTACAACGAGAAACTGCTTGTTTTTGAGAAATAATATGGACGGCGAAGGTATCAGTCATAAGATTTTAGGTGTTGACCCAGGCACAAATGTGATGGGTTATGCCATTCTGAACACGCAGCTCAACAAATCGGATGTGGAGGTGATCAGTGTGATACAGATGAAGAAGCTGACTGACCATTATGCCAAGTTGAAATTCATCTACGAGAAGATGAACGCGTTGATTGAGCAGTATCATCCGGATATTTTGGCCATAGAAGCCCCGTTTTACGGCAAGAATGTGCAGTCGATGCTGAAGTTGGGCAGGGCGCAGGGCATTGTCATTGCTGCTTGTCTGCACGCCGGAATGGAGGTTTATGAGTACGAACCCCGTAAGATCAAGCAGTCGATTACGGGCAATGGGAACGCCGCCAAGGAACAAGTGGCTGCTATGTTGTGCCACATGTACCCATTAAAGGATTCTATTGAGTATTTGGACGCCACTGACGCGCTCGCGGCCGCTGTGTGCCATCATCTGCAGCATCGTGTTGTGATAGGCGGAGGAAAGAAATTCAATGATTGGAAATCTTTTATTGCCAATAATGAGGGTCGGGTTGTGAAGTAACCGGAGTATTTGGCACAATTATTGTTGTTTTTATCGTAAAGATAAAAATAAGCTTATGAAACCCAACATTAGTTTGTCAGTTGATAAATCCGTCGTCACGGAAGGTGATGTGGTGGAGTTGAAGTGGTCGTGTGAAAATGCGGAATCGGTTCGTTTTACGCTGGATAATGGCTATAAAGCCAATACCATTGATGTGGAGCAGGCAGGTAGCAAAAAGTTCCGTTTAAACCGCTCCAAAGGGCGGACACATCTGGTAATTGCTGCCACAGCAGGAGGGAAGACCTGGTGTCGATCGGTTCGCGTGCGCGTAAAAAAGATGAAGCCCACCAAAGCGGAGTATGTGCATGATGACATGGGCCACAGGTCTGTCTGGGGGAATGTTATCAGAAATTCGTGGCTTAATTTTAAGAACAAGTTGAAGATGTTGTGGAGCTATCTTCCAGAAAGCAAGCGTTTGGCTTATGTCATTTTGTCAGCCTTGTGTGTGTTGATGATTCTGTCTGCCTTTTGGCCTGGCGTGTTCCGTTGGGGCATGTTTCTGGTGATAGGGTATCTCTTCTGGGTGATATTAAGGAGATAGCATAGCGTGATATAAATAAAAAAAGCCTTACATTTTGTAAGGCTTTTTCTTTGCAGGGGATGAGAGAATCGAACTCCCATCTGCGGTTTTGGAGACCGTCATTCTACCATTAAACTAATCCCCTGTAAAAGAAAGGGCATTATAGCAATGCCCTTTCCCTGTTGTTTTGGTTTGGTTGTGTTCTCTTAGTCGAGGATTTCAGTTACCTGACCAGCGCCCACGGTACGACCACCTTCGCGGATAGCGAAACGGAGGTTCATGTTAAGAGCGATTTCGGAGAGCAATTCAACCGTGATTTCTACGTTATCACCAGGCATACACATTTCAACGCCAGCAGGCAGTGTGATAGCACCGGTAACGTCCGTTGTACGGAAGTAGAATTGAGGACGGTAGTTGTTGCCAAACGGGGTGTGACGACCACCTTCTTCTTTCTTCAAAACATACACAGAAGCTTTGAATTTCTTGTGAGGATGGATGGAACCCGGTTTTGCGATAACCATACCACGACGGATTTCGTCTTTGTCGATACCGCGGAGCAACAAACCTACGTTATCACCAGCTTCACCTTCATCGAGGATCTTGCGGAACATTTCCACACCGGTAACGACGGATTTCAGTTTCTCAGCACCCATACCGATGATGTCAACGGGGTCAGAGGTGTGGATAACACCAGTCTCAATACGACCAGTAGCCACAGTACCACGACCGGTGATGGAGAACACGTCTTCTACAGGCATGAGGAAGTCTTTATCTACGTCACGAGGAGGCAGCGGAATCCAAGTGTCAACTGCATCCATGAGTTCCATGATCTTCTCAACCCACTTCGGTTCGAGGTTCAAGCCACCAAGAGCGGAACCGCGGATAACCGGGGTGTTGTCGCCGTCGAATCCGTAGAAGGACAGCAGGTCACGGATTTCCATTTCAACGAGGTCAAGCAACTCAGGGTCGTCAACCAAGTCAACTTTGTTCATGAAAACAACCATTCTCGGCACACCGACCTGTTTTGCCAACAGGATGTGCTCACGAGTTTGCGGCATGGGACCGTCGGTAGCAGCCACAACGAGGATAGCGCCGTCCATCTGGGCAGCACCCGTTACCATGTTCTTCACATAGTCGGCGTGACCGGGACAGTCAACGTGTGCATAGTGACGAGTAGCGGTCTGATACTCAATGTGAGCGGTATTGATGGTAATACCACGCTCTTTCTCTTCAGGAGCGTTATCGATGGAATCGAATGATCTCACTTCGGAAAGACCTTGGTTGGCCAAAACCGTCGTAATAGCGGCGGTCAAGGTCGTTTTACCGTGGTCAATGTGACCGATTGTACCCACATTCACGTGGGGTTTAGTGCGTTCAAATTTCTCTTTTGCCATTTTTTTATTAATTAATGATTAATATTTTTGCTTGTTTGTTTCAAGTGGAGCCGTTGATGAGAGTTGAACTCATGACCCCATCCTTACCAAGGATGTACTCTACCACTGAGCTACAACGGCTTTTTTTCGTTATGAAAAGAACAACCCATGGGTGGGTTTCAAAAGGTTGGCAAAAATACAATATTTTTTGAAATCACAACCCTTTTCGGATAAAAAAAATTATTTATTCAATAACTTATTGATAATCAACACTAAACTGTCACGCCAATAAGGGATGCTGATACCCAATTCTGTTTTTGTCTTCCGCAAATTGAAGACCGAATAGGCAGGTCTTGGCGCTTTTGCCGGATATTCGCCCGTAAAAATGGGGAATACGGCGCAGGGTTTCCCTGAAATTTCCATGATCGCCTTCGCGAAATCGTACCAACTGATAACACCTTCATTAGCAAAGTGATAAACTTGTATGCCCTTTTTCTCCAGATTGGAGGTCAGGCACAAGAATATCGCTTGTGCCAAGTCGCCCGCGTATGTGGGGCCGCCGATTTGGTCACAGACCACCGAAACCTCTTTGCGTTCATCTCCCAATCGCAACATGGTTTTTACGAAATTGTGCCCGTATTCCGAGTACAGCCAGGAGGTGCGGATGATGATGGCACGGCAGCCGACTTGGGCAACCGCCTGCTCGCCAGCGAGCTTGGATGCTCCGTAAACGGATTTCGGCGCTGGCGTGTCGTCCTCTTTGTATGGATGGCAGCATTCTCCGGAAAACACATAGTCGGTGGAAATGTGCACCAGCAGGCAGTCGTGTGCCTTCGACACTTCTGCCAGATTGCGCACGGCATCGCGGTTCAGCTTGTAGGCCATATCCACATCGTCCTCAGCTTTATCGACTGCCGTGTAAGCCGCCGCATTGACGATGATTTGGATTTGATTGTCAGCAACATATCTGTCAATTGCCGCCGCATCGGTGATGTCCAACTCCTCCACATCGGTGTAGAAAAAACGATATCTTTCTTGATATTCCGCCGCCAAATCGCGCAAGCAGTTTCCCAACTGCCCATTCGCACCCGTGATTAATATGTGATTCATTAGTTTATAGTTAAGAGATAATAGTTGTTATTGTGTTATTTTGGTGTGTTTTCTTTGGTGGTCTTGATTATTGAGGTTAGTAATTTTATGAGCTCGTCATTGTCATTTTTCATTGATTCATATTCTGTCTCTGTTAAATATTTCGCTGAATGAATGACTTCGAGCCAGTAATCTGTTTCACCAGCTTCTTTTAAAGCAATATTCATTTTGCTGATGAAATCCTTCCTACTTTGAGCATACAATCCCTCTCTAATATTAGCTCCTATACTAGTGTCCGATCGAAGGATTTGTTTGGATAATATGGACTCTTTCTTTTTATCCAGTAAAAATCGATAACATTTTGCCACCCTCTTCGCAAAAGCCAAACTCTTATCCCCGACAATACTATCCCTTGCCCTTGCCAAACCTCTATCTCCTATAACTATTATCTATTAATTATTATCTATTATTTAGACTAGCTCAACACTCTCCCGGAACATCGGCACATGGGTCTTCTTGAATCCGGCCTTTGCCAGGTGTCCAGCGTATGCCTTGCGCGCATCGTCCTCGCCGTGTACGATAAAGATTTTTTTGAGTCGGCGGTTGCCTTTTTGGCAGGATAGATATTGGATAAGTTCCTTGTAATCAGCGTGTCCGGAATATGCGTCAATGCGTGCCAACTGGGCTTTCACATCATAGATTTCGCCGAAAATGGACACTTTCTTGTCGCCGCGCATGATTTTGGCACCCAAGGTGGTGGGGGAACAATAGCCGACGCACAGGATGGTGGTCTTCGGATCTTCGATGTTGTTGGCCAAATGGTGTTTGATACGGCCTGCCTCCATCATGCCCGATGCGGAGATGATGATGCAGGGACGGTTGTAGGTGTTGAGCCGTTTGGAGTCGTCAATCGTGCGCACATATGTAAGGTTGTCGAAGCCGAAAGGATCCTTTGTCGTCTCCATGAACTGGCGTATGTCGGCGTTGAAGTTCTCGTCGTGCAAGCGGTAGATATTGGTGGCGGAACAAGCCAAAGGACTATCTACAAAACATTCAATATCAGGAAGATCACCGGCCAGCTTGAGGCGGTGCAATGAATAGACAATCTCTTGGGTGCGGCCGATGGCGAACGACGGGATGAGCAGTTTGCCTCTCCGTTTGGCGCAGGCGTCCTTCACCACCAGCATCAGTTCCTGATCAGCCTCATCGAGTGTGGTGTGGAGGCGGTCGCCGTATGTGGACTCTGTGATGATATAGTCAGCGAAAGGGAACGGTTCGGGGTCCGGAAGGATGCGCTTGTTGTACCGTCCGATGTCGCCCGTGTAGCAGAGGGTCCTCGTTTTGCGGCCTTCCTTGAAGGTGATGTAAATGGCGCCACTGCCCAGCATGTGACCGGTTTCATGGAAACAGATGGACACATCCGGCGTGATGTTGAAGGTGAGTTCGCGCGGGATGCTGATAAACTGTGCCATGCACTCAGCTGCGTCCTTCTCGGTGTAGATGGGTTCGATGGGTTCCTTGTTGATGCGTTCGGTCTTTTTGTTAAATTGCTTGGCATCAGCTTCTTGTATGCGTCCCGAATCGGCCAGCATGATGGCACACAGGTCACGGGTGGCGGGGGTGCAGAAAACCTTTCCGCGAAAGCCCATCTTATATATATAAGGTATAAGCCCCGAATGGTCGATATGCGCATGGGAGAGCAGCAGGTAGTCGATCTCCTTTGGTTCAAATCCCAAATTACGGTTCATACCGTCGGTTTCCAAACCTTTTCCTTGGTACATACCGCAGTCTAAAAGTATCTTGGTGCCCTTGTTGGTGGTGAGCAGGAATTTGCTTCCCGTAACCTCTTCGGTGGCGCCCAAAAAATCCAGTTTCATAGTTCAGGTGTGAAAAAGTGTTAATCTTCGTGTTTGGGCCACACATTGCGCCATCCGTAGAAGAAGCCCAGATGGTAGCGGGCGGCGAAATAATATACCACATGTCTCAGTTTCCCGAACGGCATATAGATGAACAGCAGGGCGCATGCGATGTAGTACAGGACTGTCGCACAGCTGCATCCTGGCCATATCAGGTAAAAGACAGTGAAGAGTTGGAAAGTGGATGTAAGTGCGTTGGAAATATAATCGTCAGGATTGGAAAATCCTTTTAAATCTTTGGATATGGCTCTTCTTATAAGCAGGATATATCCGCAAACGCTGGTCACTGCCAGTGCGGCTGCGATGATAAAACGCAGTATGCTGCCCTCAATCCAGCGGTTAAAGAACGGGAACAGGGAAAGCAGGAATATAAGCAGGCAAAGGAATGTGCCGATATGGAACAACATTCCGGCAGCGTAACCGGGGATGTGCAGGTAGGCCGACTCCTTGTTCTGGGGCAGCATGGCCGTGGTGTTGGCATAGACGATGCCCTTTGTGGTGTCGCCGCTTTTTTCCGACAAGTCGTTGGGCTTGCCGAGACGCACGATGTGAATGAAATGCAAAAACAACCCGCAGAAACAGAAACATGCCGCTGCGATGGCAATGATTTGGAAAACAGACATGATAACCAGTGTTTAAGTGAATTTTTACACGCAACCTTCGGGCTTCGGCAGACCGGCTACACGGCAGGCGCCTCTTGCGGGACCCAACGGGAAGAGTTCGTAAATATCCTTCAATTTCAGACCGGAGGTTTTGCAGATGACACGCACCATCGGGGCGATGCCTTTTTCCTCGTAGTTCTCGCGGATGCAATGGAGGATTTTCCAGTGGTTCTCCGTCAGTTCGTTGATGCCGTCAACCTTGGCGATTTCAGCTGCCAGTTCTTCGGTCCATTCCTCGGGTTTCAGCATGAAGCCGTCGCCGTCCAATTCGTAGGTTTTACCTTGAAAATCAATGTTTGCCATATTGTAAACAGTTTTTTTTAATCCAGCGGCAAAGATACAAAAAAATAGGAAATGATATAGCAGTTGACCTGGTTAATAATAGATTCCGCTCACGCTTGCGCGTCTCGCGGAATGGTGCGCGGCCACCCAGGTAAAGGAGGGAAAAATGGGCGGCAGAAAGTTGGTGCTGTGTTTGGAATGCCCTCTAATGCCGCCCATCTTTCCCAAAAACACTTCAGTGCGTGCACCATTCCGCCGTGAACATAGTGAACGGCGGAATCCAAATCAATAGATCATTATGTTGGGTCATCTTCTATATCATTACCAAAATAAATTAATCACTTTGATATATCACCTATAAAATAACCGAATCGTCCCGTTTAGTCTTGTTAATCCATCATTTTCCAATATTACTGTAGCTTCAGCAGATGCAAATTTCTCAGGTGAAGTCACAAATTTTCCTATTTTTGCATTCTAAATTTTGATTAAATGGATGCTATTGAAATTATCGGAGCATGTATAGGATTGGCGTATCTCTATTTGGAGTACAAGGCCAATGTGTGGCTGTGGCCTGTGGGTATTTTGATGTCGCTGTTCTATGTGGTGATTTTCTTCCACGGAAAGTTTTATGCCGATGCGGCGGTGTATCTGTACTACATCGGGGCCAATACATATGGATTGGCGGCCTGGCTCCGGAGCTCCCGCAGTGGCTCGGATTCCAGTGCCTCTTCTCCGATTATCCACACGCCGAAAAAGCAAATACTTCCACTGGCGCTTGTGTCTGCTGCCCTGTGGTTGATAATCTTCCTGATATTGCACAACTTCACGGACAGTCCAATCCCCTGGGGCGACGCCTTCACCACCTCGCTCAGCATTGTGGCCATGTGGATGCTCGCCCAAAAACAGCTGGGACAATGGTTGCTTTGGGTGGTGGTCAACGCTGTGTCGTTGTGCTTGTACCTATGGAAAGGCTTGTATCCCACAGCCGTGCTCTATGTGGTCTATACCGTTGTGGCTGTGATGGGTTATTTCAAATGGAAAAAAGAAATGGGAGAACCGGTTACGGATGCGTCGCCAGATAGTGCCGAATAATGGCTTCCGGGTCACGAATGCTCTTTTGCAACCAGTCAAAATAGAGTGCCTCCCGCTCGTCCTCGCCCAGATGCCAGTCCACATCAGAATGGCGTAACCGTTCCGAAAAATTGGACAGGATGATGGCCGCCGAGTTGGAGATGTTGAAACTCTCCGTGAACCCGTACATCGGAATCAGGGCGTTGCAGTCGGCGTATCGCACGGCCTCCTCCGACAATCCGGTGAGTTCGGTTCCGAAAAGAAAGGCTGTTTTCCGGTCAATGGGCAGATCCTGAATGGTGGTTTTCTTCTCATCGGGCAAGGTGGCAACCACGGTGTATCCTTTCGCATGCAAATCGTCGATGCATTGTTTCATGTTGTGCTCCGCGTGCGGGTAATGGTGCAAGGTCAGCCATTTGTCAGCACCCATGCTGATGTCCTTGTGGATTTCAAATTCATTGCGGTTTTCCACAATGTAGGCGTCTTGGATGCCGTAGCATTCGCAGCTGCGCATTACCGCGCTGATGTTCTGTGTCTGGTAAAGGTCCTCTAGAACGACGGTGATGTGGCGGGTACGGTTGTTCAACACCTCTTCCAGCCGTGCCTTACGGGGTTCGGTGACGAATTGGGACAGGTGCTCGATGAGTTTTCTCCGTGTTTCAGTATCTGTTATCTGTATCATAGTCTAGAAAAACAAAAAAGCCCTCCGAAAAGGGCTTTTTTATAATGTTGAGATTCAACAATTAGAATTTCAAGCCAGCACCCGGTTTGAATTTAACAACTTTCTTAGCGGGGATGGTGATAGCTTTGTTGGTTCTCGGGTTGTGGCCTTTTCTCTTAGCGCGTTGTTTCACTTCGAAAGTACCGAAGCCAACCAAAGAAAGTTTGCCACCCTTTTTCAAGGTCTCACCCGTAGCGCCCATGAAAGCGTCGAGAGCGTTCTTAGCTTGAACTTTTGTCAAACCGGCTTTTTCAGCCATTGCATTGATCAATTCACTTTTATTCATAACTTTTAATGTTTAAAAAGGTTAATGTGATTTTTATGGCGCAAATTTAATAGTTTTTGAAAAAAAACAACAGTTTTTTTCAAGTTGTGTGTTTTTTAACTATCCCTGTTTAAAACCGCAAAATATTCTTTTTAAAATTACACTAAAATAATCTCAATGTGTAATTTTCCCTTCTAAATCCTTGCAGGAAAAATGAGGTTTCAAGCCGTTTTTTGCCCTCTAATTGTAGTATTTCAACGGAAATGTCGTTGTTTTTAGTTGAAACAAACAAGAATTTGTCATCTTTCAGCGTGATTTCGCCAGGGCTTTTCGTGCTCTTTTCATCGGTGATGGAGCAGGCGAGGATTTTCACGGAAAGGTCTTTTCTCTCTTCGGGCGAGTTCCCCAGGAAGGTGATTCTGGAGAAGGCAGCGGGGTAGGGGGAGAGTCCGCGGATCTTGTTATAGATGTTCTCGGCGGTGTCGTCCCAGTTGATGAGCATGTCCTCTTTGAAGATTTTCGGGGCGGGTTTTAATGCACCATCTGCGTTTTGTGGCTTCGGCGCGTAGTTTCCGCTTCGCAGGTCCTCGAGTGTCTCTACGGCGATTTCAGCTCCGGCGCACATGAGTTTGTCGTGCAGCGTGCCTGCGTTGTCTGTCGGGGTGATGTCCACCTCCGTCTGCCGGATGATGGCGCCGGTGTCTGTGTGCTCGTCCAACAGGAAAGTGGTGACGCCGGTTTTGGTTTCCCCGTTGATGATGGCCCATTGGATGGGCGCCGCGCCGCGGTACTGAGGCAGCAGGGAGGCGTGCACATTGAAGGTGCCTTTCGGGGGCATCGCATACACCACCTTAGGCAGCATGCGGAAGGCCACTACCACAAACACTTCAGCATCAAGCGCTTGTAACTGCTGCACAAAGGCGTCATCCTTCATCTTTTCGGGCTGCATCAGAAACAGGTTGTGCTCCAGCGCATAGTTCTTCACATCGGAGAAATGTATGCGTTGTCCGCGTCCGGCGGGTTTGTCGGGCGTGGTGACCACACCTACCACGTCATGTCCGGCCGCGATGATGCGGTCAAGCACGGTGACGGCGAATTCCGGAGTGCCCATGAATACTACTTTCATTGTGCGGTGTGTTATTTGGACAGATTTTGTTTCAGTTCGAGCATTTTCAGGCAGCTTACGGCACCTTCCACACCCTTGTTGCCGTGTTTGCCGCCGGAGCGGTCCTCGGCCTGCTGCATGTCGTTGGTGGTGAGCACGCTGAAAATAGCGGGTTTGCCGTGTTTCAGTCCCACTTCCATGATGCCGTGCGCCACTGCTTGCGCGATGAACTCGAAATGGCGTGTCTCGCCTTGTATGATGCAACCTATGCAGATGACGGCGTCCACATCCGTGGCGCGGAACAGCATGTCGGCGCCGGAGGGCAGCTCATAACTGCCGGGCACGTGATGTACTTCAATGTTTTCTTTGCTGACACCCTGTTCTACCAAGGTATCATATGCCCCTTTTAACAGCGAATCGGTAATGTGGCTGTTCCATTCACTAACCACAATACCGATTCGTAAGTCTTGAGCAGAATTAAATTTAAAAGGAGCGAACTCGGATAAATTCTTCTTCTTCTCGGTCATTATTTGGAAACTTTGGCCTGAGCTCTTTCCACATATTGGGCGATGCTCATCTTGTTGTATTCGTTGTAGAATCTGTTTTCAATTTCTTTATAAGCGTTAAGAGCGTCGTTCCATTTCTCTTTTCTCTCATACATTTGGCCCAATTTGAAGAGGGCGGTGGGAGCGTAGAGCGGATCTTTGCTCTTGGCGGCTTTCTGATAATATTTGATAGCGGTTGCTTCGTCGCCCTGCTCGTCGTAGAGGTCACCGATGGTCATCTGGCAACCGTACCACAGAACATCTTCTTTCTTTTTGAACTTCTTCAGATAGTCCATGGCGTTGTCCTTCTGGCCGAGTTTCAAGTAGCTGAGACCGGCGTAGAAGTTGGCGGTGTTGGCGGTGCGGGTGAGTTTGTAACCGTCAGCGATGGAGAGGAAACCGTCATTCTCGTCGTCACCTTCAAGAGCGAGGTTCAGCGAGGTGGTGTCGCCCAGCATGAACAAGCTGATGGGGCGCACGATTTGGGCGGATGCCTCAGCGTTTTTCTTCTGGATGTAGAAACGGTTGAAGGCGATAACCGCACAAGCGATAACCAGCAGACCGATAATCACACCGTAAATGATGTTCTGATATTTGTTGAAGAAAGCTAACGTCTTTGTTACGAAGTTCTCTTTTTCAGCTTCTTGGTTTACTTTCTTGGAACCTAATTTTTCGTTGTTTGCCATAATTCTTTTATTCTATTTTTTGAGGGCGCAAAAATACACTTTTTTTTGAAGAAAAGGACAGGTTTATTCCAAATTGTTTTTATTCGGCAGAATTTCCTTCAGCCAGTCGCGGAAAAGTCTTAGATAAGCTCTCCGGAAGATGTGCCGGAACATGTATTTGTCCTCGCTGGTGTTTTGAACAATCTCTTCGGGATGCGTTAGCGGCATGATCGGGTAGGCGTTGCGTTTGAGGCGGCGCAGTTTGCGCTGGTTGCCTTTCTCCTTGAACCCGATGTTGGTGGTCAGGTTCAGGTAGGGGGTGATGCTGATGCCCTTGTGCGCCCAGATATGCAGATTGTACTGGTAGTCCCAGTAGGTGGTGTTGAGTTTTTTCAGACTGGTGAACCGGTGGACCCAATATGCCTTGTGCTTCGTCCTTTTCATGTAAGGATCCACAATTTCCGGAAAGTCCGAGTTGTTGTACTGGTCCATGGAAAGCGTGAAGTCGTTCATGCGGTTGCGCCAGGTGGCGAACCCCCATGTGGAGGCGTAGGCGGAGAAGAAGTAGGAACTTCCTCCGTTCTTCATGCGCTTGCGATAGCGTTTCCGGCTCCGGTGCCTCAAATAGGTGCCGCCGATGCTGAAAACACGTTCATCGTTCCTGTATTTGCTTAACAGCTCTTCGCAATAGGGGAAGAAATCATAACTGGGAAGGGTGTCCTCAAAGAGAATGACGCCCTCTTCCTCCTTGCTGAAAAACCACCGTAGGGCGGTTTCAATCATCTTGTTCTTTCCAAGATGTTCTTCCTGCCACAAATGCTGCACTTGGCATGGCCATTCGGGCTGGATGACGCTTTGCGTCTGATAGACATGCAGACGGTCCAGCATGTTGCCGGGTTTGGGGCCGTCGCCGGCCACATAGAGCTGCATGGGTTGTACGGCCTTCAAAATCTGGAAGACCTTGTGCGTTTCTTCTACCCGATTGTAGAGGATAAGCAATACAGGAACCTTGAACATATTATTTGAAATTTAGCACAATTCGTGGATAACCAGACCGGAACGGAGTTTCGGCTCGAACCAGGTGGTCTTGGGAGGCATGATGTTGCCTGTGTCGGCGATGTCGATGATCTGCTGCATAGAGACAGGATACAAAGCGAAAGCCACTTTCATCTCACCGCTATCAACACGGCGTTTCAGTTCGCCGAGACCACGGATACCGCCAACGAAGTCGATGCGCTTGTCGGTGCGGAGGTCCTTGATGCCCAGTATCTTGTCAAGAACAAGATTGGAGAGGATGGTGACATCCAGAACACCAATGGGATCGTTGTCGTTGAAAGTTCCAGGCTTAGCGGTTAAACTATACCAAACACCCTCAAAGTACATGGAAAAGTTGTGCAGTTTGTTGGGTTTGTACGGGGTGCTGCTTTCGCAATGACAGGGCAGTTCACACTCGCATTTGCCGCCGTCCTTCGTACAGTCGCATTTGCACTCAATGTCGAAGTTCTCGGCCAGTTTGGCGAAAAATTCCTTTCCGTCCAAACCATTGAGGTCTTTCACCACGCGGTTGTAGTCGATGATGTTAAGTTGATTGTCAGGGAAGATCACCGTCATGAAATAATTGTACTCCTCTTTGCCGGTGTGGTTGGGGTTGTGTTCCTTTTTCTCTTGTCCCACGAGTGCGGCGGCGGCGCTGCGGTGGTGGCCATCGGCAATGTACATGGCGGGAACCTTGGTGGCGAACAACTCAACCAGCTCGTCAATGAGCTTGCGGTCGTCGATAACCCAGAAACGGTGGCCGAAGCCGTCTTCCTTGGCGACAAAGTCATAGATGGGCTTGTTGGCGGTTACGGAAGTCACGATCTCATCGATGCGGGCCACGGCGGGATAGGCGAAGAACACCGGCTCCACATTGGCATTGGTGATGCGTACGTGTTTCATGCGGTCTTCCTCTTTGTCCTTACGGGTCAACTCATGCTTTTTGATGATCTTGTTGACATAATCCTCACTGTATGCGCAGGCCACAATACCGTATTGCCATTTGGCGTTGGCATCCGTGGGGTTCATGCTTTGGGCGTAGATGTAGAGTTTTTCCTCATTGTCCTGAACCAACCAGCCGTAGTCTTTAAAACTGTTGTAGTTTTTGACAACTTGAAGATAGACTTCGGGAGAGTGTTCGTCGGTACCTTCGGGAAGGTCGATTTCAGCTTTCGTTACGTGGAGAAGACTGTAAGGATTACCTTCACACTCTTGGCGTGCTTCTTCGGAGTTTAGAACATCATAAGGACGAGAGGCCAGTTTTTCAACGATGTTGACGGGCGGCCGAAAACCCTTAAACGGTTTGATGATACTCATAATGGTATGTATTTTACTATAATATGTTTGATTGCATTTTTTGCGGGGGCAAAGATACAAAAAACACTGATTATCCCAAACGCTCCCAAATGTAAATAAAAATCGTTATTTTTGCCGCTTTACTTTTTATAAGATGGAAAAGTTACGAATGGTGGATTTGTACGGTCAATACCGTAAGATACAAACTGAGGTGGACGATGCTATACGGACGGTGCTCCACCACACGGACTTTGTGCGCGGAACGGCTGTTTCGGAGTTTGAGACGGCTCTGGCTCATATTACGCACTCCAAACATGTGGTCACCTGCGCCAATGGCACCGACGCGCTCCAACTTGCGCTGATGGCGCTGGATCTCCAACCCGGCGATGAGGTGATTACCGTGCCGTTCACATTCGTGTCCACACTCGAGGTCATTGTGCTGCTCGGACTGAAACCCGTACTGGTGGATGTCAATCCCAACACTTTCGTAATGGATGTAGAACAGTTGGAAGCCGCCATAACACCCAAAACCAAAGTTGTCCTACCTGTGCACTTGTTTGGCCAATGCGCTGATATGGAGCGTATTATGACTATTGCCCGAAACCACAATCTGTATGTGGTGGAAGACGCCTGCCAGGCCATCGGTGCGGAGGTTTCCTTCTCCGACGGCACCGTGCGCCAAGCTGGCACTATCGGCGATGTGGGATGCACCTCGTTCTTTCCTTCCAAAAATCTGGGTTGTTTCGGCGATGGCGGTGCGCTTTTCACCCAAAATGATGAGTTGGCTGCCAAGTTGAGACAACTGGCCAATCACGGCATGTCGCAGAAGTACTGCTACGCGCGTGTGGGCCTGAACTCGCGCCTCGACACGCTGCAAGCTGCCATTTTGCAAGTGAAACTCCGCCATTTGGACGAGTACATTGCCGCCCGCCGCACCGCCGCCGCACAATACAACGCCCGCCTACGCCATGCCGGGAATCTCCGGACTCCCGCAACCGCACCATACTCCACCCATGTTTATCACCAATACACACTCCGGATACTTGACGGTAGCCGCGATGCACTTGCAGAACAACTGGCCGCCCATGATATCCCTCACGCCATATACTACCCCAAACCGCTACACCTGCAGCAGGCCTACCAACACCTCGGCTACCACGAAGGCGACTTCCCCGTGTCGGAAACGCTCTCCAAAGAAGTGCTCTCCCTGCCTATGCACACCGAACTCACCGCCGACCAAGTCCAATACATAACGGAACAATTAACAATTAATAATTAAAAATAGAAAATTCTCAATCCCTTACTCTTTACTCCCTTACTCCTTTACTCATAATTCCAAATTCCCCATTCACCCCTTTAGCCCCATTCACCCCATGAACCCGTTCATCCACCCCACCGCCATTATAGATCCCAATTGCCAAATTGGCGATGGTACTAAAATTTGGCACTTTTCGCATCTTATGCCCCATTGCAAAATAGGCAAGAACTGCAATCTTGGTCAGAATGTGTTTGTGGCCGAGGGTGTTACGATTGGTGACCATGTGAAGGTGCAGAATAATGTGTCCATTTATGCGGGTGTTGAGGTGGAGGACGATGTCTTCTTGGGTCCGTCGATGGTTTTTACTAATGTGCTGAATCCCAGGAGTTTCATTGAGCGGAAGTCGGAATTCAAAAAGACGCTCGTGCGCAAGGGTGCGACCATAGGCGCCAACGCCACCATTGTGTGTGGCAACAGTATCGGCCGCTACGCGTTGGTTGGCGCCGGGGCGGTGGTCACCAAACCGGTACTCGACTATGCCCTGATGGTGGGCAATCCCGCCGTGCAAATCGGTTGGGTGAGTGAGTATGGGCACACCCTGTCTTTTGATGAACAGGGTAGGGCGGTCTGCCCCGAAAGCGGCCAACAATATCGGTTAGAACAAAACAAGCTGGTGAAAATAGAAAATGTTTAATGAGTGGTTTTGTCGGTTGCGCCTCCTCGGAGTGCTTTTGCTCCTGCTGGTTCCGGGCATGTTGTTTGCCACACACCAGCGTGCGGGTGAAATCAGCTATACATACATTTCGGGGCTGACTTACGAGTTTACCATCACCACCTATACCTACACGCCCAGCCCCGCCGACCGTCCGCAGATTGATGTCAGTTGGGGCGATGGAACCACCTCAACTATTGATCGTTATCAGAAAATCAATCTGGAAAACAATATCAGCAAAAATGTGTACATAACGCAGCATACCTTTTCCGCTGTGGGCACATTTCATGTCACCTTTGAGGACCCTAACCGCAATGCGGGCATCATCAATATCCCCAGTTCGGTGGAGATCCCCTTCTTCATCGAAACCATCGTGGTTATCAATCCCTTTATCGGAGGGAACTCTTCTCCTCAGTTAATGACACCGCCCATAGACAACGGTTGCACCAATGTTATCTATTACCACAATCCAGGCGCTTACGATCCTGATGGCGACAGTCTTTCCTACAGTCTTATCAACTGCCGTGGTTACGACGGGGAAGATATTCCCGGCTATTCAATGCCATACGCTTCCAATTCCATCACGATAGATCCGGGTACGGGAGATTTGATTTGGGACGCTCCTACCATGGCGGGCGAGTATAATATCGCTATTCTGATTCAAGAGTGGCGCAACGGCGTGATGATCAGCAGTATGGTGCGCGATATGCAGATTACCATCGCGCCATGCAATAACCAACCGCCCGTGATTCTGGTGGATGATACATGTGTGCTGGCAGGCACGCGTTTGGTGTTGCCGGTAGAAGTGCACGATACCACATCCACTATGGTGACTCTTACTGCCACAGGCGAATTGCTGTATTTGGATAATCCCGTTCAGTTTATGACCATCACCGACAGTGTGCCCTTTACCACCTCTTTGGTGTGGAATACACAGTGTGAACATGTCAGGATAGCGCCTTATACGCTGATGTTCAAGGCACAGGATAATGGTCCGCAGGTGGAGTTGGTCTCGTTTCGCACGCTGCATGTGCGCGTGGTGGCTCCGGCGCCCGAGAATCTGCAGGCGCAGCCAGTGGCCAATAGCGTGCGCCTGAAGTGGTCGCCCGACTCCTGCCCCAATGCCGTGGGCTATGATGTTTATCGTCGCGACGGCAGTAATCCTTTTGATCCGGAATACTGCGAAACCGGAATGCCCGCTGGCGCCGGTTATTACTGGATAGGCACGACCAACTCGTGGGATGACACCACTTTTGTGGATGACGGTTCCGAAGTGCCGCTCTATCATGCCCACGATTACTGTTATCGTGTGGTGGCCCGCTTCCCCGACGGCGCCGAAAGCTATGTGTCCGATGAAGTGTGTGTGCATATCATCGCCGACGCCCCGCTGATAATCAATGCCGATGTGGTGACTACTGATAGTGCGAACGGAACCCTGAAAGTGCGGTGGCTCGCTCCGCCGGAGATTGACTCCGTCGCTTTTCCGCCGCCATACCACTATAATCTGTACCGGTACAATGCCCAGGGAACAGATTCTGTTCTGCTGTTTTCCGCACCACTGCTTTCCACCTCGGACACAGCTGAATATCTGGATCATGATTTGAATACGCAGGATTCCGACTACACATACCGTGTTCAGTTCCGTACCGCGGATACACTGGTGGAAACTTCCGACCCTGCCACTTCCATCTTTATGCGGATTACCCCTGCCGACAAGCGACTGAACCTGTCTTGGTCGGTGCGGCAGCCCTGGAACAATGTGGAGTATGTCATCTACCGCTTGGATGAAGATTTGCATGTTTGGGATTCCATTGCCGCCACGACAGCCACCACATATACGGATGTTGGGTTGGACAATGAGAAGGAGTACTGCTATTTTGTGCAGGCAAAAGGTTATTATTGGCTTCCGGATACGATAGGTCCGTTGTATAATCGTTCGCAGCGAACATGTGCTTCGCCCATTGACAACGAACCCCCGCAATTGCCCGAATTGAGCATCACAACCGATTGCCATACGGTGCTTTACTCATGGCGGTTCGCTTCCGACTCGGCGGCGCGCGATGTGCACACCTATTATCTCTATTACAAACCCACACTGGAAAGCGAGTTTGTGCAGGTGGTTGCCTTTAACAGTCAGGATAACTGCTGGGCCTATCCTTGTGAGTATGAGTTGGGCGGCATGGGTACGGTAGTGGGTTGCTTCGCCATGAAAGTGGCTGACTCCAACCATAATATATCCGCTCTTTCCGATACGGTATGCATCGATATCTACGATTGTCTGGAATATAATCTGCCCAATGTGTTTACACCAAACGGCGACGGCATCAATGATGTGTATGGCCCTATTCCGCCATATCAGGGTGTTACGCGAGTGGAGATGGAGATCTTCAACCGTTGGGGCCGGCGCGTGTTCCGGACTTCCGATCCGGATATCCTTTGGGATGGCTCCGATGAAAGTACGCACCAACCTTGCTCCGAAGGTGTCTTCTATTACAGTTGCGAAGTCTATGTGCAAACCCTCACCGGAGAGTATTCCTATCCGCTCCACGGTTCTATTACCTTGATTCGATGAAAGGAGTAAAAGAGGAAAAGAGGAAAAGAGGGTGTTAGTTAATGCTTTGCTTGTTAACATTTTCATTCTCTTTTTTTTCCATCTTTTTCAAACGATTTGCGCAAGATGTTTTAAAAGCGGTTAGCATTATAGATACCTCAGAAAAATGTTCTTTTAAGGAATCTAATTCTGCATTAGGTATATAATGTAGTTCAACAGCAATTAGCAGTTGGCTATAAACTTCCATTAGGGATCCGTATGCTATTTCAATGAAATGTATTCTCTCTTTTAGTGAAACTCGCCCATTCCCTTCTGCTATATTTGATGGCACAGATATGATGGCTCGTCTAATCTGATCACAAAGAGCATATCTCTCAACCGATGGAAAATCCCGGAGTAATCCATAGACGGAAACGACCAATCTTTTAGCTGATTTCCAAACATCTAAACGTTCAAATGAAAAAAGTGTATTTTGCATAATGGTTATTTTTTTGCAAAAATATAAAAATATTTTAAGAAAGTAATAAAAAAGATTAAAAACAATTTCATTTTCCTCTCTCCTCTCTCCTCTCTTACTCTTTTCCTCTCTTTTCTCTTACCAATACAATATTTCCCCTGTCTCTTCGTTTAGTTCATAAACTTTTTAATAATCCGCTATTATGAAAAACAATAAAGTAACTGTTGCCGTAATTCTTGGCATTTGTTTCGTGTTGGCCGCTATTGCAGTCGGTATTTTCTATTATCAGTCGAAAAAACCTTCCAAAACTGTTTCAGTTGTTGGTTTGGCGGAAAAAGACTTTACATCCGATCTTATCGTATGGAATCTCAGGTACGATGTGTTGGACATGGACATGAAAACTTCCTATGCGCTCATTAAGAATCAAAACAAGATTGTGAAAGAGTTTTTAAGCAGCAAGGGTATCAAAACGGATGAGATTGATTTCAAAAACATCTCCACAAAGCCTAAGTACGATTCCCATTGGGAAAACGGACATTGGGTGGAGAGATTTGAAGGGTATGTTTCGGAGCAAAGCATTCGTGTGGAGTCGAAAGATGTGGACAAAATTGAGAAGATTATCCGTGAGATTTCTGAGCTTTACGATCAAAACATCAAGATTTCCAGTGATGATCCTGAATATTACTACACCAAACTTTCCGATTTGAAGTTGGAGATGCTGGCACAGGCCTCCAAGAATGCCCGCGAGCGTGCGCAGACGGTTACGGAGAATGCTGGCGGCAAACTGGGCGACCTGAAAACCGCCACCACTGGCGTTTTTCAAATCACAGCGCCCAATTCTTCCGAAGATAGTTATTCTTGGGGTGGTGCGTTCAACACTTCCTCCAAACAGAAGCATGTCAGTATCAACATGCGTCTTACCTATTATGTGAAATAGTCCCAAATAGTTTTTTAAAGTGAGGGTTGAAAAGAATATTCTCTTTAACCCTCACTTTTTTATTATAACAATATGATTATTAGTGTTTTATGTAAAAAATCAACAGGGTGGGGTAAAATGAAATTTTTAGTATCTTTGTCGCGTTTTGAAAGGTGAAATTAATGAATTGTTTGCCGGTGCTTTGGTGTTCAAAGACTTCCGCTAAAGTCATCGCAAATAATTTGCAATACAAATCAGAAGTCTTAGTGATAATAATTATGAAGAAAGTATTAGTAGTATTTGCGGCGGTTGCTTTGTTGGCAACAGTTGGAACATCCTGCGGCAAGGGCTGTCATTGCTATGCCAAGACAGACATCTATCATGTGGCCCCTGTTTTTGAAGATGAAACCATGAGTAAGGCTGATTGTGATGCCAAACAAGCTGAGCTCAACGATGAATGGGGTGCTAACTTGTACAAGTGCAAATAGTCTTTAGATTTATTTTCTTAAAAAAGACGGCTGATATTTCAGCCGTCTTTTTTTGTCTGTGACAGCCTTGGGTGTTGTTGTCAACAAAAAAATGGGGATGGTTTACAGCCATCCCCATTGGTTTTCTATGAAGTTGTGCGCTTAATTGTTCTTCACGCAGCGCACGCTGAATCCGTAGTACTTTGAGTTAGGATATACATACCACATTGAGCAGTTGCAGTCGGCCATATGGCAGGTGGCTTCGGCGTCGTTGGTGGTAGTGGCGGACCAGAAGTATGCGTTACCGAGCAGATTCTCGTATCTGTCTTTGTCGGCGTTGTATTGGCCGGCAGGTAACATGGTGAATCCGGTGCTGTTGTCCGCATTGTTGATCAACCAGTGGTCGGTGGCACGGAGAGCGCTGAGGTCGATGTTGCTGATGGCAGCGAAATCGTCATCGTCCGGAATATGCCAACCGGTAGGACATACACCTTGAACCGTGGTGGCTTTCGAAGGTCTTGCCACATCCATAGCGGAATACCAATCGTACAGCAGACCGTAAGTGTCCACATTCTCCGCTGCATTCGGGGCGGTGGCGGACTGATACTGGTAGTAAACCGGAACAGCGCGACCGTCAGTATAAGATGTGGTTCTCAAGTTGGCAGCCATCCAGCAAGTACCATTCAGTACCACGGTAGGATAGGAGTGGTTGTCACCATCTATCGGTGTGCCGCAGGAATTTTGAGTCACATGCAATGTTTGGGTGGTGGTGGCGGTATTGCCGCAATCATCGGTGGCGGTCCAGTTGATAGTGTAATCGCCAACAGCATTGTAGGTGGCTTGTGCGTCGTTGGTGACAGTCCAGTTGCAATCGCTTAAGAAGTGGTGTACCTCAGGATCGGCAAACACGGCGGTTACTTCGGTCTCGCCTTCATTGATGTTAGCGTATGCGTCACCGTGCGTGGTGATGGTGAACAAATAATCCGGAGTGGTCGGAGTGTTCACGATAACATCAACAGTTGCCTCGCTGGAGCAATGTGTAACGGTATTGGTGACAACCAATGTGTAGGTGCCGCTATGAGTACCGTCAGCGGCGGTTGTAACCGTCACATTCATTTCAGTGCCCTCGTAGTTGTTCGGACCAGACCAAGCGTAGGAATAATCTTCGCCGGTGGAAGAGCCCTCGCCACTCAAAGCGATGGTGGCATCGGCGCAATAGAATGAAGGTGTGCCGGGAACAAATGCGGCAGTGGCATCAGGCATGACGATTTCATCCGTGATGCTGACCGTTGTGGTTTGAGCACATTCAGAGTTCAAAGGACGGGCGTACAAGGTGTAGTCGCCAGCGGCAAGTGCGGTGAATTCGGTCTCAGTCTGCCAGTTCTGGTTGTCGATGGAGTACTCATAATCACCAGCCGGTGAAGCGATGCTGATGGCACCGTTAGGTTGTGTCTCATCGCAACTGGTATTGTTGGTGATGTTGGTTACAATCTCAGCAGGAGTCAGGTGCAGTGTCAAGTGCAGCGTTACCACACTGTCACAATCGTACTGGCTGGTGAACACATGTACATAGTCGTTTTCGCCTTCATCCGTGATGGTGGTGTCAGCTTCAGTCCAATAATAACTGTCGCAAGCCGTTGCATTGAATTCGGAAGTGAGGGTCGGGTTCACCGTGATGGTGAAGGTTTGCGGAACACCAACCACAACCATGTCGTTGTATGTGCAGGTCGGCGTTACTGTAACATTGGCCACAGCAGGTTCAGTGCCGTTATTGACAGCTTCGAAGGAAACAATGCTGCCCTCTGTACCTGTCTCGGCCAAACCAATAGCTGCGTTGTCGTTGGCCCATTCGTATGTGAAGGATCCAATCGTAACCGGAGTGGAGAAGGTGATATCCTCAGTGCTGATGCCGTTGCAGACAACTACATTGTCAATAGCATCCATCACGATTTGGGTGTAGGTAACCGTTACGGTTACATCCTCATCGCCCATGGTGCCGGAAACGATGGCCTGATCAGGCATATAAGTGGCCAATTCAGGAGAAGCAACCTCATATTCTTCTTGGTAATCCAATGTCTCAGTATGCGTATTAGCGGCTTCACTTTCATCTTCAAACACATAATTGATGGTCAAGGTGTGACTGTTGACGGTGTAGGTGACAACCACTTCAATGTTATCATTGCCCATCGTGCCGGATACAGTCGTGATGTCGGCAGTGTAACCCTCGATAACAGGAGACTCAACGCTGTATTCAACACCGAAGTTATAGTTGTTCACCACATCTGCGTGTGCTTCCGAATTGTCAGCGTACACATAGTGGATCGTCAGACTGTGTGAATTGGTGCTGTAGAATACAGTCTCTTCATAATCATCTGCCGGCATTGTGCCGCTTACTACGGTCTGTGACGGAGTGTGACCTTCCACAGTGGGAGAGGTTACGCTGTATTCGTCGCCGTAAGCTACCTGTTCGGTGTAGTCTTCTGCAGCTTGCGTGTTGTCAGCATACATATAGTGGATGGTCAGTGTGAAGGTGTCGGGAACGAATTGTGCGCTCACATACACATCGCTGGCGGGCATGTCAAAGGTGTTGCCGGTAACGGTGACCGCTTCTTCGTTACTGTCATAGACAATCCACTTTTTGAAGGTATAGCCATCTTCTGCCGTGTATGACAGTGTGATGGTGGTTCCCTCCACGCCGCTGGACGGTTGGGCACCGACGGTTCCGTTGTCTGTTTCTTCTACATTCACATCATAAACCTGATTGATGGTGAATTGGGCAGTTACAATCTCACTCGGCAACATGTTTTCGGCCACAGCCAAAACCTTGACGGTTGTGCTGCCATTAATGATGATAGGACCGTCGTAAACAGAGGAGTTTTCATCGGGATCAGTACCATCAGTCGTGTAATAGATAATCGCATCTGCGGTTTCACAGCTAACCGTGATATCTGGAATATTCTCAGAGTCGTATGTGCCGCCATTAGGTGTGATGACTGGAGCGGAAACCGTCTCCATGGCCACGAAGTTGGCCACAAATGCGGCGTCAGCTTCAATGCCAATAATGTCGTAAATGGCATTTGTGGAAACCACTTCACCGTTCAGCGTCCAGTTTTCAAACAGGAATCCTTCAAGAGGAGTGGCGACCAGCGTAGCGTCAGAGCCGTATTCAAATTCGCCTGTGCCCTCAACCATACCGGCATTGGTCGGATTGACGGTGGCGGTGATGTTGTAGGTGTTAATCGTCCATTTAGCGTAAACGGTGGAGTCGCCGTATGCGTCGGTGGAAATCACGGTAATGGGGTCACCACTGAAATCAGGGTTGCCATACCAGCCACCGAAGGTGTGTCCTGCGTATTCCACATCATTTTCACCAGGCAGGTTGTAACCCTCGCCGTATGTGTATGTGTTGTCGCGCACAAAACCGTTCAGCAGTCTGCCCTGGCCGACCTCTATCGTAAGACTGTAGGTGGCAGGATTGAAGTACACAGTGACGGTGACATTACCGGCAGGCATGGAGAACTGGCTGTCAGATTCCTCCTCGTCGTCGCTTTCCACTGCCATGCCGACATGGTTGACCTCATAGCCGGGATTGGCTTCAAACTCAATGCTCACTTCCTCGCCGTATGCATATCTGCCTGCGCCTGAGGTGATGACACCACCAGCGGTCGGATTGGCAACTACCGTTACGGTGAAGGTGTCGGGAACGAATTCGGCGGTCACATACACATCGCTGGCGGGCATGTTGAAGGTGTTGCCGGTGACGGTGATATCTTCGTGGCTTCCGTTTTGCACAATCCACTTTTTAAGGGTATAACCATCTTCTGCCGTGTATGACAGTGTGATGGTGGTTCCCTCCACACCGCTGGACGGATTGGCACCAATGGTTCCATTGTCTGTTTCTTCAACATACACATTATAAACCTGATTGATGGTGTAAGTGGCTTCGGCAACTTCGCTCGGCAGCATGTTCTCAGCCATGGCGATGGCCTTGATGGTGGTGGTTTCGGTAATCTCAATAGGCGTGCTGTAAACTGTTGAGGTTTGAGTCGGTGTAGTGCCGTCGCTGGTATAGTAAATAGTGGCACCAGTCGTAGCGCAGCTCACAGAGACATTAAGGTCTTGCTCAGAAGTATAGGTTCCAGCCGCAGGACTGAAGGTCGGAGCGGCTACTTGGCCCATAGCCACGAAGTTGGCCACATAAGCGGCATTCTCAAGGGCGGTAAAGGTCAAAATGTCACTGGAGGAGACAGTTTCGCCATTCAAGGTCCAATTATTGAACAGATAGCCCTCATTGGCGGTTGCAGTCAAGGTGACATCAGTATTGTATTCATACTGGCCTGCACCGGTAACCGTACCGGCTTCCGTTGGGTTGGCAGTGGCGGTGATGTTCAAGGTGTCAATCCAGAAGATGGCGTTCACGGTGACATCGCTGGCAGGCATGTTGAAAGTGTTGCCGGTAACGGCGACAGGATTGTTGCTTGCGTCAACCACATCCCATTGGCCGAAGTGGTAACCCTCTTCCGGAGTGGCGGTCAGCGTGATGGCGTCGCCCTCAACACCTTTCAAGGTGTCGGCGGTAACCAGACCGTTCAAAATGTCCTCAAAGAGTACATTGTAAACTGGATTGATGGTGTAGGTGGCTTCGGCAACCTCGCTCGGCAGCATGTTTCCAGCCGTGGCGATAGCCTTGATGGTAGTGGTTTCGGTAATCTCAACAGGTGTGTTGTAAACCGTTGAGGTTTCAGTCGGTGTAGTGCCGTCGGTGGTGTAGTAAATAGTGGCACCAGTCGTGGCACAGTTGATCGTAACATGAAGGTCTTGATCAGAAGTATAGGTTCCGGCCGCAGGACTGAAGGTCGGAGCGGCTACTTGACCCATGGCCACGAAGTTGGCCACATAAGCGGCGTCAGCTTCAATGCCAATGATATCGTAAATGGCATTTGTGGAAACCACTTCACCGTTCAGTGTCCAGTTGCTGAACAGGAATCCTTCGGCGGGAGTGGCAACCAGCGTGGCATCAGAACCGTATTCAAATGCGCCTGTGCCCTCAACCATACCGGCATCGGTCGGGTTGACGGTGGCGGTGATGTTCAAGGTGTCAATCCAAAAGATGGCGTTCACGGTGACATCGCTGGCAGGCATGTTGAAGGTGTTGCCTGTAACGGCGACAGGGTTGTTGCTTGCGTCAACCACATCCCATAGACCGAAGTGATAACCCTCTTCCGGAGTGGCGGTCAGCGTGATGGCGTCGCCCTCAACACCTTTCAAGGTGTCGGCGGTAACCTGACCGTGCAAAATGTCTTCAAAGAGCACATTGTAAACAGGGTTGATGGTGTAAGTGGCTTCGGCAACCTCGCTCGGCAGCATGTTTTCAGCCGTGGCGATAGCCTTGATGGTAGTGGTTTCGGTAATATCAACAGGTGTGCTGTAAACCGTTGAGGTTTCAGTCGGTGTAGTGCCGTCGGTGGTGTAGTAGATGGTGGCACCAGCCGTAGCACTGTTAATCGTAACATAGAGGTCTTGATCAGAAGTATAAGTTCCGGCAGCAGGACTGAAGGTCGGTGCGGCCACTTGATCCATGGCCACGAAGTTGGCAACATAAGCGGCATCTTCTGTCACTGTGACAGTCAGTTCGGCGTCTGTGGAAACCACCTCGCCGTTCAGTGTCCAGTTGCTGAACAGATAACCGTCAGCGGGAGTGGCGGTGAGGGTTGTCTCCGAATTGTATTCAAATTCGCCTGTGCCGGTAACGGTACCAGCATCGGTCGGGTTTACAGTAGCGGAGATGTTGTAGGTGGCATACACCGGAATGGCATCAATACTAACTTCATCCAGATTCCAACCGTTGCCGTTAGAACCTGCATATTTGAAGGCAATATAGATGGTTTGGCCGGCATAGGTTTCCAGAGAAACACTGTCTGCAACCCAATAGCTCGCAACGGATTCTGCAGACCAGAGGGTTGTGGTGAAATCAGCGGCACTTTTGCCGGTGGTGGAAATCAGCACACTGTTATTGCCTTCCACAAAATCACTTGGCCATTGGTTGTATGACCAGAATTTCAACTGCTTCACCCCATCAGAAGGCAGGGTAATGGCCGGTGTGATGAGATAATTATCACCAGCGTGATAAGAATAAGCGGCTTGAGTGCCGGAATGGTGATAGTTGCTGCTCTGGCTCCAATTATAGTCGCCAAACATGTCCCAGCAAGAAGGTGGAAAAGTGGTGCTTTCGAAACTTTCAGTAAACGGGAATGTGGTGATGGGGTAGCATTCGGTAGTGAAACTCACTTTCACGGGCTCGCTTTGTGAGGTGTCAGAACAGTAGGTACGCACATAGAAATCGTATTCGGTGTTGGCGGTCAGTCCAGTAATCACGGCTTCGTTGTTGTCAACAGGCACTATGCCAGTCCAGTTGGGTGTTCCGTCTTTTGCCACACAGGTGAACTGCCATTGTCCGTCGGTTACATCACGCCAACCGAAGACGGCCTGCACTTCGGTCAAACTGGTATATGCTACATTCGTGGGTATATTGCAGGATCCTGCTGGGCAGTTCACGGTATAGTTCACAGGATTTGCCATCGTGTTGGCACCAGAAAAGATGGTGTCGCCATTGGGACCTAAAACCGCATAAGAAGTTTCACTGGCATAACTTCCTGCAACCCATTGGAATTGGATTTCGCGCCCGTTGCAGACGGCAAGATGGTAAATCTGTGCTTCGTGGGCTTCTGCCCCACTCGTGTTGGCAAACTCGCCTAATTCAACATTGGTCAGCACATCCACCACTTTTATGGCGTTCCCGCTCCATCCATCACCATAATTGTCGGTCAGAGCCAGAGTAATTTCGCATTGCTCGGCTAGTGTACACAGGTCAGTATTGAAAGTGACAGGGTTTGTCCATTCACTGGTGCCATCGGAACCGCAGTCGGCCTGTACCTTCACTTCGTAAACGGTGGCGAGTGTAAGTTCGGAAAGAGTGTAAGGACTGGTTACATTGTTGGTTACAGTGCCGTTTACCTCTATGTTGAAAGCAGTGGCATCGGAAGTCCAGGATACTTGAGCAGTGGTGCCACCTGTGTAGTTTACGGCCAACCCTGTAGGTTTCAGGCAAGAAGGGGCGGTGCCGGGAGTATATTCAAAAGTGGTTTTGGGGAGGAAGTTCTGCTTATTTATATTGCTGCCTTCGCCATAACCACCCATGGAAGCACCCTCAGGGGCTGCAACGCCATACCATGTGCAAGAAGAGTATGTTCCGGTAACAGTTTGATTGACGCCAATCAAAAGATTACCCCCCAAATATTGGTAAGGATTGTCGAATGTGATCACCATCTGTTTGTCGCTGATGGAGAGACTGCCGGAATAAACTTCCTCCAGACCGTTCCATTCAGCAAGGGCGGAAAGGGTGGTCTCACCTATATTGCCGCAATAGACCTTGAATGACGCGTTCCCCCAAGATTTGTTTTCATCTGTAGAATAAAAGGTCATCTTATTGATGAAACCATTTTGCATAGCGGTTAGCTCTTCAGCTGGTATGATGAATTGGCCTCGAGAATAGTTGTCGCAATAATATCCATAGACGGGGACAAATTGGTTCGTGGTTGTGCCGTTGTTTACCGTAATAAAGTAAGCATCTGTAGGGGTGAAGTGGATGGTGCTGCTCCATTCGCTTTGTCCATCAGCGCTTCCGCAGTCTGCTTTCACGCGTGCGTAGTAAGTGGTTTCAGCGGTGAGTCCAGTGATATGTTGGGCGGGTGTGCCGCTCACATTCACGGAAGTGGCACCGGTGAAGTCGTCAGCTGTGCTGTATTCCAGTATCCAGTTGGTGGCCTCGCCCGTCTCCGTCCAACTCAAGTCGGCAACTGAACCGTCGCCAGAGGTCAGTGTGGCGGTCAATCCAGAGGGAGGAGGACAGGCCACAGGGGTATGGAAAGTGATATAGACAGGTTCGCTTTGTTCGGTTGTGCTGCACCATTTGCGAAGCCAGATGCCATAGTCCCTGTCCGGAGTCAAGTTGTTCCACAATGCTGTATTCTCAGTTTGTTCTTGAACATTCCAAGTTGTAGGCGGCTCGTTAGGATCAAATGTTCCAGCTGGCATGAGAACTTGGAACATCGCGTCTTCATCGGCATCCCATTCAAAGGAAACAGTGTGGGCGGTGAGATTGTCGACATGGAGGCCTGTGGGCTTGGAACATGAAGGCATTTCCTTCACTATGAAATTGTCCATATAAGTTGATTGCCCATATTGGCTTTCCCCACGCAGGATAATATAGCAGGTACCACTCATGTTGATAGGCAGTTCGTAGGTGTACCAGTTGTTTCCAGTGCTCTCTGCAGGAATAACCCCGCTTTCAACGGAATAAACGCGCGGAATAAAAGCCAATTCGGTAGCTCCGTCGATTTGTCCGGTAGCGCTTGCAAAAACTCGAATGCCTTCACCAGTAGAAGAAACGTAACTGCTGGTACGATATACATCCATAGAGAACAGGTAGTTGTTGGCAGGCAGGCTCATTTCAGGAAGAATGAGTTTAGTCATAGTGCCACTGCTCTGGTCGGGCAGCTGCAATTGATGTGTACTGTTGTCTCCATTAGAGGAAGTATAAATCTTGAAGATATAGTTTCCATCACCGGAAACATGTTCGTTTACCCAGCAATCTTCAATAAAGTTGCCAGAACTGTAGCTTTCAAAGTCCTCGTTCCACGGAAAAGTAGTGATAGGATCGCATTTGGTTGTGTATCTCACTTTTACCGGAATACTTTGGTCGGTAGAGGAACAATAGCGGCGCACATAGAAGTCGTATTGTGTGTTAGCGGTAAGACCGGTCACGCCGCCTTCGTGGTTGGTAATAGTGCTACCCCAATAGGTAGGGGTTTCGCCGGCAGGAACATTGGCGATCTGCCAAGACGCACCTTCCACATCGTCCCAAGTGAAGTATGCCATTTCACGGCTCACAAAAGTGTTTTGTACATTAGTGGGTTTTGCACAGGTGATTGGAGTGCCAGGCGTGTAGGTGAAGGTGGTCTTGGGGATGAACTTTGATGAGGCACCTGATGCGGTTGGACCAGCCCTATACCATCCAGTGTTTTCGGCTTGGGTTACACCTGCGAAATAAGCAGTTTTCCAGTTGCCGGCCACGCTGAGATAAGTGCCAATCAACAAGTTGCCTCCCTCATAGGTGTAGGGAGAGTCGAAGGTGATGGTTAATTCTGTCCCAGTAGCGTCAAATTGGGCAGTACTGACCACAGTAAATGAGCTAGATCCGGTGATGCCTGTTAAAGTGGTTGCGTCAACTTCGCCAATATATATTTGGTATGTGCCCGTCCAGGCAACCGCAGCAGGAGTGGCGATGTAAAACGTAATAGCGGTGATTTGACCGCCTTCCATGACGGCCAGCTGATCGCTGGGGATGACAAATTCGGAAGAGGATCCCTGCGTATCCGCATACAAACCATAGAACGGAATACTGTTATTAGTAGTGTTTGTTTCGTCATACACAGTCAGCGTTTCCTGTGCGTTCGCCGCCCAGGGGAGCAAGGCCGCGAGGGTCAGCAGAAAGAATAAAACTTTTTTCATAACAATAAGATTTTAATTTATATTTTTTTCTCTATTTTTTTATGTCAAAATCGGAAAAAATCCTCCCTGGGCGTCGCAAAAAGCACGCCTCCAAACTGGCATTTTCCGTTTCGTTCAATCGCCATAGTTTGTGTTTAAAAATCTATAAATCCCCTGTTCATGCGCCTTTCAGTGGGGATGAGTCCGTACGAGTGTCACAAGTTATAAAATTGGCACAATACTCATTCTTAACTTACAAATAAAAAATAATTTTTCAAAAAACGCAAGGGTAAATGAGATTTTTTATAAAAAAAGCAAAGTTGAAAAATGTCTTTCCCCCTTCGCGGTCGGTCGGATATGGGCAAAAAAAAATCCCGCCATTTGGCGGGATCCCCAAGGTTTATCGTTTAGTCTGTTCCTTATCTTTCACTTTCGTCAGCTGTTTTTTCAACGCGTCAACCGCTAGGTCTGTGGCTTCCTCAAAACTCTTCGCCGTCTTGCTGGCGATGGCGTCGTTGCCTCGGATCTTCATCCGGATGTCCACGGTCTTGTTCTCAGGGGTGTCAGTGTTCTCGAGCTTCAAGGTCACATCCGAGCCGATGATGCCGTCGTGCACCTTGTTCAGTTTACCAACTTTCTCGTTGATGAATTCCTCTAACTTTTGATCCGTCTTGAAGTGAACGGAAGTGATGTTGATTGTCATAATGACCTCCTTTTTTATGCCCTTGGATGGGCTTGTTTATAAATGGATTTGAGTTGCTCCATGGAATTGTGCGTATATACCTGCGTGGCGGCCAGACTGCTGTGGCCCAGTATCTCCTTGATGGCGTTCAGGTCAGCGCCCCGGTTCAGCATGTGCGTCGCGAAGGTGTGCCTGATCACGTGAGGGCTCCGTTTGTCAATCGTGGTCACCATGTCCAAGTATTTTCTCACAATTCTATAGACCGCCTTCGGGTAAAGTTGTCGCCCGTTGGCTGCAACAAAGATATAAAAATTTTCATTCTCCGGCGCAATATTTTCCACATAATATTCCAAATATTTTGTTAATAACTCGCGCATCCTATTACCAAACGGAATGATGCGCTCTTTATTGCGCTTGCCCAGCACTTTCACACTGCTGTTGTATAAGTCAAGGTCTAATCGCTTGATATTCAGCAGTTCCGAAAGACGCATCCCCGTGGCGTAAAACAACTCCAATATCAATCGGTCACGCCTTCCTTCAAAGTTGTCCCCAAACAGTTCCACCGAAAACAACTTTTCCATGTCCTTCTGCTCCACATATTCCGGCAACTTCTCCCGGAACTTCGGTCCCTGGATGCCATCCATCGGGTTGTGTTTCACGCGGCCCGCTTTCAGCTCGAATCGGTAGAAGTCCCGCAACGCGCTCATCTTGCGGTTCACACTGCGCGCCGACAGTTTGTCGTCTTCCAGCAGCGTGAGGATCCAGGTCCGGATATCCCCTGCTGTCACCTTCTCCAACTCCGTGACCTCCAGAATTTTCTCAATGTACTCCGCGAATTGACGCAAATCGCCTTCATAGGCCGAAACCGTGTTCGCCGACGACCGCTTCTCATAGCGCAAGTGCCCGATGAATGCGTCAAAATTTATCATTAAAATTATAGTATATATAATATTATGTTTTTAGTGCTTCTAAAAAAAACAGGGAATCCCCTGTTTTCGTTCGATTGGCAAAACCATTATTCGTTTTCAGCTTCGCGAAGATGCTGCACATAAATAGCCTTGCGCAATTGCTCCCGTCTGATCACGCTCTTCTTGGTGAATTCCTGTCTCTGACGGATCTCTTTCTTTACACCAATCTTGTCGAATTTCTTTTTCAGTTTCTTGAGCGCTTTGTCGATTGAATCGCCTTCTTTAATGGGAACAATAATCATAAATAATACCTCTTTCTTTTAGGGTTAATAATAAATTTGTATTGGGCGGCAAAGATACACTTTTTTTCATACAAATTAATTATATATGTTTTTTTTGATTTGGGCGGTCCGGCGTGCTCCGCCCGCCGTCGGGCTTTCCGCTATAACTCGCTCCCGCGATCCCCGCCCCGCACCCCTTCCCTGAACACCTCCCCACACGCTCGTAAGACGCTCCAATCCCTACCGCATTTTTTGCGGTTTTTGACAACAACTCCGAAAAAACTGCGAAAATACCCCGGCGAAATCCCCGAAATATACCCTCTGAAAACCGGAAAATCCGAAAAATCGCTGTTGAAAAAGTAAAAAAACACCCCTTAAATAAATTTTTTCTTACTGATTATCAGCAAGATAAGAAAAAGTTTAAAAAAAAGTGGGTAAGGGTAGGCGAATGTAACGAACAAAAGTGTATTTTTGCGGTCCCAAATGAGAGGGAAACAGGGACCAGCCCTGTAGGCAGAGGGGACGGAAATTGGGAGGTTCATTGAAAGAATGAAGAAAGATGTAGCAAATACTCAAGGATTTTTTTGAGATTCGCAAGCGATAAAGTCGGGACAGACAAAAAATAAAAAGAGATTAATTAGGATGGAGAGTTTGATCCTGGCTCAGGATGAACGCTGGCGGCAGGCTTAATACATGCAAGTCGAACGGTAAGGCCTGAAGTGGCAACACGGAGGGTACACGAGTGGCGCAC